>Ga0210057_1010935_pt1 | contig 10157 bp, 16 predicted proteins | sample CryGeyCG2114_010_2_FD_183968 | JGI IMG/M metagenome (GOLD analysis project Ga0210057, IMG submission 183968) | Groundwater microbial communities from aquifer - Crystal Geyser CG10_big_fil_rev_8/21/14_0.10 (SPAdes) (version 2) | ecosystem: Environmental > Aquatic > Deep subsurface > Groundwater ...
TGTTTCCTCATCCCAATTAACTGTGCTTACAACCTTATCGATTTCTGATATGGCATTTTTTGTCTTTTCATGTGAACTTTTGTAGTACTTGGATGCTTCCCTGATTACATGATCACGTATGCCATCCGAAACCAGAACTCCACCAACGTCGAATATAACAGCTGAGATCATGATTTCCTTTTGTATTCAAAACTTATATTTAAAAGACATAAACCAACTATTCACCAGATGATGAAAGCTCTCATATGATTCCAGATGATTATGACGGGCAATCTGATTTCTTCCATCAGATTATGTAGCTATTTCTTACCACTGTAATTCTTCTGATAAGTGTCATGATCACACCATTCCAGAACAAGTGCTATGATTGTTATTCCTTCCTTACCAAGAGAATAAAGAAGCCTCCAGCCGCTTGGTAAATCATATTTCCACAAATTATCTATATCCTTGAAATTCTTGGGTATTCTATATTTCTTGAGAGGTATACCAATTCCAGGAGTTTCAGTTATTTGAACAAATGCCTTTGTTAATGCTTTGTGAAGCCATTTGAATTCAGGACTATTTTCAAGTAATTCATACTCTTCTTTCAGTTTCTTATCCCTGAATATTATTTCGGCTGCCATTTGAGATCCTCCCTATTTCTGTATTTTCTCACCATTTCTGGATTGTAAATCCATACAATATGACCTTTAGCATCCTTTATTGTGAATCCCATTGTATCAAAATAATCCAGAATCACTGTGAGTGTTGGCCACATGACCTCTTTCTTGAGATTTCTTGAAAGCTCTGTCTTTGTGCAAGGACTTATTCTCTTTAGAGTCTCCGCTACCATAATTACAGTATCTAATCGTGGATAATGTGTAATCTTGCAGTTGAATTCTATCCGCCATTCAGTATCTTTTTTACTCTTTTCAGTAAGAAAATTTTTTTGTGTTACCATTTCATCACCTATATATCCATAGGTATATATGGACTTATAGGTTTATAAAGTTTATGACGGGCAATCTGATGTCTATTGATAGTGGTTTAACTTCATGTGCAATCTGATTCTGAGGGCGAGATTATGATTATTCCTGGAACAACTACTAATTAACTACTAAAATCTACTAAATTAGTAGTTAACTTTATAAAGCCTTAAACTACTAATTAACTACTAAAATCTACTAAATTAGTAGTTAGAGGGATTTTATGAGAATACCGGAAAAACCTAAGGATATGAGAAAATTGCTGAAGAAGCATGAAGGCGAGATTTTCAAACTCCTAAGAAGAAAGGATATAATGGATATTGTAGCAAAATATAACAAAGAATATATTCATTGGGATGAATTTAGATACAAAAAACTACCAAGTAAAATCCAACCTGAATTTGTATGGGCTCTGATGAAGATATTCAGACGGGAAGGACATAAATTTTTTAAATTTGGTAAAAATATGTTCAGATACTCCTTGTTAGATGACATACTAAAGAACGTTCATGTATTGGATAAGGGATGTGCAGGTAGGCTGGAATCTGATTTTGAATTTGTCAATAGGGAAGGAAAAGAAAGGTATATAATAAGTTCTCTCATGGAGGAGGCGATAGCTTCAAGCCAACTTGAGGGAGCAGCAACTACACGAAAAATAGCCAAGGAGATTTTGAGACTGAATAGGAAACCAAGAAATTACTCTGAGCAGATGATTGTTAACGGATACAGAAAAATTCAGAAGATAGTGAGAACAAAACAAAAGAATATCACACCTGAAATGATTCTGGAGCTTCAAAGGGATATAACATATGAGACCTTAGAACATAAGAGAGATGAAGGAAGGTTTAGAGACAACAATGATGTTATCGTAGGCGATGCCATACAGCGAGGGAAGGTGTATCACATTCCTCCGGATTATAATGAAATACCAGAATTGGTGAAAGAATTTTGTGATTTTGCTAACAAGGATAATGGAGAATTCATGCATCCTATAATAAAGGGCATAATACTACATTTTCTGATAGGATACATGCATCCCTTTAATGATGGTAATGGAAGAACTGCAAGAAGCATATTCTATTGGTATGTTCTTACAAGAGGCTATTGGTTGTTTGAATATATGTCCATTTCAAGGATTTTGTTAAGGTCAAAGAGAGACTATGCACTTTCTTATCTATATACAGAAACTGATGATAATGATCTTACGTATTTTATTAAATATAATTTATCTGCCATAGAAGAGGCGTTAAGGGACATGGAACTATACATAAAAAGAAAGCAGAAAGAGCAAACAGAGACTCTTCAATTAATAAAAGGTTTGAAAAATATAAACGTAAGACAGGCAGATATGCTTAAGGAATTCACTAAAGACCCTGAGAAAATATTTTTCATAAGCGAAATAATGAATACCTATGGTGTGGTGTACCAGACTGCAAGAAGTGACTTGCTACACCTTACTAAAATGGGCTACATAAATAAGATACTCATAAAAAAGAAGTTTGGATTCAAGCTGGCAAGAAGTAGTAAGAAATGATAGCGTTTTACCTTTTTGTGCAATCTGCTCGCGACGGATAGGTTGTGACGGGCATACTGATTCATTTGGTTAGATTATGACTTCTTTAGAATGAATTATTTATCTCGCTATTTTTCATGTATCCAAGGTGACCGAAAGCTTTATAAGTATAAAGAATATATATTCATTATATATATGAATATATATCCAAAATGGAGGTGAAAATATGCCAGGATTTGATAGAACAGGACCAAGAGGTTATGGAGCTATGTCAGGAAGAGGAATGGGACCTTGTGGAAGAGGTATGAGATATGGTAGAGGTTTTGGACGTGGAAGAGGATTTGGTTTCAGATATACTGAACCTGTTGAACTAACAAAAGATGAACAAAAGAAAATACTTGAAACAGAACTAAAGGACATAGAAGCAGAAAAGCAGGAAATAGAAAAGCAATTGAAAAAATTATAGGTAGGTGAAAGGATGACACATAAACATGAAGATAGAGAAAATCTGACTGAGGAAACCAAAGACTTGGAAAGGGCAAGACTATCATTAATTGAAGAATTGGAAGCAATAAACTGGTATCAGGAAAGGATAGAGAATGTCAAAAATTCTGATTTGAAGAAGATATTGGAGCATAATAGAGATGAAGAAAAAGAGCATGCATCAATGTTAATTGAATGGATTAGAAAAAATGATGCTGAACAGGATAAAATGTTTGGAGAGCATGATTGAAATGCCTAGACCAAGAATACCAAGAAGGGTTCTAAATGAGCCTAATGTGACTTACTTCAAGCCGGCTGGGGTTATGATGAAACAATTGGAACAGATTATAATTACTGTTGATGAATTTGAAGCCCTTAGGCTGAAGGATTATGAAGGAATGGAACAGACCAAATCTGCTGAGAAGATGAAGATTTCCCAGCCGACATTCCAGAGATTGTTATTGGCTGCGAGAAGAAAGATAGCTGATGCGATTGTTAATGGTAAAGCAATCAAAATAGAAGGAGGAGATTATAAAATATCCAGAAGAGGTGATTCTATGAAAGAAAGAAGTAGGATGAGTGGCTTTGCTGCTGGACCATCTGGAAATTGTATATGTACAAAATGCAAACACAAAATTCCGCACGAGAGAGGTATACCATGTTATCAGATGAAATGTCCGAAATGTGGAGCCGAAATGACAAGATGATAAGAGATAATATTGCTAATGTTTGCTGTTAATTTTGTATTCCATGGGTGATGTTATGAAGTATGAAGATAAAATAAACAAAGAGTCTGTATCAATTATTAGTATTGTAGTTAATCTCTTATTGGCAATTTCAAAGATAGTTATTGGTATTCTAAGCAGATCATCGGGTATTTTGGCTGATGGTATTCATTCTGGTATGGACATAATATCCTCTGGGGTAAGTTATATTGGAATCCGTGCATCGAAGAAGCCTGGAGATAAAGAACATCCTTATGGACATTATAAAAGCGAGGTAATAACCGGTTTTATTATAACCGTAATTCTTTTCCTTACATCTTTATGGATAATTTATGACGCAATTCAGGGCTTCATTTCACCAGAGATCGTGAATATAACAACACTTTCCGTGGGTGTTATGATGGGGTCTGCTATAGTCAATGAAATAATGGCAAGAATAAAAATATTTTATGGTAAAAGGGCGGATAGTGCTTCATTGATAGCTGATGGTATTCATAGTAAAGTTGACGTCCTGACATCAATAGGTGTATTGTGTGGTCTGATATTATCTACATATTGGATGCAAGCCGATTCGTTGGCAGCTTTGCTCATAGGTTTCTATATAATGTGGCAATCCATCAAACTCGGAAGGGAAACAACAGATTCACTTCTTGGTGTATCAGCCGGACCCGAAGTTGAAAATGAGATAAAGACAACAACTAAGACCCTTGGTATTACATTATCTACACTTAAAACTCAAAAGCTTGGATCTCAAATATTCGCTGAGATTGGAATAGAATTCAATCCAAAACTAAAAGTTCACCAAGCCAGCAAAATTTCCAAGGAACTTAAAAACAAACTAATCAAAACCATTCCTAATATGAAGTATGTAGTCATACAAGCTGATTCCCATCAAGTAAAGGAAGGTTCTTTCAAGAGTGGATTCGGTCAGATGAAATGGGAAGGTGGTTTCGGACTTGGGGTTGGTGGATATTGTATATGCACAAAATGTGAACATAAGATGCCACATGAAAAGGGTAGTCCTTGCTTCAAAAAGAAGTGTCCCAAATGTGGAGCAATCATGATAAGATACAAGAAGGAGGTATTAAAATGAAAATCGTAGTAACTGCTTCAGGTCCAGATGCGGATAGTGTCGTTGATGAAAAGTTTGGCAGATGTCCATATTTCATTTTGGTGGAGATTGAAGATAAGAAAATCACAAACTGGAAGAGTATTGAAAACACTTCCATAAAGCAGAAGACTGGTGCAGGAACGACAGCTGCACAATTGGTTGCTGATATAGGAGTTAATAAAATAATAACCGGCAACATTGGTCCACGGGCTTTTGATGTATTTCGGCAGTTGGGTGTGGACATTTATGAGGGTAACGGAACTGTTATGGAAGTCGTCCAGGAGTTTATAGATGGCAAACTACATATGCTCGAAGATGCAAAATGTCCAAAATCGCGCATATCTTGAGATTAAATATAGATTGATTGGTGGTATAAATGAAAACTATAGCTATTACTGGTGGTAAAGGAGGAACGGGAAAGTCTACAGTAGCGTCATCATTAGCCGTGGTGATGTCTTCAAATAAAAAAATTCTCCTGGCTGATGCGGATGTGGACTGTCCAAATGACCATCTCATATTTTCTGTCAAGAGAAAAAAATTAATTGATGTATACCAGCCTGTTCCAAAATGGGATTTCAGTAAATGTATACACTGTGGAAAATGTGCAGAGGTTTGCAAGCAGAATGCAATAGTAGCTGTCAAGGGAAAGAATCCAGCATTTGTTCAAGAACTTTGTATAGGATGTAAGGCATGTATTGTGGCATGTCCTGTTGGAGCTATAACAGAAAGCAGGAAAAAAATAGGAGTAATTTATACAGGAGATAATTATGGTGTTCATTTGGTTTCTGGGGAACTCAAATTAGGAGAGTTGGCATCAGGAGAGATGGTTGTGGAAACTAGGTCAATTTCTCTTGACATCGCCAAAAAGAATGAATTTGATATTATCTTAACTGACTCTGCTGCAGGCATAGGATGTCCTGTGATAGCCTCAATACAAGGTTCTGATTTTGTGGCGGCAGTGACAGAACCCACGCCATCCGCACTACATGACCTTAAGCGAGTCTTATACATTGCCGACCATTTCAAGATTCCAAAGGGAATTATTATCAATAAATCTGATTTGGACAAGAGGTTTGCCAGAAAGATCGAAGGGTTTGCCAGAAAACATGAAATTCCAATCATAGGCAAGATACCATATAAGCAAGATTTTGTAACGTCAACTATAAAGATGAAGCCTGTTGTGGTTTTTGATAAAGGCTACAGGGATAATTTTATTGATATTGCCAATAATATCTTAAGGAGATTATAAAAATGAGATGGGTTATTTTTGTTTTTATCCTTGTAATAACCTCGATTGTTATTTCGGTTAATGCGCAGTCATAAACGCTGAAAGTTGATTTTTTCTATTCTCAGGGATGTCCTCATTGTGCAAAAGTCATTGGTTATTTGGAAAATTATGATTTAAACCACCCAGATTCAATTGAAAGAATGTAAAGATAGATTGGAAGTATTGCTGTTTGGTTGACTGTCTGGAGTATAACTGCAAGTAGTATCAGACTTCCAACATCCTCAACAACAGTTGAAGCTATAATATCTTTCCTAAGTATTTCTTTATCAAACACGTAGCTTCAAGGGAAGGTATTATGACAGCAATGGACGAAGAAACAGAGATTGTTCCTAATATTATTGAAGTGAAAAACGTAAAACCCAGAAATGAGGATATTATGAATCCAGTAAAGAATGGATATGACAAAAACGTCTTTACGTGTTTCCCTGAGAAAATCTGTTTTTATCTCAGTGCCTGCTATGAACATAAGGAATACAACACCTATTCCTCCTAGAAAAAGGAGCGTCTCATTCAGTTCTATTAAATTCAATGCAAAAGGCCCTATTATTATTCCTGCGAATATGAGAGCTGTGACATAAGGTAGATGTAACCTTTTGAAAGTCTCGGATAAAACCAGTCCAGCTACAAGGATTATAAAAAGCTCAAAAGTTCTGGCATATATATTTTTTCTTTTATCCTGAATAAATAGTCACCGAACTGATCACTTCTTCAAGCTTCTTATAAGCGCCTTGATCTCATCCAGATCCTGCTGCATATTCTGTATCTCTCTCTCAGCCTTTCTGTTTATTTGATAGTCATACTTGGCCGTGATCCTGTCCCTTTGAGTCTGCCTGTTCTGGCTCATGAGAATTATGGGGGCCTGGACTGCTGCAAGAGTTGACAAAACGAAATTAAGAAGTATGAATGGGTAGGGGTCCCATACATGCGTAATCAGCATGTAAACGTTCAGGATTATCCAGAAGAACATGAATATTGCAAGCAGGATTATAAACGTCCAGCTTCCAACCCACTTGGTAATAATGTCTGACGCTCTTTCAGATAATTTAAGCTTCTTCCCAAGAATTGGATGATTGTCTTGATTCTTTCCAATCATAAATACCATTTTTATATTTGGGGAAGATTCTTTTAATTATCGATTCTTAATATCATGCATGAAATTCAAGATTGATGACAAGATTTTCGAGAAATTTCCCGAATTGAATATAGGGATTATAGTAACAAATGGTATTGATAACAAGGGTAGTGTAGATGATATACACAAACTGATGAAGGAAAAAGAGGGTGGAATAAGATCGAATTTCAACATTGAAACACTTTCCCAAAACCCGAAGATTGAGGCTTGGCGGAAGGCTTATTCCATATTCGGGGCAAAGCCGAAGAAGTACCACTGCTGTGCAGAAAACCTCTACAGGATGATTTTGGGGGGAATTGAACTCAAGAGCATCAATAAGCTTGTTGATATTTATACATACATCCTGATCAAGTACATGATTCCTCTTGGCGGGGATGATCTGGATAAGATAGATGGCGACATTATCTTGAAATTTGCAAAAGGTGATGAACCATTCACTGAACTTAATAAAGGAGAGGTGACGAATCCCAAAGAAGGAGAGATAGTGTATGCCGACGATAAGGAAATTCTTTGCAGAAGGTGGAACTGGAGAGAATGTGATAAATCAAAGATGACTGAAGACACGAAGAATGCAATCCTTGTTGTTGAAGGTCTTCCACCAGTCACGAATGATGATGTTGAATCTGTTATTACTGAGCTAGGTGAGTTGGTTGAGAAGTTCTGTGGCGGGGAGATACGGAAGTATGTTCTGAATAGAAATAATCCAGAACTTGAGTTTTGATATTCATTAGGAGCAATATGAATGAAGAGGATTTGAAAAGACAGATTCAGGAGATTGTCAAACAGGCCGCTGAACTTAAGAACAAGCATACTGAAGAGAAGAAGTCACCTGTAAATTATGCCTGCATTTTTGCTCAAACAAAAAAGCAATATGATGAATTATTTGAGGCCTCATTAAAAATAGGAAAGATTATAAAAGAGACACCAACGGGTTTTCTTTTTCACATCAAGTCTCTGAAGACTGTTTCTGGTGCTCTGCATCTGCTAAAAATACGCCTTCCAGATTCAACAAGACCTGAACAAGGTGATGCCGATTTTACTGTTTCAAACTATCATGGCTTCAAGAAAAAATATCTTTCACGTAAAGGATTTAAGCTTATACAGAAAGAGGAATTTGAGATGATTGAACTTATGGATCCTCAGTTCGGCGTGAGAGTGTATTTTTCACATCCTCCGTTGGATGAGCAACTGGGCATCAGATGACATCTGCTTCAATCTAAAGAAATGTCATGTCCTGGCCTGAATTCTGGGGAGTGGAGCAGGAAATACTTCATCTTTCCCTTTATGTCATAAGGTGTGTTTTTGGGGATGAAAACAAGGTCGTATTTGGAAACCTCATGCTCTTCCTCGTTGATTATGAACTTGCCTTCTCCATCGATTATGAAATAGATGCGATCCTCTTTGAGGCATTTTATCTTTCCATGATCCCCGTTTATCTCTATCAGGGTTCCGCTGAATTTCGGGTTTATTTTATATTCATGGATTATCATCGGTCCTCTTTCCTTCCTGTTCGCATTCTTGAATCTGATTATCATATATTATCTTTGGTTATAATTTTATTAAATCAACCCAGCCACTATGGCAAGCACTCCTATCAGGAAGCAGAAGTATGAGAAGTTGACTCTTTCTGCGATCTTGAGGAGGACTGCGATTGTGATGAGGCCGAGGATGAAGGCTGTGGTGAGAGATATGAGGCCTTCTGTTGTGAAGGCTGCTGCGGTTTTTGTTGCGCTCCATGCCCCTGCTATGACTATTGCTGGGATGCTCATCAGGAAGCTGAGTTTGATGGACTGGGCAGGCTTGTATCCCCTGAACAGGAGCACTGAGATTGTGAGGCCTGACCTGCTGAGACCTGGGAGTATGGCAAGGCCTTGAGCTATGCCTGTTATAACTGCGTCCTTGATTGTTATTTTTTTCTCTTGTGTTGTCTGCTTCTTTGCGTAGAACTGGATCAGGCCTGTTATTATGAGTAGGATTCCGATTAATATCATGACGCTTCTGCCTGCGAGCAGGAAGAATTCCGTGCTTATCAGGAGCAGAGGGGCTGCGATGATTGCGCTTACCACAGTTGCAACTATGAGAAAATTAAATGTTGGTCCTCTCTCTTTCAGCACATGAATTATGTCCTTGCGCAGGTACACGGCTGCTGCAAGCAGGGTTCCTATGTGCAGCCAGATGGCAAGGATCAGCGCCTCTGTCAGACTTGCACCGAAGAACTGGGTCATTACAATGGAATTTATGCCCTCGCTGCTTATGGGAATCCATTCTGTAACACCCTGAACAGCTCCCACAATCAAAGATTGGAATAAATCCATGGTTAATATGAGGCATAGAATTATAAAAGTTTAATTCAAAATTAGACCATGAGAGCTTATGACATACTTGGCAAGATGAAGTGGAAGGACGGACTGGAGAACTGCAGGATCATAATACGTCATAGGGGTGAACCTGGCGATGAGAAGAGGGTAGCAGGTTGCTTGATAAATGAGATTAAGAGATCGTATCTCGTGTACAAGGAACGTGAAGAGGTTGTTATACCGATGCATAGAATCTTGAGGATAGAATCTGACGACAGTATACTATGGAAGAAGTCAGGAACCTGAACATGTTATCTTGTGTGGGGAGATCTCAAACTCCACGTCAAGGAATTTTTTTATTACCCAGATGTTGGTTTTTGTATGGTTTGTTATCTCTGGGACTATGACCTCTGATCTGCCTTTGGCAAGGGCCATGAATATCAGAAGCTGATCTGCCAGGTATCTGTCAACAGCAGCCTTGGATTTTATCAACCCAATCATGCTCATGGCAGCCTCCTCTGCAACGCTCTCGGATTTCTTTCCCTTTTCACCAAGGCTGTCTGCTCCAAGCAAGGCACCAGTAGATGTCTTTGCCCATAAGACCACACCTGAACCTGAACATGCTGAGTCTACATATCTTGAC
>Ga0210057_1010936_pt1 | contig 10157 bp, 8 predicted proteins | sample CryGeyCG2114_010_2_FD_183968 | JGI IMG/M metagenome (GOLD analysis project Ga0210057, IMG submission 183968) | Groundwater microbial communities from aquifer - Crystal Geyser CG10_big_fil_rev_8/21/14_0.10 (SPAdes) (version 2) | ecosystem: Environmental > Aquatic > Deep subsurface > Groundwater ...
CCCCGCTCGCGTAAATCTATCCGCTTCGGGAATACGTTTTGCCAACGCAAACATAAGCGCTACTGTATGTTCAGCTACTGCATCAGTAAGAACGTCTGGGGTGTTAGTCACCATGACGTTATGTTTTTTTGCAGATTCAATATCAATGTTGTCGTACCCAACTGCGTAATTAGCAATTATACGTATCTGGGGGAATGTCTCCATTAATTCAGCGGTGCACGCATCGTTCAGTGTGGTGAGTACCGCTTCATACGGATTTTCCTTGAGAGCAGCGCTTAATTCATCAAACGATAGAACACCATCTTTAGGTGAAACCACCACTTCATGTCCCGCCTTACGAAGTAGTTCTATTCCGTCGTGAGGAATTTCTCGTGTAACAAAAATATGTGCCATGACCTTAATTGTAGTAACACTATACCTCAGATGGGTACACTGAAAAAATTTTACGGCATCATACCCTTTGTTCGTTTTGCAAGATACACGGCCACATTATTATTTCCGCTGAATTCAAAAACAACCTTCTGAGTCGTGTGCTCAGGGTGCAGTACTTCGTTTTGTTCAAGGCACGCCTCAATGGAATACCCAATACGATTTTCAAAACAAGCATAGAACAAATAATCATCTCTATGGGTAACTGGAACTTTTCTAAAATAAGAATTGGGCGATTCATCTAACCTAACACCAAGTCTTTCTTCCAAAGGAAGCCAGAATAACAGTGGAGAGGAGGACAGGTCATTTTTACTCGCCAGCATGACATAAATATAGAAAAACGTGTAGTCTGTGTAACCGTTTTGAACCTGCAGAGAATTAATTTCATCCACCATCGCATCAACTGCATGCTCCATCAACTCATAGCGAGGCCTATCAAATAATCCGATATTCGGATATGTTCTCATAAGTCTATCGTCAGTGAGCGAAGAAAATACAAAAAGGGATAGCGTAGCAATTCCAATTATAGAAACAAACAGAGAGCGGCGAATAGGTGTAGCAATAAGCACACCGAGAACAACAGGAGCCATCCATAACACTGGTTCGAAGTGTCGCGGGATACCTTCGGGATCAAAGACAAGAGCCACTGCTATTTCTGCTGCAATAAAAATCAGCAGCAACACAAGATATTTTTTCCGTTCTTTTATTTCGTTTGAATGGAAAAAGAACCAAAAAACCAACACCAGCAAAAGCGCGAGGGCGAATTCAACATGAAGTTTGATAGGGTCGCCATACATACCAAACATATACGGAATACCTACGATTGTTTGATGGAGGCCTTCACCGAAAGTAATCGGTGAATCTTCAGTAATGCGTGTCCCCCATGCAAATGTGCTGAGATCACTCGCAAGAATTGGAGGGATGAATAACACTGTGGCAAAAACAAGTGATGCAATGAGTGAAATTCCATAGTGTTTAAAAGAAAAGCATATTTTATGTGTGACATATAACCCGATGCATGCATAAAGCGGGATGATGGCGATGGTTGACTGATGAATAGCCAGTGCCATAAGCATAAGAAGAGGGCTTACCATAACCATTGTTTTTTTACGGTCGCGATATCCAACCCACAGCGCAAACAAGGAAAGAATTACGAACGGAGCAGCAAAATATGGAGGCCAGATAAAAAACCCAGTCACATTTACTACATAATGAGGAGAGATAGCGAGTAGTAATGCAGCAACAAGTCCTACTCCTCTTCCAAAAACCGAGCGAGCAAAAAGAAACACGAGCAAAATAAATAGACATTGAAAAAGTACGTACATAAAACTTACTGATAAAAAACTCATGCCAGGGAGTGCCAATAAAATAACCAGATAGTAGTAGAGCGGGCTATTTTCGATTGTTGAAAGTCCGTTAGCGTGTCCTCCAATTGGCCACTCGCCATATAAAAGAGCATGTTTTGCTACAAAAAGATCCCGTAAACCTTCAGCTCCGTTCGTTGCAAGTGGATGATCAAAAGCAGCAAATCGCAACACAAACGCGACAAGAAGAATCGCAAGAACACATAATGCAGTAAAAATTGATTGCTTATTAAAAGTCATACAGGGAATGATTCGAAAGGAATTTTTACCAAGCGCATCCACTTATCTCCACTTATAATTTCTCCAGAATACCGTTTAAAAACCTTGCGTACTTCACTTCTGTGCAAAAGGAGTAACACCGCACCATTCGGAGTGATATGTGCACCAGCAGACATCAAAAAACGCTCGATGAGTTTCCATCGCTGCGTTTTAATAAAGAAAAATACTGTTTCTGCAATAAAAGGATTCTCTCGTGGAATGTACGATTTTATTTTTTCAAGTAATGCACTTCCCTTTTCTGATGAAGATCCATATGGAGGATTAAAAACAACATAATCAAATTGTCCTTCTACGGCACTAAACAAATCTGAATGAATAATGGGAATAGAAACGTGCTGGGCATGCGCGTTTTTTTGCGCAACACTACACGCCACACTACTGATATCACTCGCGGTGCATCGCCATCCGTTTTTTGCTGCAGTGATTGCAATGTATCCACTCCCAGTCCCTACATCGAGCAATGTCCGAGGAGTGAGCGAAGAAAGATATCGAGTGACAAGATATGTATCGAAGCCGTGATGAGAAACTCCAAGCGGAGTGTCTATTGATATATGTTCTGTCATATTACATATCATTATGGGTCAACTCGCGACGTTAGAAACGCCCTTTCCATATATAAGCATCAAAAAACAATAAATTTTGAATAGGTTATCCCCGCGCGAGACTCCTTATATGTACAAATGCGCTAGAAGTGATACACTAGCAGTGTCTCGGTTGCCGATAGACTGTATGTGACGGAAGGGCAGAAAACCCCTCAGGAGGCACATATTTTTTGTTCGGCAACTGAGGCGAGGTACATAGCTGCTTAGGAAATTTAATAGCTTTTTCTATTTTTATGAAGCAGAAAGAAATAATCACGCGAGTGAGTGGTCCTCTTGTAGAAGCACGAGGCATGGAAGATGCACAAATGTTCGAAGTGGTCCAAGTGTCGAACGAAAAACTTCTTGGTGAAGTTATCGCCCTCAAAAATGGCGTTGCATCTATCCAAGTGTACGAGGATACCTCAAGCATCCAACCTGGTGAACCAGTCTTTCGTACTGGTGCAACAATGAGCGTTGAGCTTGGCCCTGGACTCCTCGAGTCTATTTACGACGGAATTCAACGCCCGCTTTCAGCAATTGCTGAAAAATCAGGTAGCTTTTTCATTGCCCGCGGCATCGAAGCTGACGGTATTGATCGAGAGAGAAAGTGGGACTTCACAGCAACGGCAAAAGAAGGTGCTGTTGTTTCTGGTGGCGACATCATCGGTGAAGTACCTGAAACCTCACTCATCATGCACAAAGTCATGGTTCCTCACACAATTTCAGGAACACTTTCATCAATTAAATCAGGCAACTATAAAGTTGAAGATGTTATCGCTACAGTGATAGATGAACATGGAAAAGAACATCCTATTACCTTGCTTCAAAAGTGGCCAATTCGAAACCCTCGCCCTATCAAAAGAAAAATCTTCCCAAGTCAACCACTCATCACTGGTATTCGGACTATCGACTTCCTTTCACCAGTTGCTAAAGGTGGAGTGGCAGCTATCCCAGGACCATTCGGTGCTGGTAAAACTGTGACTCAACAAGGTCTCGCTAAATACTGTGACGCTCAGGTTATTGTCTACATCGGCTGTGGTGAACGAGGAAATGAAATGACCGAAGTATTGAATGAATTCCCTCACCTTCTTGACCCAAACACTGGCGAGCCACTTATGAAGCGTACTATTTTGATTGCTAACACATCAAATATGCCGGTGGCTGCTCGTGAAGCATCTATTTACACTGGAATTACCATCGCTGAGTACTATCGAGACATGGGTTACTCAGTTGCTCTGATGGCTGACTCAACAAGTCGATGGGCTGAAGCTATGCGTGAAATTTCAGGTCGTATGGAAGAAATGCCTGGTGAAGAAGGCTACCCTGCGTACCTTGCGTCACGAACTGCAGAATTTTATGAACGAGCTGGAGTTGCAAAACTTCAATCAACTGAAGACCGCGAAGGAGCGCTCACTGTTATTGGTGCGGTTTCACCTCCCGGAGGAGACCTTTCAGAACCAGTATCACAAGCGACACTTCGTGTTACCAAAGCATTCTGGGGGTTGGATGGTTCTCTTGCCTACAAGAAACACTTCCCTGCTATCAACTGGTTAACGTCATATTCATTGTACGTTGATAACATTAAGCACTATTGGGAAAGAGAAATCGCTGAAGACTTTACTGAGGTGCGCCAACAAGCAATGAGCGTGCTTCAAGACGAAGCGAAGTTGATGGAAATTGTACGTTTGGTGGGTGTTGAATCAGTGTCAGACGAAGAGCGCGTAACACTTGATACTGCACGTTCACTCATTGACGACTTCCTCTTCCAAAACGCCTTCGACAAAGAAGACGCGTACACGCCACTCAAAAAGCAATACCAGATCGTGAAATCAATCATCACGATGTACAACGAAGCAATTCGCGCAATCCAAAATGGAACACTTACATACGCTGCATTTGCTGAAATTCCTGAATTGAAAGAAATGGGCACATTGAAAGACATTCCTGCAGATAACGAAAACGAGTTTGAAGCGTTCCGCACTCGCGTTAAGGAGTCTATTGCTAAACAAAGTACGAAGTAATATATGGACACTACAAAAAGCTACAAAACAGTTGGAGAAGTAAACGGACCATTGATTGTGGTTCAGGGGGTGGAAGGTGTTGGGTATGACGAACTCGTAGAAGTACAAGTGCCTGGCGAAACTAAAACGCGCCTCGGAAAAGTGCTCGACATTTACACTGACAAAGCAATCGTGCAGATGTTTGAACCTACAAAAGGTGTTCAAACAGAAAACACTAAAGCTCGATTCCTTGGCAGACTTCAAACAATGAAGTTGTCTCCGGACATGCTCGGACGTGTGTTTTCAGGAGGTGGTGATGTTATCGACGGCGGTCCTGCACTTATTCCCGAAAAAGAAGAGAGTATTAACGGTCAGCCAATCAACCCATACAGCCGCGAATTCCCCAACGACTTCATTCAAACAGGTATCTCATCAATTGACGTGATGAACACGCTAGTTCGTGGTCAAAAGCTTCCTATTTTCTCAGGCTCTGGTATGCCACACGCAAAGTTCGCTGCACAAATTGCGCGTCAAGCGAAAGTAACCTCAGGAGAAGAATTTGCTATCGTCTTTGCCACCATGGGTGTGCCATTTGATGAAGCTGAATATTTCCGTCTTCAATTTGAAGAAACAGGTGCTATCGAACGGTCAGTACTGTTCATTAACACTGCATCGGACCCTGTAGTTGAACGTATCGCAACTCCTCGACTTGCGTTAACAACCGCAGAATACTTGGCGTATGAACTTGGTATGCACGTGTTGGTAATCATGACCGACATTACTAACTACTGTGAAGCACTTCGTGAAGTATCGTCTGCACGTAAAGAAGTTCCCGGTAGACGCGGATATCCAGGGTACATGTATACCGACCTATCAACACTCTATGAACGAGCAGGACGCGTAAAAGGAAAGAAAGGAACTATCACACAGCTTCCAATCCTCTCAATGCCTGACGACGACAAGACCCACCCTATCCCCGACCTTACCGGCTACATTACCGAAGGACAGTTCGTGCTTTCACGTGCACTTCACTCAAAAGGAATTTTTGCTCCTGTTGATGTGCAAGATTCACTTTCACGATTGTGGTCTGCTGGAGTGGGCGAAGGAAAAACCCGCGCCGATCATGCCTCACTCAAAGACCAACTCTTTGCGTCATACGCAACAGGTAAAGAGGTACGTGAACTTGCCGTTGTGTTGGGAGAAGGCTCTCTTACTGACACCGACCGTGCACACATGAAATTTGCTGACCGCTTTGAGAAAGAATTTATTAACCAAGGTCACCATGTAGAGCGAAGTGTTATTGAAAGTCTCGACCTTGGATGGAAATTGCTTGCTGATCTTCCTCGCGAATCATTGAAACGAGTAAAACCAGAACTGATTGAGAAACACTTAGGGAGCGCGTAAAAAAACGTATGGCATTGCTCAAAGTAAATCCTACCCGCATTAACCTTCTTAAGCTTAAGCGTGAGCTTAAGACTGCAAAACGTGGACATAAGCTCTTGAAAGACAAACGTGATGGTTTGATGCGTGAATTTATGGGGCGCGTACGTGAAGTGAAAGAACTCCGCGCTCGTCTCAACCCTGCGTTGATTGAGGCGTTCACTCACTACGCAAGCGCTTCGGCAATTATGAATCCAAAGAAATTGGAAAATGCGTTTCGTACAAAAAAAAGTGAGGGTGGTGTTGAAGCATCAACACGGAGCATCATGTCCGTTCCTCTTCCAAGCTTTACCGTTAATGAAGTAGACGAGGGTACTGCTTTTCCATACGGATATCTTGAATCATATGGAAACCTTGATACTGCCCTTATACGTCTTCGCTCACTGTACACCGACCTTATCCGCTTGGCAGAGCTTGAGTCAGCAGTAGAACGTCTTGCGCGTGAAATTGAACAAACACGACGACGAGCAAGCGCACTGGAACACTTTAGAATTCCAGCGCTGACAGGCACTATTAAACTCATAACCCTTCGCCTTGATGAGCAAGCGCGCGATGCACTTGTTTCAACTATGCGCGTAAAGGCAAATATTACTAACAAAGGAGAGAGTGACATGGACAAGCGTAGCTTGGACATGTCCGAACGAGTGCAGTTAGCAACATAAGGTTACTAAACAAGAAGAAATATATGCTTAAAGATATTCAACACGCAGAAGAGGTTGCACAGAAAACCGTTCAGTCGGCCCGAGAGGATGCTGACGCTACACTAAAGCAAGCACGCGTTGATGCACTCACTCGTGTTGAGAGTGCAGAAGAAGAGGTTCGTACACTGAAGGAAGAACTAGTAGCACGCGCAAAAGAAGATGCCCAAAAAGAAGCTAAGGCTTTGGTAGAAAAAGCGCAGAAAGAAATCACAGGGCAAGAGAAAACGTTTGATACAAAGGTGTCCCAAGCGGTAAAAATGGTCATAGAAAAGATCAAAAAAACATTCTAACGATATATGGCTCAAATCCCTGTAACAAAAATTCGTTTCTTCATCACTCGCGACTCATCTGAGGCGTTGATTGCACGATTGCACGAAACAGGAAGTATTGAGTTTATTGAACAGCCTGCTGATGAAAGTTTGATAATTGATACACAGGAACAGTTTGATCATAAACACTGGAGTGCGCGTATCGATACTGCTGTTGAGTTTCTTTTGAATTACCACAAAGACTCAGACCCACTACGCGGTATGTTTGAAGGAACACGCGTTGTCACTACAAACGAAGCTATCGAGCAACTCCTCGCTTCACACAACACAGAACCGGTACTTGATGAGGTTCATCGCATACAAACTCGTCTTATCGAAATTGATGCTGAAGTAAAAACATTGAATGAACAAGAGCGCACCGTACGTTCGTGGGAAAGATTTAAATTCCCTCTTGCATCTATTACAGATTCACCTTCTACCATCGTCTACCCTCTTCATGGAACCACTCGTGAATTGGATGTCATTGAAAAAGCTTTGAAAGAACAAGGTGAGGCGCACGTTGAGCGTGTGAGTGAATCGGCACTTCTCATAATTGCACACCGAGATACACAAGATGCTGTAGAGGGGCTCTTCCGTGAGAGTGAAGCTGAAGTGCTTCGCCTTCCAGAAACACAGGAGACTGCTGCTGAAGTGTTAGCACGCATTACCCAGTCACGAAGCGCCCTTGAAGAAGAAAAAGTGGTGCGAGAAACTGAAGCGAAAACTCTTGCAGACAAGGAGCTCGTGGCATTGAAACAACTTTCAGACCGCGCACGGTGGAGCGCTGCGGAACTTGATACAACTGCTCTGCTTCCGCACTCATCGTCTGTTGCTGTGTTTGATGCGTGGGTACCAGAACCTTCATGGAAAAAACTTGAACCAGAGCTCACCGAACAGTTCCCTGCTATCGCATTCGAAACGTTAGAACGTGCAGAAGGTGAAGTGCCTCCAACGGCAATTGTGAATCGTGGCTTTGTACATCCATTTGAATTTATTACACGACTCTACGGTGTCCCTTCACATAAAGATCTCGACCCTACGCCGTTCCTTTCAGTATTCTTCTTTATCTTCTTTGGTCTCTGTCTTTCTGACGTAGGATATGGTGCGACGCTCATGATTTTAACGGGTGCGGTTCTTCTGCGTTACAAAGTGCAATCTGGAATGCGTTCATTGTTAACCACACTCTTCTTTGGTGGTCTCGGCGCCTTTATCGTAGGTGTTATGTATGGCGGATACTTTGGTGTGTCAGCAGGCTCAATCAGTCCACTTCTTGGAAAGCTACAGCTCTTTGATCCTATTGGAAACCCAATGCCAGTATTTTTCCTTGCGCTCACGTTTGGTGTCATACAAGTAATGTTTGGAATCGTCCTTGATATTGTTCGCACTGCGAAAAATAATGACGTTGTGAACGGCCTTCTTGATAACGTGCCGTGGCTTCTCATGTTCCTTATTCTTATTGCGTTTGTAATTGCACAAACAGGTATTCTTCCTGAAACGCTCTCCGCATCAATTACTGCTTTGTGGGGATGGGCTGCTATCGGTGCAGCAGTGTTAATTTCAGTAACAAAAGCACGTCTTGGGAAAGGCATTGTTGACATGCTCCTCAAAGGAACACTCGCACTCTACGGTGGTGTAAATTATTTCTCAGATATTCTTTCATACTCACGTCTTCTTGCGCTCGGACTTGCAACAAGCGCGCTTGGTTTCTCAATCAATCTTATTGCTGGCATTGTAGGTGGTGAAGGGTTGGGTATCGGCACTATTTTTGCAATTCTTATTTTGATTGCAGGACATACGCTCAACGTTACACTTTCAACACTTGGCGCGTTTATTCACTCAAGCCGTCTTCAGTACGTTGAGTTCTTTGGTAAATTCTTGACCGACACAGGTCGTCCATTCACTCCTTTTGAGCGTGAATCAAAACACACTATTCTCCTCCCCAAAACGCCTGGCTAAGCTCAGGCGTGAGGGAAAGGGGTTTGGAACATTATTAAATAATTAGCAACATTAAAAAAAGAAATTTATGGAAATTATTACTCCCGGAGTTTTTATCTTCGTTGGTGCAGCACTCTCAGGTCTTCTTGGCTTTATGGGTTCAGCTATCGGAATGGGTATCGCAGGTAGAGCTGGTGCAGCAGTAGTGGCTGAGCGACCTGAATTGTTCGGTCGTGTACTTCTCTTGCAAGCGCTTCCTGGTTCACAGGGTATTTACGGTTTGGTAGGTGCCTTTCTTATCTTGAGCTTCTCAGGAGCTCTTGGTGACGCACCAATTACTATCAGCATCGCGCAAAGCTTCCAGTACATGATTGCGGCACTCCCTATCGGTCTTGCAGGTCTTTTCTCTGCTATTCACCAAGGAGCAGTTGCAGCAAACGGAATTGCAACAATTGCTAAAGATGAATCATTGACTGCGCAAGCTATCGTTATGGCAGCCATGGTAGAAACATGGGCTATCTTCGGTGTCTTGGTTGGATTTATTCTCTTGACCGCTATCTAGTACACACTGGCTTATTATTCACTTAGAACACACGTATGGCACTTTCTGACATCATCACGAAAATCACACACGACGCGGACGCAGAAAGCGCTCGCATCAAAAAAGAAGCACTCAAAGATGCTGAAGCTATTGCTAAACGCGCTGAAACAGAAGCAGCAGAAGTACTACGTGTTGGGAAAGAAGACGCAGAACGCGCAGCATCAAAAACGCACGGCCGTATCATCGCGAGTGCTACACACGAAGCAAAATTTGCTTCGCAATCGTTTCGTGTATCGCTCATTGATAAAACGTTCGCAGAAGTTGAACAGGCGCTTACAAAACTCTCTAAAGAAGAGTATCAATCGTTCGTTACTTCACGAGCAAAGACACTTCCTGAAACCTCAGGCATGGTACTTGTGTCTTCTGAGCGCGCAGCTGAAACGATTGAAGCACTGAAAAAAGCTGGGGTAGATACCAGTAAAACAGAAGAGCGTTCGCTTGTAGGTGGGTTCATACTTGAAACTCCTACGGCAATGTATGACCATTCATTGCGCACGCTCATTGCACATGCAAAAAGCG
>Ga0210057_1010939_pt1 | contig 10155 bp, 13 predicted proteins | sample CryGeyCG2114_010_2_FD_183968 | JGI IMG/M metagenome (GOLD analysis project Ga0210057, IMG submission 183968) | Groundwater microbial communities from aquifer - Crystal Geyser CG10_big_fil_rev_8/21/14_0.10 (SPAdes) (version 2) | ecosystem: Environmental > Aquatic > Deep subsurface > Groundwater ...
TACCGGTTTCCCGATATGGCCCAATCACGAGTCGCTGAACGTGGGGTTCAGTATTCGTGATTGGGTCTTTGGGCCATGCCCGCCGGATATAATCCGGGCAGGTTTAGGCCACTCCTATTCAGTTGTATTTATACAATATCAAAATTTTCTTCATAAAACAATGATTGTTGCCTGATGCTTTAAATTATCAATATATTTAAATGTTGCTATAATTAGGACAATGCCACTTGCCTATAATCAAAAGTATTATGATGACACAAACCTTACACAACTAAGACCTCGTGTTGTTGCATTTAAAACCTATAAAACAAAAGATGGCACCTTGATTGGACTATTCCAAGGTAATCGTGGAGTAAGACCTGACATAGATTTTGTTATAAAAGTTCTTGTCCCTGGTGTTGAAAAGGTGCTTACACCACCAACCCATACATTTTGGGTCGTAGATTTGCTACTCAAAATTCCTCAATATCGTGATGATGTTCGTTCAATAGTCCAGTACTATATTGATTTTTACGAACGAACCACTCCGTTCACTTCTGTAGAAGAGCGCGACAATTATCAATTGGAAACTGTTGAAGAAATTACGACAAGATTTGCTCATATCGAACAACCCTACACTCTTTCATTAGATTATGTGGCAATCGTTATTGAGTTGTTTTGCAAAAACGAAAAAATAAACCCAGGAGCATATATGTTTAGAAACCTTTTGTTAACTCTAAGAGACTATGTCGACGGGAATAAACATTACACTGAAGTTTTGCAGTCGGCGATGCCAGGATTCAGATAATCCTAACTTATTGAAGGTAGACCGAGACGACCTAAAGTAATTTCTCCAAAAAAATAATCGCAATCAACTTCCTTGATATAGGCAAGTACATCTTTGTACGCGGGTGCTTGAAACCAATCACTGAGGATATAAATATATTCAACTTGAACCCCGAGAGAGCTCATTAGTTTTTCGTACTGACGTTTTTTAAAGTGGCATGTTTGTAGTTTCTCATCAACAGAACCTGCAACCTGTTGAAACTTGATCTCGATTACATAAAAAGTATTTGTATTGAGTACTAAAATTGCATCGTCTGGTAGCAGTTTCTTTGAGAGAATTTCTTTATGATTTACCCCCTTATCTTCAAGAAATTTGTAGAGTCGGCTTTTGCGAAGATTAAGAGCAACCACCTTGCCTTCAAATAAAATTGAACCATCCTCTTTAACCTCGTATCCCGGGACAGATTTAAGAACCTCAAGAAAATCTACCCTTCCTTCAAAGTGTAGGCCTGACTTTGTATTTGCTCCGCCAATACCACCAGTTTTCATAAATAAATTAAATCACAAAAAACGTTTTAAAACAACGAAATCTAGGAATACGTCTCGAAAACTGATAAAATAGTAATGTGAGCAATATAACTGTTAAAAAAGTAAAACCATTTTTAAAATGGGTTGGGGGTAAAGGACAACTCCTAGATCAGTTTGATCGTCTTTTGCCTGAAAAATACAACTCATATTTTGAACCATTCATTGGGGGTGGTGCGGTATTTTTTGCACTTAATCCAAAAAAGGCACATATCAATGATATTAATAAGACGCTCATACAGACTTACGCACACATAAAAAACAATGTGGAAGCATTAATTATTTCACTCAAAAAACTTGAGGAGAGTTTCTTGTCAAGAAATAATGATGAACGAAAAGAGTTCTATTACTCAATCAGAAATAAATATAACGAACTCGCGCACAATGATTTTGAACGAAGTTTATATTTCTTGTTTTTAAACAAAACAGCTTTTAACGGTGTATATAGGGAAAACTCTAAAGGAGGATTTAACGTGCCGATAGGTAGTTATAAAAATCCAAAAATTGTGGACGAGGATAATTTGAGACTCGCGTCGGAATTTCTTAAAAATACAAAGGTTACCAACGGTTCGTTTGTTGATGCAGTAAAGAATGCAAAATCGGGTGATTTTGTTTATTTTGATCCGCCATATCATCCTCTTTCAGAAACTTCAAAATTTACAAGCTATAGCAAAGACAGTTTTTCAAAGGAAGACCAGATTAAATTAAGAGATCTCTTTGTTGAATTAGATAAAAAAGGAGTGTATGTAATGCTCAGCAATTCAAGTGCTCCATTTATTCAAGAGATTTACGCTGGCTACAAGCAGATACCTGTTTTTGCCTACAGAATGATTAATTCAAAATCTGATAAACGAGGAAAAATCTCCGAAGTAGTTATAGTTAATTACCAACCCCGATTAAATCTTGAAAGCGTTTTTGGGAAAGATCTAAGTACTTCTTCTCAGTATCAATACCAATAAATTTTCTGCCGTGTTTTTGAGCAGCAAGCCCTGTTGTCGAACTTCCTGTGAAAGGATCGAGCACCACGTCTCCCTTGTTTGTACTTGCCAATACTATTCTTTCTAATAGAGACAATGGTTTTTGTGTCGGGTGCTTCCCATATTTCTTCTCTTCTCTCTTGGGAGGATTAACTGCCCACACAGAACGCATTTGTCCATTTGGTTTTTTAATAAAATCTTCCGGCCAATCACCATTTTTCATTAGGCCGTAATTAAATATGTGTTTTGCCTTTTTGTTTTTTCTTGCCCACAAAATCGTTTCGTGACTAGCAGTGAAAAAGCGACAACTTAGATTGGGTGAAGCGTTTGGTTTAAACCAAGTAACATCATTGAGAATATGAAAGCCGATTGATTGGACTGCATAACCACATTGGTAGATTGAATGGTAAGTTCCGCTGATCCAAATTGTACCGTGAGGTTTTAAAACTCTATAACATGCCCCAAGCCATTTTTTGTGAAAAGCATAGTCACTGTCAAAACCATTACTTTTATCCCACTCTCCCTTATTCACACTTACCATTTTTCCAGCATGAACAGTAAATCCTCCATTTGAAAGCATGTACGGAGGATCAGCAAAAATCATATCAATAGAATTTTCTGGAAGCTCACTAAGGATCCTTGTGGAGTCACCAAGGTACAACACAAAATCTTTGTGAGAAAAGTGAGGTTTTTGTTTTATATGCGAAAGAATTTTTTCAGCCATGTTAATCTCTAAATTTTAGCTTAAAAAAGAAAATAAGCGTAGTAAAAATTGAGAAAGTTACCAACTTATTATCTACTCTGGACGCCCTAGACTCCTAGAGCGATCTGCGTCATCCCTTAGGTATATGCCGATTATCACCGAGGAACTATTTAAAAAGCACGGGAGCATCTGGAGAGAGATAAAATTGTCAGAGAAAATAAAGAGTTTGCCTTCACAAAATTATTCATTTGCGGACTGTGTCAGTCAGGAATCATTGGATTACTCTCCTCAGAGATAGGAGAGTAACTCTGGTGTAGTTAGTATGAATCCGACACTTTTTTATAAAAGTCTGGAACCCATGACTTTAATAGTAATCGCTTGCTCGCTTACCCTATAAAGTTTTGCAAGATCTTGTATATTAGGTGTTTGTGCAAAATCCTTTTTTAAAAATGATTGTGGCACAAGAAGCTCAGCGGCAAATTGATTTGCCTCCGTTTCGTTCAGCGAGTCGTCATCCATGCTTTTGTTGCACCCGTGTCCAAGTAATAGATGGCCGATCTCATGGGCGATAGTGAATCTGCGCCGACACCAAGGATGGTTGCCATTGAAGCCTATGGTTGAATATTCTGAATCAACTTCCTTGCATACAACAAGAAGGCCAGAAACCTTATCTCCTGCAGTAATTTTCTGCACATCCAGGTCGTGCATGGTTTGAAGATGTTCAATCACTCGCTGAAGAGAAACGGGAGCATTTGAAATTTTCGCCCCTTTAATAACTTTCTGCGCGAGGAATTTTATGAGCTTCTTCCGTGGTCCGAATGTCGGAAGATCATCTTGCATTTTTCTTTTGTTTGGCGAGTTCAATGAATCGTTCGATTGCTGACTTGTCTTCATTAGACAGATCCTTGTCAGCACGCAAAGCAACCTGGACATCCATAACATCTTCTTTTTGACCTAAGAAGTACTTAATGTCGCGCTTTAAAGTCTCCCCAAGACACTGCAAAAGAGGGGCAGTTATCCCGCGATCATCACTTTCGATAAGAGAAATAGCTGTAGCAGATTGGAATCCCAGTTTTTCTGCAAGTTCAGCCTGAGAAAAACCCATGCTTTCCCGAGCCTCTTTTACTCGGGATCCTATTGTATTTGCTCTTTTTTCGTCTTTTTTCATATTGTCATTATACTTTTTTCAAAAGAGGTTGACAAGCAACTTGCGTTTTTGCTAAAATCAACTTAGCGATATGAAAAGTACGCTTCCATTATCATTTTAAACAAAACAATATGCATACATACCTCATCTCATACGACCTAATTCGTCCCGGGAAAGATTATACCGATCTGCACACGCACCTTAAGAGCTACGGCACTTGGGCAAAACCTCTTGAATCGGTATGGCTCATTAAAACTAGTTACGGGGTCGAGCAATTACGGAATTCAATTCAGGCACACATGGACGCTAACGATAAAATCTTTGTCGTGGATGTTACTAGCAGAGCTACAGCATGGGATCACCTCTCTGCAGAAGTCAGTACCTGGATCAAGAACTCGTTATAAATAACAATTCATTATACATCTATGTCCAGTACACACATACCACAAGAAGTAAAGTTGAAGCTCTGGGTTGCTTCGGGCGGCCGTTGCGAGTTTATGGGATGCAATGATCTTGTCTCACAGGACGTCCTGACCTACCAAGAGGACAATTTCGCGCACATGGCACACATTATTGCCGATAGTCCTGATGGGCCGCGAGGAGACAAGGATTTATCACCTGACATGGCGAAGGATTTTGACAACCTTATGCTTGTTTGTCTCAAGCACTCAAAATTAATTGACGGAAAAAACAGAGGAAGTTACTCGATTGAGGATTTGCGACAGCACAAGAAGAGCCACGAGGATCGTATTTGCAGACAAACAAGTCTTCACCCGGACAACACTACTACGGTTTTGCGATTTATAGCGAATATTGGCGACCGTGCAGTGACGGTACCAGTGAGTGACGCTCTCCATGCGATCTTGCCGAAATTTCCTGCGGACGAACATGGAATAGCTCTCGACTTTACCAATCGTCCCGGTCGAGGAGAAGCGGACTTCTGGACATCGTTTGCTACCGAAATCGACAGACAGATCGAGCGTGACCTTGCTGACAGTAATTCCAGAAAGCGACCCACACACATTTCCGTGTTTGCTCTCGGGCCGATGCCACTGCTAATGAAGCTCGGAAATGCCATCGGCAACACGATTGCGACTGACCTGTATCAGCGTCACCGTGATACCGAAAGCTGGGAATGGAAGCCTGAGAATGATGAGCCTTTTGAGTACACTCTCCGTGAAGAGCTTGCGACAGAGAGCAACGACGTAGTATTGGTATTATCGCTTAGTGGCAAAATCCATGAGGAGGAAGTGCACAAAGTATTTTCTGAAAAGCCCCACTTTTATGAAATATCCTTGGATTCACCTACGCCTGGATTTCTCAGTCGAAAATCGCGACTTGAAAAGTTCAGAGTAAAGTATAGAGAGCTATTGAGTCAGATACGCGGAAGACATGGCAAAGATGTGAAGATCCATCTATTCCCCGCAGTGCCAGCACCGATAGCAGTTCTATGCGGAAGAGAGTTGCTTCCCAAAGTAGATCCGTCGGTAACGGTTTATGATCACGAAAAAGACCAAGGAGGTTTTGTGCAGATATTAACCATTAACTAACTATCATTATGGACACTATAAACAATTACCTAAAAAACTTACTCGCCTCACAAGAGTTGAAGCCAGAGCAAGAACAAACATTACAAGCGCACAAGGCGGAAGTAACTAATTTTCTCCGTGCGGAGTTTGGAGAGGATCCTAAAATAAAATATGCCGGTTCTCACGAGAAAGGCACGATGATCCGTGAAAACTACGATCTTGATATTGTCTGCTATTTCCCCTCAACGGATACACGTAGCTTGAAAGAAATACGAGATGATGTTTCGAGTCATCTGAGCAAAAAGTATGTTTTGCAAGATAAAGCATCAGCTGAACGCATCATGAACCTCAAAGACGCATCTGTGCCACAAGGTTATCACATTGATGTTGTCCCGGGCAGATTTATCGAAGGAAGCGATGATGTTTTCATTCATGTAGCATACGGAGAGAAGGAGCGAATGCAAACCAATCTTAAAACACACATCAAACATATTGCGGAAAGTGGATGCGTTCCTGTAATTCGGCTCGTGAAGGTTTGGGCACACCGAAAGAACGTGCATATTAAAACATTCATACTCGAACTTTTTGTTGTTGAGGCGTTGAAAGGATATCAGAGTAAGTCTGACCTCAAAGCGTCTTTCCTTAAGGTGATGGAGGCATTCAAAGAAAAGTTTGGAAACCTACAGCTTGTAGACCCAGCAAATCCCACGGGAAATGTCGTTTCTCGAACGATAAGCTCTTCAGACAAAACAATGGCTGCGAGCGCAGGAGAAGAAGCATTCAATCAGATTAATGGATCAGATGATCTTTCTGATTGGAAAGAAGTATTTGGTGATCAGAATAGTGGTGGTTATGAATCTGCACGAATGACACCGACAGGTCCTACAATCATTAGTAATCCACCTGGCCAGTGGGCACAATAAGACATGGGTGCTTATATATTTTCCGATGAGGAAATTCTCGCGGTAAAAACCCGGTTTCCGAAACTGGAACTTATTAAGCCCGGTGTTTGGAAAGGTGTCATAGATTTTGATCGAGTATATCGAGATTACAGAATTGCTGACAGTTACGAGGTCGGTATAATAGTTCCTGTAGGGTTTCCCCAAGCATTTCCTATTGTTCACGAATTGGGAGGTCGCATAAAAACCATACAAGAGAAACACAAACTCAAAACAGTGGCGGATTTGCATTACAACGCAAATAACGGAGCTTGTCTTTGTGTTATTCAAGAAAAAGAATCTCGTCTCCCGACAGGTTCCGATCTTCTGTTCTTTATCGAAAATCTTGTCTCTCCGTATTTCTACGGACTAAGCTACTTTGACGAGCAAAGTCATTGGCCATGGAAAGAATATGGACATGGAGGGTTAGGAGTACTCGAGCACTATACTGAGAACTGGAAAGAGCCAGACCAAGAACTGATGCAGAGCCTTATGCCAACTTTCTCTGCGGATAAGCACTGGAGAAAATACAGAAAGCAATTCATTTCTCCTAATCCTAATAGTTTTTGTTTTTGCGAATCTGGCGTAAGCATCTCAATATGTCATGAAAAAGCTTGGGAAGGATTACTGCAAATGAGTAAGGATTTAAAGACTCTGAAAATTAATTCTTATAAGTTTTTTCCGAAACCCCTTAGAAGGAAATAGTTGTAAAAGTTACCAACTTCTTACCTACTCGGGACGCTCTGGACTCCTGGGGAGGGTTGCGTCATTCCTTAGGTGTATGAAGATAAAAAATCCAACACAAGGGGAAGATTATGAGAAACCAAAGGTCGAGCCAAAGAAAATCAGATACTGCCTGTATGCAAGAAAATCGACAGAATCTGAGGAACGGCAAGTGCTTTCAATAGATAGCCAAATAAAGGAGATGCTCCAACTGGCGGATCGTGAGGAGCTTGAGGTGGTAACAATGAAGCGCGAATCGCACTCAGCCAAAGAGACTGGGCAACGTCCAATTTTTAACGAGATTATCGAGGAACTCAAGCAGGAGAAATTCAACGCCATACTGACATGGGCACCGGATCGTATCAGTAGAAATGCAGGTGATCTTGGAAAGATTGTGGACTTAATGGATGCAGGGAAACTGCACATGATACGAACCTTTGGGCAGACATTCGGTAATAATCCAAATGAGAAGTTTCTTTTGATGATTTTAGGTAGTCAGGCAAAACTTGAAAACGACAATCGAGGTATCAATGTGAAGCGAGGATTGCGAACGAGAGTCGAGATGGGACTATGGCCTGGCATGGCACCACTCGGATATCTCAATCAAAAGCTAATGGACCGCAAATGTCAGATAATTATTGATCCGGAGCGCGCACCGATTATCAAGAAAATGTTTGAGAAAGTTGCGTACGAAGGATGGAGTGGAAGAAAAGTATACAACTGGCTCAGGTTTGATCTGAACTTCTATACGCGAGGAAATAAACCTCTGACACTTTCGGGTGTGTACCGTATCTTCGATATGCCGATCTACTATGGACCATTCGAATATCCAAGAAAGTCTGATAATTGGTATCAAGGAAGTCATGAGCCAATCATTACTAAAGAACTTTATGAAAAAGCCCAGGAACATCTCAAGAGAGACAAAATAGTGCGAGAAAATAGAGAGTTTGCCTTCACTAAATTATTTACCTGTGGCATGTGCCAGTCAGGAATCACAGCGCAGGAAAAATACAAAGAGCTTAAAGACGGCACAACCGCGAAATACGTCTACTACTCCTGCTCAAAAGCGAAGGATAGAAATTGTCCGAACAAATATATTCGGGAAGAAGAATTGATCGATGAGTTATTTAAAGTGATAGACAAAGTAGATATCAATGAGCTTGGAATGAGAATGAAGTTGGAAGAAGAAATAAAGAGATTCAACAGACTTCAAAGATTGGCGACCAAGGGCACACCCAAATACAGTATCAATGAGGATGACGTAAACACAAGAGAGTACGCTAAGTATGTATTGCGAGAAGGCACACCACTGGAGAAGCGTGAATTGATGGGACACTTACGATCGAGGCTTGTCCTGAACGACAAAAAGATTACTCTGTTGAAGGAATAATTAGTGCCGCAAGAGTGCAATATCATTTTCGGAGCCATTCTACTTACTCAAAGAGTCGAATTTTTGCTAAAATAAAGAAATCATGAACATCTATATTCTCGTCGGAATTATCATCGCAGTAGCAATCGTACTTGCAATCCTCAAGGCGGTTGTTGAAGGTGATAGTGACGAACATGAGAAGCCGAAGTATCGCTATACCCGTAAACAGTTCTTCCTCACCCGAGCCGAGCATGAGTTCTACGATGTCCTCATTGCCGCCGTTGGCGATAAGTACCATGTCTTCGCGCAGGTACATCTTCCAACGATTCTCGACAACAAAGTGAAAGGACAAGACTGGCGTGCCGCACTCGCGCACATCAATCGCAAGTCTGTTGACTTCGTCCTCTGTGACAAAACGTACATTTCGCCCAAGTTCGCCATTGAGCTGGACGATAAGAGCCACGAACGACCCGACCGACAAGAGCGAGACAAGGAAGTTGAGCGTATTCTGGCTGATGCAGGCGTGCAACTGCTCCGCATAGAGAACAAGGGTCGCTTTGATCCTGCTGAACTAGCCCAGCGCATAAACGAATATGAGCAACGAAATCAAGTCACATCTACTGATAGGCAATAAATACCTCGGTTCGCTCCTGTACTTCAAAGACGCGCAGGGACGCGGCTGTCTCAAACTCTCTTTCAAGAACATGCTAGCCGATCTGACGAGAGGCACGGACGTGCCGACCACGTTGCCTGTGCCTATCAAGCGCACCGACCCGACAACACTCGACATCTCGTACAAGTTCCCAGACAACCTGCTCGAAGTGAAAGAGATTGTGAACGGCAAGACGGAACGAGCATTTTACAAAGTACCCTTACCTGTCTCAGGCGTGCTCTTTATGATTCGCATAAAGGACTGGCAGACGCTCGACAACGACCAGCAGAAGCCAAGCCCGCTTGTGCTAACGCCACCGATCAACACGAATAGCATCGTTATTATTTTTTCCTTCCTCGGAGAGAACGGTTTGCCGTTTACAGCAAGAGGATATCAACCAACGGAAGGGATGGGTACGATAGACCTACCGGAAAGTCCGCTTAATACGTTCTGCATTGGTCTTGCCGAGGATCCGAACAACAACAGCGCGAATGGCTTTGAGCTAGTGGTTCCGTTACCGAAAGCAAATTAAGTAGCAAAAGAAAAAGAGCGATTGTTCGCTCTTTTTCTTACAACTGTAGCTTTGTGGGTCACAGCTCGGCATAGAGCATATGGGTCAACAAAACTAATAGGTTGTCAATGCGGAGGCGGCGAGATTCGAACTCGCGATACCTTGCGGTATGCCACCTTTCCAAGGTGGTGGAATAAACCACTATCCGACGCCTCCGCTTTGTGAAGGGATTACAATTTACAAACAATCGCTTCGA
>Ga0210057_1010940_pt1 | contig 10154 bp, 12 predicted proteins | sample CryGeyCG2114_010_2_FD_183968 | JGI IMG/M metagenome (GOLD analysis project Ga0210057, IMG submission 183968) | Groundwater microbial communities from aquifer - Crystal Geyser CG10_big_fil_rev_8/21/14_0.10 (SPAdes) (version 2) | ecosystem: Environmental > Aquatic > Deep subsurface > Groundwater ...
GATTCAGTTACCACTATGTTTGTAAGTACAGTGGACGGCGACTCGTCCACTTTTTATAATCATTCAAAATAGAAAAAGATTTCCGCAATTCATCCCACAGCTAAAGCAACAGGATTTCTTGCGAAGGATTTAACCTTCATAATTTATCGAATTGAAGGATTTAGGAAAATTTGAAATAGTATTTCTGCGAAGCAGACTAAAATTAAAGAAAAATTGGGCTTTGAAAAATGAGATTATTAACTTTATAGTGATCATAATAGAAAGATCTTTAAAGTTTAGTTGATTAGCATTCACAATATGGAGCCCTTAGAAGTTGTGCTTAGAAAAATTGAAGATTTAAGAATAGATTTATCCGCAGTAATTGTTATACAAGAAGAAGAGGGACATTCTGGGACTGTACAAAAAAAGAGGGCTCGTATCACATACGCTGACGTGGATCCATGGGATGTAGAGTATGAAGAAGGATGGATTATTGATAAGCCAGCAGTAAAAGAACCTGATATGAAAAAAAGACAAGTAGCGAGACAAGCATTGCAAAAAGTTTATGACTCTTCTAATTGGTATAGTGCATGTTATTCTGCTGGAATAGCGCTTGAATTTCCAGATGGCAAATATTATCGTGGAAGGAGTAAAGTAGATTCAGAAGTAGAATCGTGGTTTAATGAACTAAATAATCAAATTGGCTCACAAGAACCTGAAACAAGATTCAAAGCAATAAAAGATTCAATATATTTGCATCGTATCAGGCAGACTAACGGATTTCCAATCCGTTTATTAGAACAATTATTGAAGAAAGCGTATAAAGGAAGTGCAAATAAAACAATGACGGAAGAAATAGGAAAAGAATTAGATTATTCCCCTTTAAGAGTATGGTTCCATAATTTGTTCAGATAAAAGCCCAATTTTTCTCGTTCTGCCGCCTGATGGCAAATTGAAACTAACAAATATTCGCTAAACAATACGTACTGGCATAAAAAGCGAGATTTTGTATAATTTTGAACTATAACAATTTAATGTTGGTAAAGCCAAAACTTCGCTAGTTGAGATTTATCGGCCAATTGGAAAGTTTACCGAAGAAATTAAGCTCAGAAGATACTTACTCCAAACGCTCCTTGCTTAATCTCCCGTGCGCAAGTAACACCGCACAAATCTCCAAGAACTTCCTCCAGCTCTTTCATTTCAGTTGGAGACAAAGTTAAAATAATCTCCGCATTCATCGGCTTCTTCATCTCAGATTTTTTCTGTCGAACCTTTCCGATAACTTCAACAAGTTTTTCCCAAGTCTTTTCATCATGTCTCAATTGTTTTACTCCAACTTTTGAAGGCCACTCACACAAATGCACACTCTTTTTTCTCTCGCGCTTCGCGAAATGATTCTGATAAATCTCCTCGCAGACAAAAGGTGTGAAAGGTGCAAACAATCTAAGCAAAACCCAAAGCCCATTGCACAAAGCATAAAAAGCCGAAGCTCTCTCTGCCTCCGTCCCGTTATAAACTCTTTTCTTAACCATCTCAAGATAATTATCTGCGAAGGTCTTCCAGAAAAACGAGTCAATAGCCATCTTAACTTTTGAATAATTATGTTCATCAAAATCTTTTTCGGTTTGCGAGAGCAACTTTTCCAACAAAGATAAAAACAATCTGTCTGTTTCAACCAGTTTCATCGGTTTTTTCCCATCCCATTCTTTCAAATTCAAGAAAACAAAATTAGAAGCGTTCAAAATCTTCGTAACAAATTTCTTTCCAACCGCAATGTCATTCTCCCTAAAATCAGTATCTTCTCCAAATCTCTGCGAAGCCGCCGTATAACGCAAAGCGTCTGCCCCATACTCTTCCATAATCTTCCTCGGGCTGATTACATTTCCCTTCGACTTGCTCATCTTCCTACCTTCAAGCTTAACAAAACCTGAAATCCCGATTTCCTCCCACGGAATTTTATTTTCCTGAAACAGAGCCTTGACAATTGTGTAAAAAGCCCACGTCCGAATTATGTCATGTGCCTGTGGTCTTAAAGAATAAGGCAACTTTATCTTGTTTCCAACCAAAGAAGAAGCAATCTCCGGCGTCAGCGAAGAAGTCATCCAAGTGTCCAAAACTTTGCTCTCGCCTAAAGCGGAACATCCGCACTTTTCACACTTCTTCTTAACAACTAAAGGGTCAACAGGCAATTCTTTCTCCGAAGCCAAGACAACCGAACCACATTTCTCACAATACCAAACAGGAATTGGAACACCGAAATGCCTTTCCCGAGAAATGCTCCAGTCCCATTCCAAACCTTTAATCCAATTCTCATATCTCTTAAACATGAACGACGGCTTCCACTTAATCTTCTTTCCCTGATTAATCAGCTCTCCCTTCTTATGCAAAATCTTAACAAACCATTGCTCAACTGGCAGAAATTCAATCTCCGCCCCACACTTGTCGTGCACATTAACAACATGCTCAATCTCCTTTTGCTCAACTACCGCCCCTTTCTTATCCAAATCTTCAAGAACCCTCTTCCTCGCTTCTTTTATCTTCAAACCTTTGTATCTTGAATCATTCAAAGTCCCATCGCTGTTGAAAATAACTTTCGGCTTAAGCTTAAGTCTTTTAATCGCGTCAACATCATACTTATCTCCGTAAGAACAAACCATCAGCGCTCCCGTCCCCTTCTTCATGTCCGCACTCTCGTCTCCAAAAATCTCAACTTCTTGCCCATACAACGGCGTTTTAGCTTTCTTACCAATCAATCTATTAAATCTCTTATCTTTCGGATTAACAAAAATCGCAACACAAGCCCCAATCAACTCCGGCCTCGTCGTTGCAATCCTTATCTCTTGTCCTTCAACCTCAAATTTAATCGTGCTAAACTTGCTTTTTTGTGTTTTATCTTCCAACTCCGCCTGCGCAACCGGCGTCTGACACTCCGGACAAAAAATCGTAGGAAAATCTGCCTTGTAAACCTCGCCCTTCCTATAAAGATTAATAAACGACCTCTGCGATAGCTTCCTTGAATTATCATCAATTGTAGAATAACAAATTCCAAAATCACAGCTCATTCCAAGGTCTTTCCAGCCCTGCACAAATCCGGGCCTTATTTCCCCTAAGGTCTTCAAACATAACTTAATAAATTCCTCTCTCGACATTGATTTACTCTTAACCCCTTTAATTTTCTCAATCAATCGTTCCGTCGGCAAACCGTTATCATCAGTCCCAAACGGATAAAAAACCTCAAAGCCTTTCATTCTCTTATATCTTGCAATAAAATCCTGCTGTGAATAGGAATACGCGTGCCCAATATGCATCGTCCCCGAAACAGTCGGTGGTGGCGTGTCAATTGAATAAATTTTCTTCCCGCTCTTCCCGCCAAACCTGTAAACTTTTTTCTTCTCCCAAAAATCGAGCCACTTCTTCTCCATCGCCTTCACATCAAACGCCGGCTTCTTCTTATTTCCGACAGGGCTATTCGAGGGCGTGCGGACGGGACTAGCATCCGTCAGTCCGTGACTCTTACTTTCCTTTCCCATTTATATCTTAAGGACAAAGGTATTAAAAATCTTAGCGTTCTATCTAAGAAATGAACAAAAAACAACTCTTCCTAAAAATATTCAGAAAAGCGCAAAAAAAATATGGGGCTTCCTCAAAAAGACTCGCCGGAGACGCTTGGCCAAAAGACTGGCAAACATTAATCTCAACAATTTACTCCGCACAAAGCCGTGATGAAACAACAATTCCGGTAATGGAATCTGCTTTCAACTCTCTCCCAACTCTTTCCTCTTGGGCAAAAGCCCCGCTAAAAAAGATAGAAACCCTAACAAAAAAAATAAATTTCTACAAAACAAAATCCAAAAACTCGAAACTCACCGCGCAAAAACTAATAAAAGATTTCAAAAACAAAGTTCCGGACACAATTGAGCAACTCGTTACATTACCGGGAGTCGGAAGAAAAACAGCAAACCTCGTTTTAACAGAAATCCACAATAAAGACGAAATTTGTGTTGACACTCACGTCCACCGAATCTCTAATGTCTTAGGACTAGTAAGAACAAAAAACCCATATGAAACAGAATTAGCCCTGCAAAAAATAACACCGAAACGAATTTGGTCAAAAATTAACCGCCTCTTTGTTTTATGGGGAAAAGAAGTTCCTGGAAGAGACAAGAAGAAATTATTAGATAATCTAGAATGACCGGGATTCCAAACCATTTAAAATTTCTCGACACGATTATATAAAAAATTATTCGAAACCTGTGCCCGCAAATGCAGCACCTCAAAAAACAGTTAATTTTTTATACCTCCCCTATCTCAAATAAACATGGCAGAAAACAAAATAAGCATGCCCGGCGCATTCGGCGGACTGATGCGATACGATGAAGAGTACAAATCCAGATTCATGCTCACACCAGTTCAGATAATAGGATTCGTGATTGCCATAATTCTTTTAGTAATAATCTTAAAAATTTTCTTTCCATTTGGGGGAGTCGGAGTAACACAACCGATAGACGGACAAAACATTCCAATAGGAGGACATGGCTTTTTCATCCCGCTCCTGCTAAACTTAATTTAAAATGATACCGGGACTAGGCGGCTTAAACCCGAAAAAAATGCAGGGAATGCTCAAACAGATGGGCATCTCGCAGGAAGAAATAGAAGCGGACAGAGTTATAATAGAAAAACCAGAAGGAAATATAATAATCTCCAACCCTTCAATACAAAAAATTAAAATGCAAGGTCAGGAATCCTTCCAGATTTCCGGGGAGATTTCACAAAGCGAACCGGAAATAACAGAAGAAGATATCAAACTTGTCGCAGAAAAAACCGACAAATCTGAAGAAGAAGCCAGAAAAGCCCTTGAAGAAACTAAAGACATCGCGGAAGCGATACTAAAACTTTCAGAATAATTTCTAGAAAACTATTTAAATAACCATTCCTTCGGTAGAATCTGGAAGTTTCCCTTTTTAATGGCAACAGCAAAAAAACACTAAGCGACTCTATTTATGGAAGAAATAATTAAAGAAAAAATCAGCGCAGACCATCTTCTTTACGTCAGTCTTAAATACACAAAAACCTGCGATGTTATCATAAACCTGCTTTCAAGATGGAAAAATATGATTGAAAGAGGCATGGACCGCCTGGTCATGACAGCAAAAAAAGACAAAAAGTGGAAACCGGTCCCGGACGCACCAAGAGCAAAACTAATTCAATTAAAAAAAATCTATGCAAACAAGCCGGAAGTTATAGAAACATTAGAACTTTACGAACTTTTCAGAGACATGGAGAAACTTGAAAAAGTCAGAGAAAACGAATTCAGAAAAGGAGTCAACCTGCGCGTCGTATACAGAGGAAAAGAAATCAGCATCAACCTTCTCCAGCTCAAAGACTACGCATCAGTTCTAGAAAGATTTATAAGTTACATCAGATAACTCACCCCATCACTAAAAAACAGAAAATACTAAAATGGGCAAGTTAATAACAATCGCCTCCGGAAAAGGCGGCGTAGGAAAGACAACAACTTCAATAAATCTCGGGGCAGCAATTAACTCTTTCGGAAAAGAAGTCATCGTAGTTGACGCAAATCTCACGACGCCGAACATCGGTCTGCACTTGGGCGCCCCAATCGTTCCAATCTCGCTTAACCACGTACTAAATGGAAAAGCAAAAATCTCCGACGCAATTTACGAGCATGAATCTGGGACAAAAATAATACCCTCCTCTCTCTCAATCAACGACATGAAAAACCTCAATTCAAAAAAACTAAAGGAGGTCGGCAGAAAACTAAGAAAAATGGCAGACATCGTGATTTACGACTGTGCCGCGGGCTTGGGTGAAGAGGCAATAGCCGCAATGGAATCTTCGGATGAACTAATCTTGGTAACAAATCCAGAAATACCTGCAGTTACAGACGCTCTAAAAACCTCTAAAATGGCAGAGCAAATGGGCAAGACAGTTAAAGGAGTTATCGTAACGCGCTCAAAAAAAATAAAGTCTGAAATGCCCATCTCAAACATTCAGGAAATGCTTGAACTCCCCATCTTAGGAGTAATCCCTGAAGACGCACGCTTCCAATCATCCCTTATGATGAAAGACGCCCTCGTCCATACCTTCCCAAAAGCAAAAGCATCAAGAGAATACAAAAAGATAGCGGCAAGAATCATAGGAAACAACCACTACAAAAACGAAGTCGGCTTCTGGAAGCGTCTATTAGGAAATTACTAACAAATTTCCCGACAACCAAAAGATTTTAATATTTTTTCACCGTGTAAAAGACATGGAAAAAATTGAAGAATTGGACGTAGAAAGAATTGAAGAATTGGACGTAGATTGCTTGGAAGAAAAAGTAAAAAATGAACTTAGGACTCGCTCCATAGAAAAATACAGAATAGCCGGCACAATGGTTTTAACAGGAGCGGTATTAACAATAGCTTACTTGGTTACAAAGTCTTATATGAACATACAATAATCCAAACGACTTTGCCCGATAACTAAGGTCTGCCCAAATAATCAATAAAAAGGGCTTGAGAACTAATAATTCACTTAGCCTAAAAGATTATCCGGATATTAAATAAATCTTCCATCTCTTTATTAAAAATTCCCATCATGCTGTTTTAAATTTTTTTCATTACATCAACGGCAAGGATACCTCGGCTTTGGAAGCCAAGAGAGGAATTGCCATCCTCGAATTTAATTCTTTATGATTATCATTTTTATGCTCTTACTACCAAAAAGTCATACGAAGAAATTTTAAATGATTACTACGATATATTTCTAAATTTGTCAAAATAAAATGTTATACGAGTGCTATCGCTGTGGAAATCTTACCGATGAAGAAGATGGAGTAATTACTCATAAACAAGGCATTCTTTTTATAGTAAGCAATATTTTTATCTCCAAAAGTTGTTTGAGGAAGGAAGGAGAAAATACGAAAAAGCAAAGAGAAAACAAAAAACTTGAAAAGTTTTATTTAGGTCTTTGATTGTGCTGGCGTTTATAATGGCTATCTCATTGATGATTGCAATTTTCTTAAAGTTGCCTAAATAGACTTTCTTAACGAAGGATAATCATTTGATAAACCCAGTCCTAAAATTCTTGCTTTTCAGATTCTATTCTAGCAAAGTTATCCCAAACAAAATCTTCAAATTTAGTTAAATAACCCAAACCCCTACCAAAAAGTTAATAATTGAAAAGTAGTTACAAAAGAAAGATTTAAATATTCCTTTGCCTTTGAAAAAACATGAAAGAAAGAATAAACAGAGCCATTACGCTTGTAGGATTATGCGCGGCGGTAGCACTTTCCAGTGCAGGATGTGCCGAGAATTATGAAATCGGAGAAAAAAGAAGTTGCTACGAAAGAAAATACGAAGATGAAAAGCCAAAGAAAGACCCCTTAGAAAGCAACTCTCCAATGTGGGGGCTGGGACTTTAAACGACTATTCCTCCTCCAAAATTATACCAATCGGAATCGTCTACAAATGATGTCGCTCCGGCAGTTCTAATAGAGTTAAGATAATCTAAAAGCTCCGCAATTTCTCTGAAAACATAATCAACTCTTTTTTTGAATGTGTCATCTCTTCCAAAAAACCCTTTTTTATTGGTATTTTATTCCCTACTTTCAATTGACCGTTCTTAATCATATCCCAAAGCCCTTGTATATCTGGAACCTTAATATTCCCGGATTCGGTTCCATTCCCCGCCCCAAGAATCCGAAAAAACCATCCCATAAACCTGCTCCTCCGACATCACAATTTCCCGACGACGAAAAGCCCTCAAAAGCAATGCCGTGCCGATGATAAACCCAATTAAATAAAAAGCGCGTACCAAGTCACCTGAACAAAACCAATCCTAAACACAATAGGCGAAATACTATGCGACAACATCCCAAAAAGAACAAAAAAACATTTAATTAACTATCAAGTTACTTTGTAGTGATAACGATACAAACATTTATATAACTCAAACACCTAAGAAAAGTATGGAAAGAACCGAAAAACAATCAAGTGATCTAGAGAATAGGGCTAAAGACAATCTCAGACTCAAAACAAATGCTTACAGAATTGTGGGTGGCGTGATTTTAGCAGCTACGGTAGCCTACACAGCTTTAAGAGAGTATGTAGAGCACACAATATCTCAAAATGGAATATTAAATTTCTAATTGATTATTAAGCAAACTGAGACTCTTCAAAACCAAAAGTGGTGTCATCTCCAAAAATCTCTCCTCCTGCAGAAGCAGAACTACGAACAAAAGTAGAAAGGTAATCAATTAACTGCTGAATATCGACAATGGTATAAGTGGAAGTTTTATCAGCAAATACATTCCGAAAGCCGATGGTAAGCTGTTTAAGCTTGGTCCCAGAATTAAAGTTCCCGTTATTAATCTTGTCAATCAAATCCGGAGTATTAACAACCGGAATACCATTAACAGTCTCGCTGCTTCCTTCAGAAGTGCTACTATAAGAACTAAACCTGCCAAGAAGTTCAACCAAAATGTCATTCGCTTCTGAATCAGTTAAATCAAATCCACTTGTGCTAGAAAACAAAATCTTATTGCGGTCGGTAGAATCTTTTATTTCTTGAAAAACCGAAGAGTCGTACCCATCTTCTTTTTTTATCATCTCTAGCACTATCTCATTTGTTTTGTAATGTTTCCCCTCATCCAGAACATTACCTAGAAGAGTATGAACAGCCAAATCCGTCGAAATGACTTGATTAACAGTCAACCCATCAGATTGAGTAGTATAAATTATTCCAGGTCCTAAAGTTCCTCCGTTACCCTTTACCATTATAGCATTCCATGTCTTGGGGTCCAGGCTTCTAAGTGTATCCATAGCGAAAGAGTAGGCTCCTTCAAAGGTTTCAGCTCCCTCGGTTCTCAAAGTATATCTGACTTCATCAGCCGGACCGTTATCTCTCCCTCCAGTAACTCGTAAATCAGCAATTGCCTTCCCGCTCATGGTTTTTGTAATGGGCCAAACGCCCGCCTTAACACTAACGTCAACCTGAATAAGTCCCCTAACGTCTCTCTTACACTCATCAGTTTTAATCACGCAAGAATCGGAACATCCCAACTCTCCGGAAGTATATTTTGGATTTACTTCAGAGCAAGTATCATTGGATTCAACAAATAAATTCCCATCGCAATCTTCGCCAGCATCCAAAACATCATTTCCGCAGGAAGAAGAATCTTCCGGAGGATTAAAGAAATCTGCAATCGCCTGAAAAATCGCATTTATAATATTAAAGAGGGTATTGAATATTGCGTTAAACAAATCAATCACCCAGTTTGAAGAACTTTCCGTAGACTCAGAATTAATGTCCTCCGTACCTGATAAGGCATCCAGTCTTGTTAAACAACTTGCTTTAAAGTCTTGAATTCTTAGAGGAACTTGAGAAGAATGAATAGGCAATCCGTTGTTATCTTCTTCAATTATGTAATTCTCGCACGAATCAGCAGACAGAGTATAACCAAACTTTTCTCTCGTTCCCTGAGAAACATCAATCAAGCACTCCGCGGTTTGAGGGCATACTTCAGTTCCTTCTGCTAGAGAGCGACCTTGCCGTAAATCAGGACAAATATCATCAAAGCTAATAGCCTGTCCCCCCAGAACTAAAAGGTCTGTCGCTATTTCATCATAAAATGGAGCCATAGTATAAAGACATTTTCTAAAGTTATCAACAATTTCCTCCCGAAGCAGAGGCAAATCATAACTCAGCTCGGTTGCCGGCCTAATATAATCAAGAGTGTAATACTGACAATTCGCGATTGAAGTTTCCTGCCTTTGAGAATCCAACCGAACAGTGTCCAGAACCATCACCTCCGCTGTTCCTCCAGGGTTAATTCTAAAATTCCAGTAAGCTGTAGGAACGCCCTCGTAAAAAAACTTCGCGTCAACATCCGTAGCAAAATTGGAATGCGGAACAAAACCCTCGCTATCGGAGCTAAAACACGAATCTTCCTGTGCCAGTGCATTAGGTAAAAAGAATATTAGAAACACCATTAACAAGAAGAAATAACCTCTGTTCATAAGATTCCAACAACACTCCGCTATATAACTTTAGCGGTAAGCGAAGTTTTTCCCACGCAGATAATAAAAGAAAAATTTGGGCGGAATGAACGCAACGGAATGGAGCCGTTTACCGACATGTTATGTTCTTGCGAGTACTTGGAGCAACGAGGA
>Ga0210057_1010942_pt1 | contig 10152 bp, 6 predicted proteins | sample CryGeyCG2114_010_2_FD_183968 | JGI IMG/M metagenome (GOLD analysis project Ga0210057, IMG submission 183968) | Groundwater microbial communities from aquifer - Crystal Geyser CG10_big_fil_rev_8/21/14_0.10 (SPAdes) (version 2) | ecosystem: Environmental > Aquatic > Deep subsurface > Groundwater ...
TTTGGGGCCGACCGGCGTCGGCAAGACCGAATTAGCCCGGGCTTTGGCGGAATTTATGTTTAACGACGAAAAGGCGATGATTCGGGTGGATATGTCCGAATATATGGAGCGGCACGCGGTCTCGAGGATGATTGGTTCGCCGCCGGGCTATGTCGGCTATGAAGAAGGAGGCCAATTAACCGAACTCGTTCGGCACCGGCCGTACAGTTTGGTTCTTTTTGACGAAATTGAAAAAGCCCATCCCGAAGTTTTTAATATTCTTCTTCAGATTCTTGATAATGGCCGATTAACCGACGCCAAGGGCCGGACGGTTAATTTCAAAAACACCATCATTATTATGACTTCCAATGTCGGCGGCCGATATGTCCGCGAGATGTCGGAATTAGGCTTTCAGATTTACGAGGGAGAAAAACAGAAAATTACCGAAGCCCAATCGATGAAGGCGAAAATATCGGAATCTCTAAAAGAGCAGTTCAAACCCGAATTTCTTAACCGCGTCGATGAAATTATCATTTTTGATACTTTGACCAGAGAGGATATTCGCCAGATTGTTGATTTACAGATGAAATTTGTCAAAAAAAGATTAGCGGAGAAAGGGATTGAAATTGAGTTGAATGAGTCGGCCAAAGATTATTTGGTGGAAAACGGTTATAGTCCGGAATTCGGCGCTCGGGAACTGAAGCGCTCCATTCAGCGTTTTATCCTTGATTCTTTGTCCCAAAAAATTATCAGCGCTGAAATAAAAAGCGGGGATAAAATATTGGTTTCAGTCAAAGGAGGCGAAATGGAAATTATTAACAGAATCGCCAAGAAAGTTTCGCCTAAAACTTCCAAAAAATAAGTTAAATTAATGCGTAAGAAATCGCAGCGTTGTTTACTTAATTAAGCGGGCAAGCTTTTGAGCGGGCTCTGAGGCCGAGCGGGCACGGTGCCGAGCGTCAGCGAGGCGAGCGAGGCCGAAGGCCAGTGAGAATCCTCGTTGGGGATTCGAGCGTAGCGAAAAAGCTTGCCCGCTTAAATAGACCTCTGATGGCTATTTTGGAAACAACGCTTGAAAGTTTTACAATTTAATGCTTTATTCGCTTTTAGTTTTTTTTGTTTTAGCGGAGCTGTTTTTTTTAACGAAAGCCTCGGTTTTTTGGCTGGTTGTTATTTTGTTTTTTGTTTATCTTGCTTTGCGCCGGTCTGTTTCATCGGAATTTAAAAACTTTCTTGTTTTGGCGACGCCGCTTTTATTTTTCGGTTTAATTTTAATCCTTCAGCGGATTTTCCAATTTAATTTTTGGCCTTGGCACCTCTATCTCCTTCTGGTTTTGGTTGTTTTTTACTTTCTTCTTCATTTTTATCGCCGTTCTGACCGCCAATCTTATTTTTTTCAAATTTTTCCGCTGGCGGTGGCGGCTTTGGTGAGTTTTGTTTTTTTCCGTTCCAATATTTTTGAAAATTTTTTGTGGAAGGAACTTCTTATGTTCGGCGGGGCATTTCTGATTTTGGAAGGCGACCGAAAAATAGCCAAACCGGAGGCAAACTCTCTTTTCAGCTGGGTGGGGGGGTTGGTTTTTTTGGAATTGGGGTGGTTATTGAATTTTTTGCCCATTAATTTTTTGAGTTTGGCTGGGATTTGGCTGGCGGCTTTTTATCTGGCGCGGGAGTTTATTCTTTTGATTTATCGCGACTCCTTTAATTGGCGGCTTTTTTTGACCCAAGCGTTTTTGATTTTGATTTTGATGGCTTTGATTGTTTTTTCCTCGAGTTGGCAGATAATTTAGCGCAATCTATCATCACTGGACCCTCCGTTATAAGAGGAAATTAAGAGGGAATCTAACAAAGTTAACAAATTGCGCGATCGCGTGATTTGTTAACTTGGGATAATTTTTAAAAGAGCAGGAAATAATTTTTCAGAAAGTGCAATCCGCCTTCACTTAACGCTCCGTTTTTTGACAAATAATATTTGCTCGAAGCGAGAATCCCTCCGCCGTAATAAAAAAGGTTGGTTTAATCAATTTTTGTTAGACGCTCCGTTTTAGATAAATTGGGAAATTATTTTTTACGTCAAATTGCTAACTCGTCCCGCCAAGACGGGACTCAAACAGCGCAATTTGTCTAAATAATTTCTCCAATTTATATACTAAAACTCCGCTAGAAAGCAAAAATTGATTAAACCAATATAAGGAAAAGGACAAAGAATCGGCGGTTTCCCTTCGTTTCTCGCTTCATTTGTTTGTAACAAAAAACTCCGCTATATCTGGGGGCCTGCCCCGTTGAATGCCCGAAGGGCTATTCAACTGGGGCGTAACTTTTTGGGTTTTTGGTCGTTTTAATATAATGAAATTACATAGCGAAGCGTATATAGAATTGTCCGAAAACCCTGATTTCGTGATTGTTTATCAACAGGCAAAACTTGATTTAGAAAAATTAAGTGGATATGATATAATAAATAACGAAAGACAGAAAGGAAACGCGAAAGGATGCCGCGAGTTCTTTTTATAACCGAAGTGAGGAAGAAAAGCAAAAATATCAATTTTTACTTTTCGACCGAACAAGATTACATAAGCGAAGCGTATATAATCATTAAAAACCATCGCAGCTCGAGACTCGTAATTCGAGAAAAACGGATTACGAATTACGAGTTGTGATACCTATGTAGGTTTCACTTCAAACTCCTGCCCGAAAACATCCCGAGTCGATTGAGGGACAGGGCCGGAGGCGGTCGATTGGAGAAAACTTACAAGGAATAAAAAATCGATCTTAAGAAATCTTTCGATTTACTCGGGATTCCTTCTGATCGAAAATTAAAAGGTCCTTTTAATTCCTATTATGAAAAATAAATTAGTTTCTGTAGCTTTAGCTTTGACCACTATTGCCTGGCTGATACCTGCGATTCCTCAAGCGGCAACGATTGAAGAGATTCAAGCTTCAATCAATCTCTTGCTCCAACAGATCGCCACGCTTCAAGCCCAGTTGCAACAGGTTCAAGGCGTAGCGACTGGTTGTTTCACCAAAACCCTGAAATTCGGGACAAAAGATGCTGAAGTGACAACGCTTCAAACCATCTTAAAAGGTGATGCGACTATCTATCCGGAAGGTTTGGTGACCGGCTATTTTGGTTCATTAACCGAGAAAGCCGTTAAAGCATTCCAGACCAAATATGTGATTGATCCGGTTGGTATTGTCGGTCCTATAACAAGAGCGAAATTAAATTCGCTTTATTGCGCGACCGCTACACCAACTCCGACTCCGATTGGTTATACACCAACCGCGACTCCGACAGCCGGCGGCTTGTCCGTAAGTTTGGCGTCTGATACTCCTCTTGCCACCTCGGTTATTTATGGTTCTATCGGTGCTCAGGCATTAGCGAGCTTTTCCAAGTTCTTCTTTACGGCTGGCACTGGCGGTGTGAAAGTTACCACTTTGAAGGTTTTAAGGAGCGGCGTTTCCACTAATACCGATGTCTCCAACGTTTATATTTACGATGGGGACACTCGGATTTCGGAAATGACTTCTATTGGTTCTGACAATGTGGTGACCTTTACCAATTCTGCCGGTCTTTTCACGGTTGCTGCTGGTTCTTCCAAGACCATCATCGTCAAAGCCGATATTGCCAATGCCACTACTGGCGCTGGCAAGACAATGCGCTTTGGCATTGCTTCAGCGACAGACATTGTTTCTGACGCGACTGGCGTCAGCGGCACTTTCCCGATGAACGGCAATTATATGACCTGGGCCGGCGTTGCGGATTTGGGTTCTTTCACCATTATCCATTCCACCATGCCCAGCGCCGTTGATCCTTCAGCCACTGTTGAAAGAGAATTGTGGAGATTGAGTTCCACCGTTCAAAACCAGAAAGTTGAGCTTCGTTATTTGAAGTTCACCATGATCGGCACTGCCAATTATAGTGATTTAGCGGATTTGAAGCTCACTGTCGGTGCCTCGGTTTTTGGTCCGGTGCAAATGGCTTCGGACAAAACAGTCACTTTTGACTTGTCTGCCAGCCCGTTTGTTTACACATCGGGTCAAACTCAAACCATCGCTCTTTCTGGCAAAGTGATTGCTGGCGCGAGCCGCAACTTCTACTTTGTCTTGCAGAATATGTCGGACATTGTGGTTTATGACAAGAACTATGGTGTCTTTATTAAGCCCAACCAAAATGACACATTTGCGGTGGTGAAAAGGCCGACTGATGTTTCCACCTCCATTAATAGGGGAAGCCTGACAGTTACTCGCGCTTCTGACAGTCCGCTTGGCAATGTCGCTTTGGCTTCTACCAATATTGAATTGGCGAAGTTCAACTTCACTGCCGCTGGCGAGAATATGAAGGTGATGAGTTTGGTCGCTTACCTCACTTGTACTGAAACAGTCACTACTACCATCAAGAATGTTAAACTTCTTGTTGATGGAACGCAGATTGGAACCACCGATTCCTCGGTGACTTGCAGTGGCGCTGACCCTGTGGGTTGGTTGTCTTTTGGCAATCAATTTGTTGTCACTGGCGGCCAAACTAAAGTTGTCAGCATCAAAGGTGATTTGACCGTAACTAATTCCTTGCCAATTGCTGGTCATACTGTCAAAGTCGTCATTCCAACCAACACTGGAAACGTTATGAGAATAACAACTGGTGATTATGCCGATATTGCCGGTCTTGACGGCAATACTTTGACTTTGCGCTCCGGCGTTATCACTGTTGCCAAGAACTTGTCAGTGCCCTCTGGCACTACTGCCAATCCGACCGCTGTTACCGGTCAAGCCAATGTAAAAATTGGTTCTTTCACGGTTACTGCCGGTCAAGGCGAGGCAGTAGATGTGACCCAGTTTGTCATTAAAGACGTGGTTGGCGTTGAGAGCTTCTCGAAATATTACACCAACTTGAGACTTAAAGATTCCAGCGCTAATCAGATCGGCTCCACTTATGGCACCTTAACCGACATTGCTAACACGACCTATTCTTTCGTGCCGACGACCGGCATTAGAATCGCTGCTGGCTCTCAATCGGTCTTTAACATCTTTGCCGATGTCAAAAGCGGTCTTACGGCGCAGACTGGTGCGACTACTACCGCTAGCGCGGTCTATGCCACTGGTGTGACCACCTCCCAGCCAGCTGATTACACTGCTGGTGATGTGGAATTGCAGACAGTTTACGTTTCCGCCAAAGGCGCTTTGACTGTTGCCTTTGATGCCGGAACTCCGATTGCCCAGCAAATGGTTAGTGGCAAGACCTATGAGTTTGCCCGGTTTAAACTGACCGCTGCTGCTTCTGAAGATATTAAGGTAACTGACTTTGTCGTTTCTCTTAATTCTTCAACTGACACTGATGTTCAGGACTTGACCGAAGTTAAACTCTACGATGTCACTGGCGGCGCAAAGACGCTTATTGCCGGTCCGGTCTACAGCATTAACACTACCAATTCCACAACCTCCGATAGCATTGATGGCTATATAACTTTTACCGGCTTCAATTACACTGTTCCGAAGAATACTAACAAAGTTTTATCAGTTGAAGCCAAGGTTTCGTCTTGGTACTTGACTCAATCTGCCGATACTCAGCAAATGAGAATGGCAGATAGTTATCTGACAACCACCGCGATTCCGGTTACTGCTTTTGGTCTGGCCTCTAACACCCAATTAGGCGCTTCCGATATTACTATCGGCGCCATTGGAGCCGGCACCATGACGATTTACCGGGATAAGATTGCGGCTGCAGTTGCTGGAGATTCTCCGTCAGGTTCGCATGCGCCCGGTGCCTCTGATATAATCTTCAAATTCGTCATTTCTAACGAATCCAACGAGGGTTCTTACTCGGCGACTTTGAAGAATGTGGCCGTGACCATCAACGCCACCAATCTTGCGGAAGGCACTACTCACGTTACTTTGACCAGGACATTCACCTTGTACAAGGATAGCGTGCTTACTGCCAACAAGGTTGCGGAAATTGTTTTTGAGTCAGCGTCTACTACTAATTCGACCTACGGCGGCACCCTGGACTTCTCCACTACTGCTGCAGCTGCGATTGTTGCTGGCTGGACCAGTTACACTGTTTCCAGCGGCACAGTCTTTACTACAAGCGGCGTTGAGATTCCAGCTGGTGGCTCCAAGACCTTTATCTTGGTGGCTGACACAACCACGCCGAAGATAACCTCGACTGTAACCTCTTATCTCAATCCGACTATTAAGGCTTCGGTGAGCGGGGTCTATGGTCTCACTTGGGCTGATGGTGACACATCAACTGGCACGAGCATCACTACTGTTGATACTTTGCCGCTTGACACCACTTCCAAGACTTTGAGCTGGTAATAGTTAGTAAAAGTTAAGTTAGTTTCCTTGAACTAACTAGAAACGCCCCGCCCTTGGCGGGGCGTTTCGTTTTTTATTTTTTTATAAATAAAGATTTCAAACGCTTTTATTTTTTTAAAAATAGATTAAAATTAAATTAATGTTGACTAATCAGCAATTAGAAATCAATTTAAGGAAAATTTTTGTTTTGATTGTCGGCGCCAGCCTTTTCACGCCTTTATTGATTATTAAAAACGTCCTGCGGCCCTATATTCTTTCCAAAACTTTTCCTTTTCAGATTTTAGTTTTGCTCCTTTTGGGGATTTGGGCCGTTTTACTCGTTCTTGATTTTAAAAAATACCGTCCCTCGCGCAATTTATTGGTTATTTCTTTAAGTATTTTCCTTTTCGTTGTTTTTTTGAGCATGATTTTCAGCACCAATTTTTACCGCAGTTTTTGGGGGAATGCCGAGCGGACCGAAGGGTTTATTAACCTCCTCCATTTTTATCTTTTTGCCCTGGCCATTTTTTCGGTTTTGAAAGACAAGCCGGAAATTTTGAAAAAACTGATTCTTTGGACACTGACGGTCAGTTTATTAGCCGCCTTTTATCCTTTACTTCAAAAAGCAAAGATTTTATTTTCGCCAGCCGGCGAAGGTTTTGGTCGACCCGGCGGCTCTTTCGGCAATCCGACTTTTCTGTCGGGTTATCTTTTGGTCCATCTTTTTTTGGGCCTCTGGTATTTGTTTGACAACCTGTCGCAGAAGAAAAAAATTTTTTCAGCGATTAATATTTTTCTTCTTTTTATTTTAATTGTTGATTTTGCTGTTTTTGTTTGGGTTCAGACGCGCGGCTCTTTTATCGGTCTGTTTTTGGGAATTTTCATTGCTTTAATTGCCTCGCTTTTTGTTTTTCCCAAAAAATATAAAATTATTGTTGGCGTGGCTTTATTGGCGATTGCTTTAAGTGCCGGTTTGTTTTGGGCTTTCCGTTCCGAGATTAAAAATAGTATTTTTGCCAAAAAGATTCCGATTATCAACCGATTGGCAAACGTCTCTTTTAATGATTCCAGCGCACGGGCGCGCTGGGTGACTTGGCAGTGGTCTCTGGAGTGGTTTAAAAAGCGGCCGATTTTGGGAGTGGGCCAGGATATGTTCTATATGGTTTTTGATGACAATTACAGCGCCAATAACCAGAGTCTGATGTCCGAGCGTTTTGATCGGAGCCACAATAAATACATCGATGTTTTGGTGATGAATGGCGCTATTGGTTTTTTGGCTTATCTCTTTTTATTGGGGACAATTTTTTATATTATTGCCAAAAAAATTAAAGAGGCGACAAATTTTGAAGCAAAAGTCGCCTGGTTGGTCATTGTCGCTCTTTTTGTCGCTTATATGGGTCACAATTTCTTTGTTTTTGACACGCCGGCCAATTCTTTAATTTTTTATTTTTTGCTTTCCTGGCTTTTAGTTTTTTCTTTTCGTCCAACCGCTTCGCCAAATCCGAGTATTAAAAAAGAGGTCGGATTCAACCCTTCAAAATTGTTCGTTGTTTCTTTATTTTTGATTCTGGTTTTAGGAACGGTTTTTTATTTTGTTGATTATAAACCTTATCAAGCCGCCAGATTAGTTTTTGAAGCAGCGGCCGCGACACCAACCGATATCCCGAAAGTCTTTGATTATTACAAACAGACGATAGCGAAGGAGACTTTTATCAACACCGAAACCCGAAAAATGTGGGCCGATTATTTTATGAAAGTTTTGCTTTATTCTCGTTTTCAAAAACCCCTTCTTGATAACGCTTCTTCGAAAAGTTATAGCGAAGAATTAATCGCTGAATTAGAAAAGGGTTATCAACACGAACCGATGATTGACTTTTACGTTTATTCCGCCAATATTTACGCCCAATTGACTTGGGTTTCCGGTTTTGGCGAAAGTGATAAGGCTTATTTTGGAGAACGGGAAAAATGGTGGTTTTCGGAAATCGCCAGGAAGTGGCCCCAGAGAACCGATTTTTACATCATCTATGCCGAAGACCAGGTTTTCCGAGAAAATTACGATTATGCCGAAAAATTGGCTGATGAAATTTTAACTCGGACGCCGAATTACGGTCGGGCCCAATGGTTAAGAGCGATGATTATGCTGGTTAAAAACGAAAACGTGGAAAGTGCCTTTCAATATATCAGCGCCGCCATTGATTCGGGGCATCACTGGGATATTAAGCGGCGCACCGATATACTTTTTGCGGTGGCCTCGAAACTCAAAAAAGAGAGTTACCCGCTTTTGATTAAATTATTGGACTATCAATACGAAAGCGAAAAATCAGGCGTTGATTTATCCCAAGTCGAGACCAATATTGATATGTCTTTGCGCGTTGAAAAAACAAAAAGCCTTCTTGACCTTTTGATTCATTTTTCTTTAGTGTCTTCTTCCCCAGATTATCATCGGCTCATTTATTATCTTGAGGAAAGTTTAAATTATCGGTCCGATAATGCCGAATACTGGGTGAAGCTGGCAGCCGTCTACGCCAAATTGCATAATAAAGAAAAGGCGATTTTCGCTGCGAATAAAGCGGCTGAAATTAACCCGCAGGCCTATGCCACTGATGCCAGGACTTTTATCCAAATTGTTGAAAATGAACAATGGGATAGATTGCCTTAATATAAATAAATTCAAAATTCAAAAATCAAAATTCAAAATGAAAAAGAAAAAATTCAAATAGAATTAGAAAAGATTAATTTGAGGCATTGACTTCGATTTAAATTGGTCTAAAATAAATAAAACCTGTCGTTAAAAATTAAATTTAATAAATTTATATCGCTTCGCTTATGTAATCTCATTCGGTTGAAAAGCAAAAATTGATATTTTTACTTTTCTCCCTCATTTCAATTATGGAGCAAGAACAAAAAAACAAAAAGGATTATTTTCTTCCAATTGCCGTTTTAATCGCCGCGGTTTTAATCAGCGCCTCGGTAATTTATTCCACCGGCCTGAAGGGCGTCAAAAAAGAGGCTAGTCTCACGCCCACTCCTTCGGTCAATGCCAAGGAACTGAAAATTTTAGATAGCGACAAAATTTTAGGCGATAAAAAAGCAGAGCTGACTTTATTTGAATTCAGTGATTTCCAATGCCCTTACTGCGGCCGCTTTGCTACATTATCGCGAGCGGACATCGTCAATAATTATGTCAATAACGGCAAAGTCAAAATGATTTTCCGTGATTTCCCCTTGCCGTTTCATCAATACGCCCAAAAAGCCTCAGAAGCGGCCTGGTGCGCGGTTGAGCAGAATAAATACTGGGAAATGCACGATTTGCTTTTTGCCAAGCAAGCTGAAGGAGCGACTGACGCTCTTTCCGTCGCCAATTTAAAAAAATACGCTACCCAACTCGGCCTTAATTCAACAAATTTTAACGACTGTTTGGACAGCGGAAAATATCAAACTCGCGTTTCCGACAATTATAAATCCGGCCAGGACATCGGGATAAGCGGCACTCCAACCGTGGTCATTGCTAAAAAACTACCCCTTAAGATTGATGCTAATTATGTAAATTCCGAACTCCAGAAGAATAATTACATCATTTATTTTGATGGCGGGGTAATGATTGTCGGCGCCCAGCCATTTAACACCTATCAGACAGAAATTGATAAGTTGTTGAAATAATTTTGTTGAAATAATTTTTTCAGAGCATCCGCCCCAGTTGAATAGTGCTTCGCGCATTCAACGGGGCAAGTAGGCAAAATTGCTTTCCCTTCCTTGATAATGCAATCCGCCTGAACGATATAGCGGAGTTTTAGTGAGAAATTAGAGCAATTTTATAGCAAAATCGCATTGTTTGAGGAGCGAAGCGACGAGTTTGCGATTTTGCGTTAAATAAAATTGCCTAAT
>Ga0210057_1010943_pt1 | contig 10152 bp, 11 predicted proteins | sample CryGeyCG2114_010_2_FD_183968 | JGI IMG/M metagenome (GOLD analysis project Ga0210057, IMG submission 183968) | Groundwater microbial communities from aquifer - Crystal Geyser CG10_big_fil_rev_8/21/14_0.10 (SPAdes) (version 2) | ecosystem: Environmental > Aquatic > Deep subsurface > Groundwater ...
GCGAGACTTTCTGCTTAAGGAGAAACCAGAGGCGGTCGTGTTCTATCACAGTGCAAGTAATGGTGTATTCGCATCTTTCTGCGAGGGCGATGCTCTTCAGGGCACGGTAGATCTTCTCTCGGCATACAGTGCGGCTTCAGGGTATCCACGCTTCGATGAGTACCCTTACTATGAAATAACTGGAGATGTTGCAGATTGGCTTTCAACACAAAATATTCCAGCGATAACAGTGGAGCTTGAAACACACGACGTGGCTGAGTGGGAGAAAAATCTGGCAGGCGTTGAAGCGATGTTTAAACTATATTCTACAAATAATTAATAACCTATATGAAAAAACTTCTAATAGCAGGTGTTGTAATTGTTGTTCTACTCATTGGCTTCTATGCTCTAAATGACTACATTTATACTCAAAAGCAGCAGTATACAGCGACTGATTACAAGAATGCCGAATATATAATTGCTGGCGAGAGAGTGCGACTAGAAAATGGAGTTGCAGAGAATAAGGAGACGAAAACTACTACTCGTTATTTCGGCAATGAAATAGAGAAAGATTTAAATGGTGACGAAAGGAAAGACGTTGTGTTTCTTGTAACGCAAGAGGCTGATGGTAGTGGAACGTTCTATTATGTAGTCGCAGCGATTAATACTGAAGATGGATATGTGGGTTCAGAAGGAGTTCTATTGGGAGACAGGATAGCACCCCAGACAACTGAATCAGGGAATGGAAAAATTGTGATTGTGAACTATGCAGATCGCGCACTTGGTGAGCCATTTACAACACAACCATCAGTTGGAAAAAGTATTTGGTTATTGCTCGATGCTGATTCAATGCAATTTGGTGAAGTTGCCCAGAATTTTGAAGGTGAAGCAGATCCCACAAGAATGTCTTTGGACATGAAGACTTGGAATTGGGTTAGCGCTAAGAAAGATGGAGAAGAATTTGAGACAAATAAAAAGGAAGCGTTTTCAATCACATTTAAAAATGATGGCACTTTTGGAGCCACCACAGACTGCAATAGTATGGGAGGTGAGTATTCGGCAGAGGGAAGCTCGATTAATTTTTCTGATGTAGTTACAACCCTCATGTTCTGCGAAGGATCTCAGGAAGGAGAGTTTGCCGCACTTCTAGCGAGCGCAGAGAGTTATGAATTTACCTCGAAAGGGGAGCTCGTATTCTCCCTAGAGAGTGGATCTGACACGATGACGTTTAGGTAAAAAATTACCTAGGAACGAAAGTGAGAGCTTTACCCTTTTTAGAACTTCGTCCTGTGCGCCCAATTCGATGCACGTAATCTTCGAATGTTCTTGGAAGATCGTAGTTGATAACGTGTGATACGTCATCTACGTGAATACCTCGTGCTGCAACATCTGTTGCCACCAATACACGAGCGTTGCCGCTTTTAAAGCGAGCAAGCGAGCGCTGCCTTTGATTGTGGTTTTTGTTTCCGTGAATAGACTCCGCTTGAATATTGTAGTGACTCAATTTGCGAGATAGCGCTTCAACTGCGTGCTTCATGGTGCCGAATACAATAACGCGCGTACACTCAGGATTGCTCAGAATCTGAACTAGTGAATCAAACTTAGTATCTGCGTTGCATACGACAACATTTTGCTCAATGCTGTCTATTACATCTTTCTTTTTTACAGAGATTGTCACAGGGTCACGTAAAAAGGCATGCACAATTGCAAGCGCTTCTTTAGGCATAGTTGCTGAGAAGAAAAGCTTCTCGCCGCCTGTTGGCACCTCGGAGAGGATTTTGCGCATATCGTTAACGAATCCCATATCGAGCATTCTGTCAGCCTCGTCCAGTACGACGGTGTTAATACGTCCGGGGAAAATGCGTTTTCTCTCAATTAGGTCAATTACTCGTCCAGGTGTTCCGATGATGAAATTGTGATCGCGTCGAAGTGCTTTTATTTGTGGACCTATAGGCATGCCACCGACGCATGTTGTGAAAAATATTTTGAGACCGCTAGAGAGAAGGCGGAGTTCGCTTTCAATCTGAATAGCAAGTTCGCGAGTTGGCGCCAATATAAGAGTCTGGCGCGATGGGTTTTTAAGTGCCATGTGAATAAGGGGAATCAAAAAAGCGGCAGTTTTTCCAGTGCCGGTTTCGGCAATTCCCAAAACATCTCTACCCTTCAAGACTTCGTGAATTGCTTGGTCTTGAATAGGGGTAGGAGTGTGCATCCCATTCTTTAAGATGGTGCTTAGAAGTATTGGATGAAGATCAAGTGTCTCAAATCCGTGTACAGGAGAGTATGCTTCCTCCTGAACCGCTTCAACAGGGTGTGTGTTTATGAATTGTGACGGATCAAAAGTCGCGGTTTTTCTTTTTGATTGTCCACGATTTTTATGCACAAAACGTGTATTGGAAGAGCTCCCTCTCGATTGAGTGCGAGAAAAAGAACCTCTTCGATTTTTCGGCTTTGATGACGAGTGTCTTTCAGTTCGCACTGAAGATGCTCGGCCACGCCGAGTGGGTGATGTATTCATATGTATGTAGGGTGAAGTCAGAGACTTCTTGATGTGCAGGTTTTAATGTTCAAACAGTTACTCCGTCAATCAGAATAGGCGTCTGCAGCTCAAGAGCCCTACACGAGAATCAAAAGCTTCCTTATATAATAATACGGATTAATAGCAAAGTCAACTAGGTTTATAGGAAATCACTTATTTGAAAGAAAAACTGGTTGTGTGCGTCTATTCTTGGTATAAGGGAACTATTACTATTCAATAAATAACTGTTTTTATGACCAAACTTATTGGGGGATTAGGAGTTGTGATTTTACTATTGGTAGGGTTTTACGCCTTTGGAGGTTCTTTTTCTAGCACTGAACAAAGACCAGATGCGATTTCAGAGTATTTCCAGGATCAAATGACTACTCTAGGAGTCACTGACATTGGCCAGCCAATTGAAGGATTTGACGCAGACCTTCTTTTATCTGCATTCGGTGGTCTTAAGGCTTCAGATTTTGACAATGTTGAAACATTAGAAGGGCGTTACGAAGTGACAAATAACAACATTGCATTTATACGAACGCAAGAGCAGCCAATATCTTCAGCTGAGCGCACCGTTTCTTCTGACGGATATGGAACTCTTTTAGGAAATTTATCCACTCGTCTAGCAATGCCGAGAGAAACGGAAACGGACGTTGACGCAATCATCACAAAAATAGATATAAGTGAGTATGTATCGGCTGGTATTAATGAAGCAGCCGCGGCTTTCGGAGTAACGGTAACCCCTATTGAGATTTTAGAAGATAGTCGTTGTCCTATTGATGTGCAATGTATTCAAGCTGGCACAGTGCGTGTACGCGGGACTCTCGAAAGTGGGCTTGGCACAGCGAATCAAGAATTTGAACTTAACAAAACTATTACAACTGAATCAGAAGAGGTAACGCTAATGCGAGTTGATCCGTTTGCAGAATCTACAAAAGAAATACAAGAAGGAGATTACGTATTTGTATTCAAGATTGAAAAGCGAAGTATATAGATTTGTTCTGTGGATTACGTGCCCGTGACGCGTACGCAGGAGTACAATCAATATATTAATGGCTAGAAAATAGCTTATGCTTACATATTACGCAGTGCGACTCTCGGTAGTTGCAATAGCGTGCGCGCTTTTAATAGCTACGGTTCCTGCTTCCGCGGTGGCCTTCGAGGTTCGTGACATTCGAGGTGTGCGGAATCACGTACATGAAGTACACGTCATAGAAGGAGTCAAGCCAGTGAAATCCTTACACGGACAAGTGGGCGAAGATTTTGATTGGTCTGTAAGAAGTGGATGCAATTCTTCTGTATCTCGAGGAGTTGGTCTTCCGATTCCTGCGCCAGGGTTTTGCAACCTTGAAGATGATCCTGAGCCAGAGCCGGAAGGAAAGGTCATGATTAGTGAGATAATGTACAGCTTGCCTGGCACTGACGCGGGTCGTGAGTGGGTTGAGATATTTAATGGGACAAATGCGCCCGTTGATATTGCAGGGTGGATGTTTGTAGAAAGCGGCTCCGATCACGCATTCGTACTTGTATCTGGAAGTACAATAATTCCTGTAGGCGAGGCAGTTGTGGTTGCAGACAATAGCACTTTGTTTATGGCGGATTGGCCTGATTTCCAAGGAACTCTTCTCGACAGCGCCTTCTCTCTATTAAATGCAGGAGAAACGCTCGGATTAAAGAACTCCCAAGGCGTTTTAGTGGACGAGATTGCGTACACTTCTGCAGATGGAGCAAATGGTGATGGAACTTCCTTACACAGGTCTGATGACGCCTTAACTCCGGGAGCACCTACACCAGGGCTGTAATGTCGAAGAATCCTCTAAGGACTTATAAGGTCACACAGGATGATCGTTGTAAAGCTTTACAATCTGACTTAGTCTTTTACCATTGGCGAATATGAAAGAAATTACATACATAGTTATTGGGGCAATTATTGGAATTGGAGGCGGGTACGTGCTCTTTAATGAGTCATCTGTTTCTGAGAGTGGCGAAGTTGTGGACGAAATAGTTATGGAAGATGAGGCGATGGACAATGAAGTGATGGCACACGATGAGTTGGAAGTTGACGACACACTTCCTGTGCCTGAAGTGATCCTAGAGGCAGTGAAGGATTCTAAGGATGGCTACAATCTCCACGTGATTACAAAAAATTACACATTTGCAGCTGAGAAAGCAGGTAAAGAAGCAGTTGCAAATGAAGGTCATGCACATCTTTATGTAAATGGAGTTAAGGTCGCCCGAGTATATGGAGAGTGGTTTCATTTAGGTGCGGACAAGCTTTCAGATGGAGACAACGAAGTGGAAATTACTCTCAACGCAAATGATCATAGTGATTGGACGCTAGATGGCGCTCACATAGGAGACGTGGTGATATTGAAAAAATAAAGTGATTAACTTGGTATACTGAAGTCTAGGAAATATTTAGGTTAGGAGGGCATTGATGTTTAGAGTAATACTCTTCTGCATCTTGGCAGCTTACCCAGCAATCACATATGCCTGTTCGGACCCAGTAGGGTTCATCGAGAGTGTTCAGTCTGAAGCTAGGGCGGGCATAAGCGATCCGTCGACGCCGCAGAGGATACTGGACAAGCACGTTGATCTTGAGCGTCTCGCAAGCTATACGTACGGACCATTTCTTTGGAGGGATGCTCCGAAAGCAAAAAAGGATCATTACAAAAATAAGATCGAAAACTTTCTTACGGGTCCTTTGGCGAATCTAATGAGAAGGAATTCCGACAAAGTGGTCGTGGTTAACCCTGACTTCAAGAAAAAGAAAGGCTACTTCGAAGTAAGTGGAGAAACACGCCCCGAAATGAAGAAAATACTGTGGCGTGTTTCAGACGCAGGGAAGTGTAAGTTTGTAGACATGGGATTTTTTGGTGTTCTGTTGTCACAGCGCCTGAAACAAGAATTCAATAGAAGCGATAGATGAAAACCCGCCGGCACTCTGCCGGCGGTCGCTTTTTTGACAGAGCTTGCTTTTTGTTGCTCATGGGTGCATAAATGAGGCAACTTAATGTAATTATGAACGTAATATATATGAAAAACTTACTGTTTTCGGGGCTTTTAGTAGCTGTTGTTGCTGTGTCTTCTGTCTCTTCTGTAGCACACGCACAAGCTTACTCTTACACAAATTATGCCTCTAATACTGGTTATTGTACCAATCTTACTCGAAATCTTAGCTATGGCAGCCGAGACGCATCCACGGGTGGGGAGGTGACCCAATTGCAGAGCTTTCTAGTTAGTCAAAATTATCCTGGTGGTGGGAGTTGGATGGTGACCGGGTATTTTGGCGGTGCGACCCAGCAGGCCGTTCGCAATTTTCAAGTATCACAAAATCTACCAGTAACGGGAAGCGTTGATTCACAAACGCGAACATCAATCCAAAGTGTATCGTGCGGATCTGCATACTACTCTCCGTACGGATATAGTTATGGATCTACTTCAGGATCTAGTTATTACGATTACAATCAATACTCAAACACTTACGGGCAGAATTACAATTACGGAAATTACAATTACAACAACTACGGATCGCTAACCATTACATCTCTATCAACATACTCAGCTCAGCCAGGAAGCTCAGTGACAATTTATGGTTCCGGATTTAGCTTGTCCAACAACACGGTGTTTATTGATGGAGCAAACGTATCCGCAACTTACAACGGCAACAACGCACTAACCTTTATCGTGCCAAGTATTCAGTCGGGCACGTACCAATTGCATGTATCAAGTGGATTTGTCACAAGCAATTCGATGACATTTACAGTAAACTCTTATGGCTACCCAAACCCAACTCCAGGAACAGGGCAAGTTTATATTTCATCAATTAATCCAACATCAGGTGCAGTTGGATCTAGCGTAACTGTATACGGATACGGATTTAGTACTGATGGAAACTCCGTGCGTTTCGGGAATGGACTTGTTACAAACTTGCGCTCCTTTGATGGAAACTCTCTAACATTCACTGTGCCCGCGCATCTTACTGGTTATGGTACTCAGTCACTCTACATTGGGTCATATCCGGTCTCAGTGATAAACAAGTACGGTCAACAGAGTAACTCCGTTAACTTTAATCTAACATCGCTCGCTCCAACGGGATCAGTGCCAACGATCTCTGGTGTGACTGGTCCAAATTCAGTTACAGCAGGAACATCACACACTTGGACAATAAATGTGAACGCGACGCAGGGGACATACGTTACAACTATGGTCTCTTGGGGTGATCAGCAATCCTTTAGCACAAGCCAGAACACACAAGCGATTTACGTTACTGGGCAACAGACCCTAACGTTTAATCACACGTATCAAAATGCTGGCACCTACACTATTACGTTTACCGCAAGTAATGCTGCAGGATCCAATTCTTCTACAACGTCTGTTCAAGTTACAGGATCGAGCTCTGGGCCGCTATCTCTAAGTACTTTGACACCGACATTTGGTAGCAAGGGCACGGTAATAACTCTAAATGGTTCAGGATTCTCATCTACTGGAAATACAGTTCACTTTGGAATTGGTGGAAGTAGGGACGTATATTCAGCAAATGGAACGACAATTACATTCACAATTCCTCACTTCGTAAGTCCTTGTGATGTTGTAGCAGCCGGACTTCTATGTGGCGCGCCAGTCACACCTGTCACAAATGGTTCGTATCCTGTATATGTAACGAATGGGCAGGGTGCAACGAACGTTCAATACTTCACGGTAATCTAGTTAAGACAGGATTGTGTAAAACTCGTATTGACCATATGCCACTGGGTTATACTCAGTGGCATATGGAATTATCATTGTTTCTTGCTCAGCTACTGGGCCTATACTTCCTTTTTGCGGGAGTAATTTTTCTTATTCGTCGCCAGTCATTTATTGACATGGTAAAGGGTGGTAAATACGGGACTCTCGTATTCTACATTTTAGCCGGAATTGAGCTTCTTGCAGGTCTAGCACTTGTAATTGCTCATCCAATTTACACATTCAATTGGCAGGGGATTATCACATTCCTTGGTGGATGGATGATCATCGAGAGCGTGTTCTTCATGATGATACCTGGCAAAATGGCTAAGCGCGTCATGAAGGCCATGAACAGTCAGTTGTGGTACGTAATGGGCGCTCTGTTTGCACTTATCCTTGGAGGATATCTCGCAGGAGTTGGATTTGGACTCTTTTAAGTGGACAAGTTTTATAAGGTGGGATGCGCAGCGTTAGTTTTTATACTAACGCTGTTCATCATCATGTGCATCACTCTTAAGAGTATCGCTGAATTCAATTTCTTGAATATGTAATGGTAAGACGCTCGTTGGAAGCACTTTTACTGGGCGCTCCTCTCTAGGCATTTCGTTGTGTATTTGTGAGATTGTCTTGTGCAATGTCAATATATTTTCAAGGGATTGCTCAAATAAAAGTGTTGCTTCATTGAATGAGCCTTCTGCAATTGCGTTTTCTCCCGCGCGGAGTTGCTCCTCTGAAGCGATCAAAAGTTCTCGAATCTCTAACAGACTTTCGTCCGAAGTGTTACCTTCTATACGAGTGACCACTTTTTGTGCTAGGTGAATGCGCTCGCGCAAAGCCTGTAGCTTCCCACGAACTTGAGCTTCTAAAATCGGAGAACTTTCCTGCCGCGCATTTTTTGCTGCAACAGGAGGAAGAGCTTGCATTTGCATGTTCGTGATTACTCTTGACTCATCTTCTGAGTCAGAGTCTGCATTCTCGGCCGTTGCTGAAAGTAGTGCGACAGATGAATCTTCCTCACCAAAGGCTGATGCGGCAATTGATGAAGGTAAAGAAGCCTCAAAGGCATTTCTTGTAGGTCTTGATCTAAGTACAATGCGGTCGCGTGCAGCAAGAGTTGTTTCTACTCGGGACATGATTGAAGCTAATTTTACTGACTTATCAATTTCGATGTGTTCTGAAAAATTTTGCGCTGCCTCTGTGTGCTTTGTCACCTTCGCGTCTATGGCCAACCGTGTGTCTTCGGTGAGGTCTCCATCAGCTTCGAGTTCAGCGGCTTCTGAAATTCGTCTTTCAGCTCGCGCCAATTCCCAGTTGGCTTTAGATTCTGCCCCTAGTGAAAGAACACCACGAATTTCTTCGTTTACGCTGACCTTAATTGGATAAAGAGGATTTCCAGGAAGAGCGCCTTCTGCGGCGTAGCTTGTACCCACTCCGACAAAAAGTATCAGAGATAATGCCGCAAAAGGAATCGGGTGAAGCACCGACCCTAAGAAAGAAAATGGAGATGCATTTTGCGTTTTATGAGCTTTATGCGCGATAGGTGTATGCATTGCATATTCGTGCAAAAATGCTCGCTGCTTCGTTTTTTCTGCAACTGAAAGACGCACGTTTTTAAGCGTGTCCAACTTGTTCTCTATGTTGTTGTCGTTTTGAGTATTCATACTTATACATCGTGGGCGTGTAAGAGCACCTTTAATTTTTCAAGACCTCGATGAATGCGCACAGAGATAACGTTTTCAGATACCCCCATAATGGCGCCAATTTCTGAAGGGGACAACCCTTCTACGAAACGCAGTGTTATGGGCTCTTTAAATCCGTCATCAAGTGAATCCAATGCCTTTATTACCCTCGAGAATTCCGCTTTCATCTCGGTTGTAAGCGTTGCAGTATCAGGCGGAATAAAATTGATGTCCTCCTCCATGGCGTCGAGAGAAGAGCTCTTTTTCTTCCTGTACGAATCGACGATTAGGTTGTAAGCGGTACGAAACAGGAATGGCTTCCAAGATTCTATGATAGAGCCCTTGCGTTGATAATCCCATGCGCGGGTGAAGGTTTCCTGTGTTATATCAAGCGCTTTTTCGCGGTCTGAAACCTTAACTAGGCAAAACCGAAAAATTGCATCCGAGTATTCATCGTACGCGGCGAGGAAGTCTTCTTGTCCTGTTGGGTTAGACGTATCTGACATAAGTCTATTACACCATTATACGCTGTGATTAAGCTAGTAAAAAGGGTATAATTTTAGACATTATGACTGAGCAAAGAAAACTATGGTTCAAGCGAAAATGTTTCGGATGGGGATGGACACCGGCCTCTATTGAAGGGTGGATTGTAACGTTTGCGTATTGTGCTGCACTCATTTTTATTTTTATGAGAATTGATGGCACTTCTCACTCAGCGAGCGATACGTTATATGGAGTGTTTTTACCCTTTCTTGCCCTGACTGTGCTACTCATTATTATTTGTTACCGAACAGGCGAAAGCCCGCGTTGGCAGTGGGGTAAACGTAGAGATAAAGAAAGCAAATAGTATGAGAAAACAAACAATCATTTACGTTTTTGTGGTGCTTGTTTTGGCAGGGCTTGCAGACGCTCTGTATTTAGCGGTGTCAAGATATGTTGGTTCAGATCTTGTGTGCGGGCTTATTGAAGGATGCAATGCGGTTGCGCAAAGTGAGTACTCGGTACTTTTTGGAGTACCGCTCGCGTATCTCGGAGTTGGTTATTATCTCGCTGCATTTGTGGCAGGTATTGGCCTTTTAAGCGGGGGTCAAATTTTTAATAGATATAGTAAGTGGATTTTTTTACTAACCATTTTCGGGGGATTGTTTTCTATATATTTCGTATACGTGCAACTGGCGCTTATTAATGCGATCTGTGTTTATTGTTTAATTTCAGCAGTTATTACATGGACTATGGTGTATATAGGGT
>Ga0210057_1010944_pt1 | contig 10151 bp, 10 predicted proteins | sample CryGeyCG2114_010_2_FD_183968 | JGI IMG/M metagenome (GOLD analysis project Ga0210057, IMG submission 183968) | Groundwater microbial communities from aquifer - Crystal Geyser CG10_big_fil_rev_8/21/14_0.10 (SPAdes) (version 2) | ecosystem: Environmental > Aquatic > Deep subsurface > Groundwater ...
ACAGAATCATTTAATACATCTGGGGTGTTGGTAATAATAATATTTCTTTTTTTTGCTTCATCAATATTAATATTATTATAACCGACAGCATAATTAGCAACTATTTTTAATTGCTCTCCAGCTGCATCCATTATTTCTCCGTCAATTTTTTCCGTTAAAACAGAAAGAATTGCGTCAGTATTTTTAACTCCCTCTAATAATTCTTCTTTTGATATTTCGCCTTCTGGTCCGACAGAAACATCATAACCTTTTTCTTTTAATAAGTTTATTCCGATTTCCGGAATTCTTCTCGTGATAAATATTTTTGACATAATTTTGTTTTTTTATTTATTTATTTATTTTTTATTTTTAAAGATATCCACAGATATAATATGAAAATACTTGACTTTTATTTCCAAAGATATATAATATTACTAAATCACTATGAAAATACTCCTGTTAAGGTTCGTCCTTAATGGGAGTTTTTCGTTTTTATATATTCTATTTTACTTTTGATCTGATTTAAAAATGTAAGCTTAACACCTGACTTTCTTAATAAGGAAGAACATTTTTTGCCTGATCTCGGACTTAATAAAATACTAACAGCGTCATTTTTGATTAAAAATTTAACAAGACAGGCAAAATCTCCATCTGAAGTTACTAAAATTGCCTTATCATATCTTTTTTCGTAAAAATCTTTTACGGCATACAAAACCATTTCTGCGTCACAATTTCCTTTTATTTCTTCTTGATTTGGAATAGTTGGTTTAAATATTATAGTATATCCCCATTCTTGAAATTGTTTATACATTTCTTCATTACCTGGAACAAAACCAATAAAAATATATGCTACTTTAACATCATATTTTTCTTTTAAATGTCTTCTGAATTTTACATAATCCAACTTAAAACCTTCAGATTCGCATCCCTTGTACAAATTGGTATTATCTATATACGCGTAATTGTTTTTATTCTCAAAATCCATTTTATTTATTTGTTTATTTTAGTAAGTTTAATAATCTCTTCAAAATCGTCGTCCAAAGCAGATTTAACTCGATGTCTGAAACCACATTTATTACATTTATAATAGATAATATACTTGTCGTTTCTAACTTCAGCGCTAATTGGTTCCATTAAACCGTTACATTCAGATTTTCTGTCACCTGGGTTAACATCAACATGTTTTGACCATAGACACTTAGGACAATGATCGGTATAACCCTTGCCTTTGACTTTTTCTCCGCATTTTTGGCATATAAAATTTTCTATTTTTCTTTGAAATCTCTTTTCTTCCATAGTTATTATTTTTTTATTATTTCGACCTCTTTGTTTTATATATTAATATAAGTTATTGATTTTGTTAAATCAAAAAATTATTCTTATTCTCAGATATATTTTATTTATCAACAATATCTAATATATTTTTAACTAATTTTAATGGATTGAATTTATCGCTCCCCATGTTAAAAACTAATTTTCTATCCAAAGAAAGACAGTATTTTATAGAATTTGCTAATTTTGATGTTATTTCATCTTCAGATTGCTTTTTATTAACTTTAACAACTTTACCTAAATTTTTATTATCCACTGCGGCACAAACCGCATCATTCCCCTTCCATGTCATACCAGCAATTGGAATTCCAGAAGCGATAAATTCTCCTAAAACTCCTGCTCCTGCTTCAATATAATCTGATCCAATAGTATATATCGCACAGAGAGCTTCTGAAATTATCTTCATTTTTTGAGGACCAAAAACAACTCCTAATTTTCTAGCTATCGGCAGATTTAAAACATCTTCGTATTTTTTTTCGTATTCTGGTTGATAAACCGTTTTTCCTAAGATATATATTGGAATATTAAGTTTCTTGGCAGCTAATATTGCATAATGAGGCGATTTATCAGTATCAATCCTACCAATCCAAACTAAATATTTTTTAGGAATTTTGGTAAAATATGGATTTTCATCAACTCCACTATGAAATAACAAAGCTTGATGAGGTTTTTGCTCTTTATATAATTCAACCATTTCTTCAGAATAACAAAATAAATGCTTTGTTTTAGCGTCAAATGATTTTTTTTTGTATTTATAAGGATGAAGCTGATAACTTATTAATTTATTAGCAGCTTTAAGAAAAGGAATAATATATTTATCTTTATCAAAATATTCATGACCCGCAAATAAATAATCAGCTTTGCCAAATTTAGATAAAAAATTATCAATAGAATCACCATTAAGTCGATCTTTAAAATATAAAGCGTTTGGAACATATTCAGGTCTCCACAAAGGACCAGTTAAAATTACATCGAAATTGTCTAATTCTGAGACACTCTTTGCAAAATGCCAAATTCTTTTTTCAGAGCTACCAAATCCAAAGCTTGGAAATGTATATTTACTTGGATAGTCACAAACTATTAACTTTTTTTTGTTTTTATTCATTATTCAATAATAAATTCTTCATTCGGTTTTTTATCAATTAATTCATTTTCTTGATTAAAAATAAAAATAGGAGATTTACCGATAACTTTAGCAACGTTGCCGTTTATAAATAATCCACTATTTTCTGGAATAGAAATTACAGAATTTTTATATTTACTTACATATTCTTTAATTTTCTTATCTTTATTTCCATTATAGTGACATATTATAGAATAATCACCAATAATAGAAAGTCCTTTTTCGTAATTATAATTATTTATATTTTCTTCGGAAACAATATTAATATTTTTACCTAAAATAATAGCTCCAGCGCTACCGCCATAAACAATTCCTCCTTTATCTATAAAAGATTTTAGTAAATTGTTGAATCCGGAAGTGTAAAAAACATGCAATAGTTTATATGTATCTCCACCTCCAATATATATGGCGTCATATTTCGACAAATCAATATCTTTATCAGAAAGATTTAAGATCATTAAAATATTAACAAAATCTTTACTATGTTGAGACAAAGTAGCAATGATCCAATCATAGCAAGCTTCAAAACCTAATTTATCTCTGTTTAAAGCTATGGGAATATATAAAATATTCTTTTTCTCCAAAGAATTAACAAACTCCTTATCTAATAAAAAACTATCTCGAGAACTTCCTCCGCCACCAAGAAATATTTTTCTTCTTATTTTTATTTTTCTAATCATCATAAAATTTCATTCAATATTTGATCTAAATGGTCTTTTTTTACACTAGTACCTTTTAATGCTATTAATACTTCTTCTGTTTTTTGATTTATATCTATATCAACATCAGAATAATGCTTTTTTAATTCATTTAAAAGTTCTCTATTAAAATTTCTTTCATTCTCTTGCATAATTAATTTAATTGCATCTTTTTTTGAAACAGGCATTTCTAACCATTTTACCCAATCATCATAAAAAATATCTAATATTTTACTAATATCTTTCTTTCTATCTAAATTATGCCTCACTAGAAACTTAGATAATTGTCTAAATCTATAACCATGTTCTTTATTAGAAGGAACTACTCCTTGACCTGCTAATAATGCTAAAGATCTAGAATAATCTAAAATACATATATCTGACTTAGTCTCAGACAAATTTTTAAAATAAAAATTAATATTTTCAAAATAAGATTTTTCTGGGAAAAGAATTAATTTAATTCTTTCTAACCCAAAGCCTATATCGCTAATAGATAAATTTTCTCTCTTATCTTGAGGCATATCTTCTATATAACAAGCGTCACCTATTTCTAAATCATTATAATAAATTTTTATAACATTATTAATAAATTTTCTATTTCCCCATTTCTCCGCACTTTTTTTATATTTCACCGTAAAATCAACCTTATTAAAACCTATTATGGATAATAATTCTAACCAATTATTAAAATCATTAAAATGATCTTGTGGAGTTTTATTAACTGCTTCAGTTGAAATATTAATAAAACTAGTAGAAATTCCTTCTTCAATTTTATCAATAAATTGCATTCTTATAACAGGTTGAGCAACGAAAAATTTTTGATAGGGAATTTCTTCTTCTTTATGTATTATAGAGTCCAAAATTTGAACACCAGCTGATATATATAAAGTTGTACTTTCTCTATTTGAAATAGGCAAAGGAGAAAAAATTGTGCAACCCTTAGATTCAAAAAAAGAAGATAGAAATTCTGGTGATTGAAATTTTTCTATATTTTCCCTTCTACCAACAAAATTGTCTTCTATTTCTTTTTCTTTAAATTTATAAATTTCATCATCTAAATCTGACTCTTTTCTTATTTTTTCAAAATTAATTTTCAAGAAATCATTACAGACAATATCATATTGAGATAACTCTTTTTCTTTATTCTCTATTTCTATTCTTTTTGACTCTAAATTACCTAAATAATTAATTTTTTCCATAGTTAATTAAAATAATCTAAATTTTCTTTTTAAAATTCCTTTTGTAATTTGAGGAATTTTTTTAATTTCAGATATTATGATATTTTTTAAATAATTCTTTTTTGTAAAATTAGTTGGAATATTTACAACTACAATCCACGGATCTAATAAATATCTGCCACTTTGGCTTGCAAGATAAACTTCATTTTCAATTCTAAATTTTTTATAAATATTATTAGCTATTTGATTAGCTGCAATATAATAAACTTTTCCAATGTGATAAATAGGATTTTTGCCACAAGATCCTTCCATACTCATTGGTTTATTAGGTGAAATAACTCCATTAACTCTATTTCCTCTACCAACTAAACCTTCATCGCCACTTTCAATAGAAGAACCAATCGCTGTTAAATATAATTCTTTAATATCATATTCATCTCTTGTATTAATATTCAGTTCAAAATTTTTAATGCTATAATTATTTGCTATACGTAAAATCTCTTTTTTTGCTTTTTTTAAATTATTTTTATACTCGTTTAAATTTTTTACAAAATATGCAATCTGAGGAATACATATTGTAATATAATAATCGTTATTATTTCTAAAAGCCATTATTTTAATATCAGAGCCCAACCATTCATTTTTTTGTTTAAAAACTTGAGAATTTAAATTATTTTCTATTTTAATAACCAATTTTTCAAGATCAGAATAAGGAGCATATCCAACTCCTAAAGAAGTATCATTAGACAGTGGCTTCGTTAAATCCTTTAAATCATATAATCCTCTAGGTTCAAACCAATATCTTCTTGTACCTTTTTTTGATTCTTTTTCATAAGTTTTACCCGGACTACTTTGATTACTTAAATTAAAATGAAATTCTAAATCTTCATCTACATCTATTCTTGGTAATCGTTCTCTGAAAAATATTTTAGTCCAATAAGTCAATAATTTTCTTATAGGAATTTTATTATCAGAAAATTTTACAGAAACCCTTCCATTAAGTAAAACTCTAATTGGTTTTAAAAGATATCCTTTCCCGAAAGCAACATATGAAGATCCACCAAGAAGACCAACTTTATCAAAATTATGATGCAATATCGCGCCATAATTTTTGAGAGTATATTTTGAATATCTAAGAGATAATTCTTCTGCTAAAGCATCTGCTAAAGTATCTGGATGACCAATTCCTTTTCTTTCAACAAATTCACATTTTTTTCTCTCAAACTCTTTTTCATTTATAAAAATATTCATAAATTTATTTATACTTTACCATTTGCACTTATTGTATTTACTTATTAAACTAAAGAAATTCTTTAAAAAAAACCTGAATAGTATTAAAAACTATTTACTACAAATAAAATAAACTCTGTTAGAATTTTCAGAAACCTTATTTTTCTCCTGATCAAAAGATTCAACTTCAGAATAAATATTATTTAAAATTTCTGTAATACCTTCAACAGGAAAAGATTTTTCTTCTATATTTTCTTCAAAAATCATATTTTTATTCTTTTCTTCAAAAACCTTTATATTCCAGTTTACAACTCCTTTGCCCTTATTAGTAATATTCATAATCATATATTTTCCATCAAATTTTCTAGTAAAAGGAGATTTATCTGATAAATTCCTTAATTTCTTTTCTGTATTCATATCGAAAATAAACACACCGTTATTATTAAGATATTTTTGCGCGTTTATAAAAACCTTTTTCCAATCATCCAATTCAATTAAGTGATTTATTGAATCAAAAAGACAAAGAATAACATCAAATTTTTCTGAAAATTTAAAATCTCTCATATCTTGACAAGATAATCTTGCTCGAGAAACTTTTTTCTCAGCTACAGCAAGCATTTCTTTTGAAGCATCCAATCCATATATTTTATACTTTCCAGGCATCAACTTCAAAATAGAACCTGTTCCGCAGGCAATATCCAGAATTTTCTCTGCTTTCGGACATTTCTTCAAAATTAATTCTTTGATTACATCAGCTTCTGTATAACGATCGCCCATTATAGAATCATAAAATTTTGCAAAAATATTGTAATTAGTCATAAAAAACCCCTGTATTTATAATACAAAATACAGGGGCAGAAATCAAATAAAACCGAAGTTTTTAAGAAGAGGAACTACCTCTTTATTAAAAAATCTGACTGCTTTGCAGACATAATCGTCTTTTGCGTTCCAAAAGTCAGAATGAAGGAAAAAAGCATTAGCTCAACAACCAGCTCCGCATAACATCCTTTTGGCAAATCAGAACAATAAGCACAAGAAACCACATCTCCATTTGGCCTTACACATCATTCCTTACTTCCCTCCTTTAATCGGTAACTCAAAATAGAATGTACTGCCTTTGTTTTTTAAAATTATTTTTTAACAAGATCTATAATTTTCTCATAACCTAAATTATTTACTATCATCCATGAACGGGCATAATTTTTATCTCTTTTATCCCTTTCTATATTATTATTTAATTCTTTTTGATCGAAATACTCTAAATATATTTTCGAATGAACTGCATGCACAATAATATGATTTATTGTTAACATACTTTCTTTTTTGTATTTTTTATCCAAAAAATTCCACATTTTTTGAACTTTTTTATTATTCCTATTTTGATAGATAAGTATGTGAATTAATTCATGAATTAACAAATTTATAGTTTCTTTATTATTCCCTCTTGGACAAATGGTAAGCGGATCGGAAAAAGGAATGCAGTTTTTAACAAAATAACATTTTATTATTTTCTCTGACCATTTAAGATTTGTGTATACAGTTAGACTTTTAAAAATTTTGTTTCCTATTTTTTTCCATTCTTTTTCTATTATTTCAATTTTTTTAAAAATATCATTTGTAGAAATATTTTTATTCTTAGAATAAGGTAATTTTACATATTCTTCAAAAAAAGAATTATAAATAGAAGAAAAACAAAACTCTATTTTAGGAATAATATTTTTATGCATAAAAATAAAGTAGCTATGATTTATTAATTATAATTTTATTTAAAATTATTTAAAAACTATTAATTTATTTATACTTTACCATTTACTATTTTTAAAAGTCAAATTTATTATATACAAGCAAAAGGAGGACAATTGCATCGTCCTCCTTTTATATTTATTCTTTAAGAAATAATATATTCTATTTATCTCTGTAATATAATTTAATTCTGTGAGTAGATAAAAATATTTTTTCTTATAGCCAACATTGCGGATCGTTTGAGTAAAAATCTTGACTCTCTCCATAAGCTATGGCCCTACAACCTCTACAATAAAATAACCATTTACACTTATTGCATTTTTGAATTTTTTCTAAATTTCTTAATTTATTCAGAGTTCTGGACTTAAAAAATATATCTTCAAATTTTTTTTCTGGAACATAGCCTAAAACACTACCTAGATGTCGACGACAAGCCATAACTTTTCCATCTGGTAAAACAGAAAAAGCAAGAGATCCAATTGAACAGCCACCACGAATAACACTGTCGTTATTTTTATGCTCTTTATAATCAACAGGAGAATCTAATAATACCCAAAGCGGATCTTTTCTTCCAACTTGTTCTTTGTAATCTCTTTTTAGATAATGATTTTTCATTTTTTCTAAAAAGCTTTTATATTCAAAAGGATCAAAATTAGGTATTTTCATACCTTTTCCAATTGGCACAAATCTGGCGAAATCCCACAAGCAAGCTCCGTTTTCAATCGCAACATCAACAACTTCACACATTTCAGAAAAATTAAGTTTACTGACTGTCGATTGGATTATCGGTTTGATATTTGTCCTTGTAATTTTCCTTAAGGCTTTTAAAGTTTTTCTAAAATTACCTTCTCCTCTGAAAAAATCATGCGTTTTTTCCATACCATCTATGCTTAATTGGAAATAACTAATTTTTTGTTTTTCTAACTTGTGCAAAAGTTGTGTAGTTAAAAGGTTAGGATTACCAAGTATATTAATTTCAAGAGAATTTCCTCCTTCTTCACGAAGAAACTCTAAAACTTCCCAAAAATGTGGATGCAAAAGAGGATCACCCCCTGTAAGTGAAACAGATTTCATCAAATTCATCCCTGAAAAACTATTTACGAAATCACGAGCAACTCGCAAAAGTTGAGTAAAAGAAAGATTTTTCCTAATTTTTGTATCATCAATTATATAACAATGCATGCAGTTATTCATGCAAGCATCTGTTAAATGCCATTGCAACGAGAATAAACCTTCAATTTTTTCGCTTTCCATAATATTCTCCTTAAAAAAATAAAGGACCCTATTCAAGAGTCCTTTAGTGGTATAATTGTTACTATCTAGGCTTTGGCCGAGGCGGACCACCAAAGCAAGCTCTACAACTTCTGCAATTTGTAGCAGTATTCTTTTTACCTGTTACAAATTTACGCAAGAGCTTTTCCTTTTTTACCTTTTCAGAAATTACATTTTTCATTTTTACAACCTCCTCTCTTATGGATTTCTTTTATTGTTTTAATTTTGTAAAGGTACTGTAATTTAAAAAAATTTCTTTTATATTATAATAACTATATTATTAAATATTGTCAAATTATTTCTTACTCTTAACTAATCCACCTTTTGACGAGACAGGCAGTTCAAAATAGAATGTACTGCCTTTATTTTTACCCTCTGATTTAACCCATATTTTGCCATTATGAGCTTGAATCATTTTAGCGCTTAAGTATAATCCTAATCCTGTTCCTTCCGTATTTATCTTCCCAACATCTTTGCCTCTTGAAAACTTCTCAAAAAGAACAACTTCTTCATCGGGAGAAACTCCTATGCCTGTATCTTTTATGCTGAATAGGATTTTATCTTTTTTAAATTTTAAACTAATTGTAACGCCTCCTTTTTCAGTATAATGCAAAGCATTATCAATTAAATTCTGAATAACCTGCCTTATTTTCAAAGAATCAATCTTTATTTTCGGAAAATCTCCCTTAGGTTTAATAAATTTCAAATACAACCCTTTATTTTCAGCCATTTGGCTAAATTCCTTAACAATGCTATCTATCATATTTTCAAGAGAAACTAATTCAAAATCAAATTCCAAACGACCTGATTCAATTCTAGAAACAGTTAATAAATCTTCAACTAATTTAATTAATCTTTCATTGCTAGAATAAATCTTTTCCAATTGTTCTTTTTGTTTTCCTTCAACCTTTCCCCATGTCTCTTCTAAAATCATAGAAACATATCCTTTAATAATCGTCAAAGGAGTTCTTAGTTGATGCGAAGCGAGAGAAATAAATTCCGATTTGGCGACATCTAATTGCTTTAGCCGAATATTAGCGTCTTTTAAAGTTTTTGTCTGGCGATCAACTTCTTTTTGAAGAGTTTTAGAAAAATCCTTCATTTCTTCATATAAACGCGCGTTTTCAATAGCAATACCCGCTTGTCCGGCAATTGTTTCCAATGTTTTAATATCTTCATTAGTAAACATATCTCCTGATTTTTTATCTCTTAAAAGAAAAATTCCAACTAATTTACTTTTTACCAATAAAGGAACTACTAATGACGTATTAAGTATTTCTAATTCTTTAATTAAAAAAAGATTTTTATCCATATCAACATCTTCCGCATGTTTCCTTTTCATTTCTTCTAAGACCAAAACATCTCTTTGTTTTTTAAGGTAATCAGATATTTTTTGAAGAGCTTTTTTCTTTTTAGCAGACATTAAGAAATCTCCGATAATTGAAAAAGAATTTTCTTTTAAAATAACAATCTCTATTTTTTTAATTCTCAAAGCATTGGTAATCTTTTCTTCCAATGTTTTAATAACTATATTTAAATCTAAAGTTCTAGAAACAATATCGGTAATATCAGCCATTAATTCCTGAGGCAAATATT
>Ga0210057_1010945_pt1 | contig 10151 bp, 8 predicted proteins | sample CryGeyCG2114_010_2_FD_183968 | JGI IMG/M metagenome (GOLD analysis project Ga0210057, IMG submission 183968) | Groundwater microbial communities from aquifer - Crystal Geyser CG10_big_fil_rev_8/21/14_0.10 (SPAdes) (version 2) | ecosystem: Environmental > Aquatic > Deep subsurface > Groundwater ...
GGCAGCGCTTGTATTGGTGGTGGTCAAGGGATCGCGATGATCATCGAAAGAATATAAACGGCATGGAAATCAATCTTCGCGAAAAAACCGTGATTCTTTTGGGGCCAATCAAAACCACGATGCAAAATCTGGCCATGAGTTTTACTTCGCAGGGTGCAGATGTTGCGATGATTGATGCCGACGCTGATCGTTTGCAGCTGTTCGCGAGAAATCTTTGTGACCAACGCGAGACCAACGAAAAGGCAGGGCGGGCCGTTGCAATTTCAGTGAATTGGGAGGACCCGAACTCATTGAAGGACGCCATTGGAAAAGCGGCTCAGACTTTTGGTGGCATCGAAATCGTGATCGATGGCCTAGCCGCTTCGAAACCGACCCCTTTGATGATTGGCCAAGACGACCCGAATCTGGAAAAAATTATTCAGGAAAACTTGCTAACCAGTCTGCGCGCCTCACAGGTCGTTTGCCATTTTTTAAAGGGTCGAAAGCGAGGACGAATTGTCTATCTGCTGCAGGATTCGATGAATCGTGGTCTTTTTATCGATGCCGTTGCAACCGCAGCGCGAACAGGATTGATTTCTTTTTCAAAGTCTCTGTCCAAAGAGATGCGAGAGTTTGGCGTCACTGTGAATTGTTTGTCCCTGGGGCTCACTGAAGAGTATCTGTTGGGGCATTTCCCGGACTCTCCTTCGATGAAAGAGGCCATGGAAAAAATGAAAGCTGTGGATCCTGCGCTTCGAATCACGGAGCCTGAAAAGATCTCGAATGCATTGGTGTTTCTGTGTGGGCCCTCGGGCCAAGCGATTAACGGTCAACACATTGTTTTGTCTTAAGCAACGACGGAAGGTCTGATGGATTTCAAAGGTATTGATTTTTTTGGACTCGAAGAGCTTTTTTCCAAAGAGGAGAAATCTTTACGCCAGAATGTGCGGGAATTTGTCTCAAAAGAAGTGATGCCGATCATCGCAGATTGTTTCGAGAACCAACGTTTTCCCAAAGAGCTCATTCCAGGTTTTGCCAAGCTCGGAGTTTTCGGCTCTACCATTCAGGGTTATGGTTGTGCCGGAGTGAACTCGACCAGTTATGGTCTGATCATGCAAGAGATTGAAAGAGCTGACAGTGGTCTTCGCAGTTTTGTCAGTGTGCAAGGGGCTCTTTGCATGTATCCGATTTTTGCCTATGCGAGCGAGTCTTTAAAAAAGAAGTACTTGCCGGAAATGGCTCAAGGCAAGCTAATCGGTTGTTTTGGGTTGACCGAGCCTGATTTTGGTTCGAATCCCGCGGGTATGACAACCCATGTGCGCAAAGAAGGGAACGTTTACATTCTCAATGGTCACAAACGATGGCTGACCAACGGAACGATTGCTGATTTAGCCGTCGTTTGGGCAAAGGATGAGGCAGGAAAAATTGGTGGATATCTTGTCGAGAGATCTCTGCCCGGAATCGAAGTGCGCACTCTTGAAAAGAGACTTAGTTTGCGGGCCAGTGTTTCATCGGAATATCTTTTCAAAAATGTTCCAGTTCCGGTCACTCATAAATTGGAAGTGGAAGGACTCAAGGGGCCCTTTAGCTGTTTGAACAATGCACGATTTGGAATTGCCTGGGGAGTTCTGGGGGCCGCGCAAGATTGTTATCAAAGATCGCTGGAATACACGCAGTCTCGGTCTCAGTTCGGTGAGCCTTTGGCCAGTCATCAATTGATTCAAGCAAAATTGGTAGAGATGTTCACAGACATTAGTTTGAGTCAGATGTTGGCTTATCATCTTGGGCGTTTGAAAGATCAAGACCAGGCGAAGCCAGAACAGATCTCCATGGCAAAAATGAACAATGTTTCAAGGGCTTTAAAAATCGCTCGAGTGGCCAGAGATCTTCTGGGTGCCAACGGCATTCTGGGAGATTACCACGTCGCCCGTCATATGATGAATCTGGAAAGTGTAAATACCTACGAAGGAACAGAAGACATCCACCGGCTCGTTTTAGGCCAACACATTACAGGCATTCCTGCATTTAAATAAATTTTTAAAATGGAATCACTATCGAGTGCAGGCGACATTCCCGGCGAGGTAGTGATCGCCATCGGCCCACCAGAAGCCTTTGACGGTGACTGCTGGGATTTCTTGGGTTTGCTCGGTTTTCAACTGGGCCAAATCTGACTTTTTGATTTTATACATTTCAACCTGGTCGCCATCGGAAAAGTTGAAAACCAGTGACTCATGATCCAAAGAACTGGTGATCACCACCAGCTGTTCGAAATCAGACAGATGAGAGTCTTGATCAAAGATTTGATCCAATATAATTTCTCGATCACCACATTGAAAGCGACGGGGAATATGCCCAAGGTCGCCAAGGTCGGCATGACTGTCAAAGCTTACAAAGGCCTCCATGGCCAAATCCGATGCCTGCTGATCAGGATTTTCGGGATATTGCGCGTGCGCTCCCGGAGATAGCATCAATGCGAAGACAAGAAACAAAGTTTTCATGCCCCCATTGTAAGCGATCCCTTGAATTCTTCAAATACATAATTGAATAGTTATTATGTGATATGCACATATATCGCGGGATATATGCTGTTCAATTTCTGGACATCACTCACCTTTTTGCAACTTCGTGCCGGGGCTCTCGAAACCCCTGACACACCCTGGTATTGTTGGGCCTATCTGTGAACTTTTCTGAGGAGTCCAATGCTTCGATGTTTGCTCAAACTTTGTTTTGTGATCTTGCCAGCTGGATTTAGCTCTGTCGCGATTGCTCAGGCTTTACCCCAGCGTCCGCCACAGTATGTTCTGATTTCGTTTGATGGCTCTTACAATCTGAATGTGTGGGAGAAGATCCGCTCTTTTTCGACTCGGCAAAAAAATCAAGGAATTGATTCTAGATTTACATTTTTTGCGAGTGGCGTTTATTTTATCAGCACCGACAATAAAACTCTTTACCAAGCACCTCAGCAAAAAGTCGGTCGTTCCAACATCGGCTTTGGGGACAGTTCAGAAGATGTCGCTCTTCGCGTCGATCAAGTAAATCATGCCTTTGCAGAGGGGCATGAGATTGGGTCCCATGCGAACGGTCATTTTGACGGCAGCTCATGGTCCTTTCAAGAATGGATGTCTGAATTTGACCAGTTCGAAAAGTTTATATTTGAAGTTTTCTCTCTGAATCAAATCAGCCCTAGACGGGCGCAGGTTGTTGGTTGGCACATGAACCGCAACGACATCAAGGGTTTTCGGGCCCCTCTTTTAGAGACAAGTCAGGGACTGTGGCAGACCTTAAGGGACAAACGATATTCCTATGACTGTTCGAAAGTGGAATCCAGCACCTACTGGCCCCAAAAATCCGGTATCGGTCTCTGGAACTTTCCCTTGGCAGAACTTCGAATTGCGGGAACTGGAAAGAGAACACTTTCGATGGATTATAACTTCTATGTTTCCCAAAGCGGAGGCTCACCAGATACCGCCAATCGAGAAGTCTATTCACAACAAATGTATGAGACTTACCTGAGTTGGTTTCAGCAGAACTACAATGGCAATCGAGCTCCATTGAACATTGGTCATCATTTTTCATCTTGGAATGATGGAGCTTATTTTGATGCGCTCACTCAGTTTGTAGAAAAAGTTTGCGGACTGGACGAAGTCAAATGTGTGACCTACTCTGAATATGTAAAATGGCTTGAAAGTTTGTCCCCAGAAGTTCTATCGAGCTACCGTAAAGGTCTTTTTGAAAGGCCAGTTCCGCTGAGAATCGCTCAACAAGTTGAGAGTCCCATCAATGCCTCGGTGATCGTGGCGCTAAAAAAAGACGACCAAGGAAACCCTCTTTTAGTGGCCCAAGCCTCAGCAGAGAGACTGACAGATCTTCGTGTGGCTCTTTCGGTCAATGGGAACAGACTTCATCAATCAAGCATCAATTTGGCAGCTTTTGAGCAGGGGAGGACAACCCCCAAGAATCTGGAAGTCACAGCCCATCTTTATAATCAAAAAGGGACCGAAGTTGCTCGCTCCACGCAGACTTTGACGGGACTCAGGGGGAAAATTGGCGAGCTCTCAGAACAGGCGTTCGAAAAAAGAGCCTTGCTCGGAGATCTTTCAGAAGCCCATTTTGATGAGCGATTATAATTAATTGCTGTGATGAGAGCTGCTACTGCGGCGAAGCCGGGCGTTCATAAGTGCAAAATGAAAATCCATCGCGCTGATCTTTTTTTGTAAGGTTCAGATCCATTTCTGAAAACTCAGGAAAGGTTGAGTCTCCCGGGTAATCTCTATCGATCACTGTCAGGTACAAACGATCCACAATATCGATCGCCTGGCGATAGATCTCGCTGCCACCAATTACAAAGACCTCTTCCCCAAATTTATTTTTATACTTGGTGGTGAGCATATGGGCGAGCTCAATGGCGGTATTGAGGTCATGCACGATTTCCACCAAAGGATCTTCAAATCGGTAACCTTCTTGGCGAGTGATGACGATATGAAAACGGTTGGGAAGTGGTTTAGGTAAAGACTCGAATGTCTTTCGGCCCATAATCATGACAGAGCCCTTGGTTTTTTCGCGGAAAAACTTCATGTCTTCCGGAAGCTTCCAGGGGAGTTTGTTATTGATGCCTATCACTCGATTTCGAGCCATGGCAGCAATTGCTGAAAGAATCATTACACAGCCACTTCAGCCTTGATCGCCGGATGGGGATCGTAGCCCAAAATCTCGATGTCCTCGAACTGAAATGCAAAAACATCTTTCACGGCTGGGTTCAATTTCAATTGGGGTAAAGAACGATGTTCTCGGCTCAGTTGCAGACGAGCTTGCTCCAGATGGTTCGAGTAAAGATGGGCATCTCCCAAGGTATGGATGAATTCGCCGACCTGAAGGTCGCAAGCCTGCGCCACCATATGGGTCAATAGAGCATAACTTGCGATATTAAAAGGCACACCCAGAAAAACGTCCGCACTTCGTTGGTAAAGCTGGCAAGATAATTTTCCATCAGCGACGTAAAACTGAAAAAAAGCATGGCAGGGCGGTAGAGCCATTTGATCAACATCGGCGGGATTGAATGCGACGACCAGAAGTCTTCGAGAGTCCGGGTTGGTTTTAATCTGCCGGATGACGTTGCTGATTTGATCAATGGTGCGGCCGTCAGCTGTTTTCCAGGCTCGCCACTGTTTTCCATAAACGGGGCCCAGATTACCCTCTTCATCAGCCCACTCGTCCCAGATGCGGACCTTATTGTCCTTTAGATATTGGATATTGGTATCCCCACGAAGAAACCAGAGCAGTTCAAAAATAATAGAACGCAGATGCAGTTTTTGGTGGTGACCAAAGGAAATCCTTGTTGCAGGTCAAAACGCATTTGGTAACCAAAAAGACTCAATGTGCCCGTGCCGGTACGATCAGGTTTTACCGAGCCACGAGCAAGAATATCTCGCATCAGCTGATGATAAACTTCCATCGGATGAGAAGAGTTTGAAGAGTGTTCTGTTTTCGGCAAATGAGCCTGAACTTCACCTGTATGTGTCGATTGAAAATCCATTCCATGATCCCCTTGTTCTTTTATTTAACTAGAGCGAATTTTTAGATTCAAACAGCTTCTCGACAGTCTTGAATTTTGCCGCTCTCCCGCCCTTAAAAAATAGGCAGTAACGCATTGTTTAAATGGTTCGGAGAAGGGAAAAACATTGAATCCCAGAAAAAAGCCCTTCACAACTGGCAAATCATGTCGATTGAAGTTCGAGACCCCGTGCACGGGACTATTTCCTTATCAGATGGTGAGACTGCTGTTGTTGATTCTCCCGAGTTTCAAAGACTCCGAGCGATCAAACAACTGGGCTTCGCAGACGTCAGCTTTCCAGGCGCCACGCACACAAGATTTTTGCACTCCTTGGGTGTCTGTCATTTGGCTGGAAAAGTCTTTGAACATATTTTCCGTCAGTTTCCTTTTTCCAATGTTCAAACCAGAGATCGTTTGAGCCAGGTTTTTCGACTGGGCGCTCTTCTTCATGATGTTGGTCATGGTCCGCTGTCCCACACCACAGAAGAAGTCATGCCTCCGTTGAAGGACCTGAAGGTCGCCGTTTATCAGAAACGTCAACTGGGTGCGAGTCAGGCCCTGCTCACGGATCCTGTGGAAAAAAGAGCTACTCATGAGGACTACACGATCAAGTACCTGACGGACTCTCCGTTGACCTCTGTTTTGCGGCAGAATTTTTCGGACATTTCGCCTCTGCACATCGCTTGCCTGATTGATAAGACCTTGGATTGCCCAGATGATTTCTTTATGGATAAGGGCTTGGATTTTAGACCAATTCTTTCCCAGCTGGTGAGCGGGGAGTTGGACTGCGATCGTATGGATTATCTTGAGCGGGATTCTTACTTTACCGGTACCAACTACGGAAAATTTGATCGTGATTGGATGATCAACAATATGATTCCCTATCCACTGGACGGAAAATTATATCTGGGGCTGAACCGCCGCGCTCTTTACACCTTTGATGATTTTTTGATTTCGCGGCACCACATTCATTTGATGGTTTATTTTCATCACAAATGTTTAATTTTTGAAGAGATGTTGAATCTTTATCTGACAAGCGAAGATTGTACCTTCAAGTTGCCGGCGGACATTGCGGATTATACCCAGTACAATGATTTTCGATTGCACGAACATTTAGCGTCCTCGAAAAATCCCTGGGCACAAAGAATCGCTTCAAAGCAACCCTATAAAATGCTCGCTGAATTTCACAATACATCCGAGAATATGCGTCCAGAAAATATTCGCAGGGCTCTTGAAGATGTAGGGATCGATGTAATCTGGGCTTCTTCAAAGGCTCGACTGTCCAAATATCATTCGTCCACACCGGAAGATCGTTCCTATCAGATCTATGTTGTCGACCAGTATGACAAGTGGGACAAACCAAGTCCCATCGATCAAAGTACCGAGATTTTTCAGAAGTACGAAAATGCCAGAATCATTGATCGGCTCTACGTTGCTCCTGAGAACTATGCTCGTGCTGAAAAAATTCTGATCGATAAAAGACTCTAGGGACAGCGATACTCCAGAGAGTATTGACCTGCCGGCAAACGACTGCTGAACACTAAGCGATCGCCTTGGACCTCATAGGACGCCGTATAGTTGCTGCCATTGAGCCAGACCACGACACTGGATGTGCTGCTTCCAATTGGAGCACACTTGAGCGGAATCACTCGTTGCATTTGTTGAACGCTGTCGCCAATTCCTGCTAACTGAGAGCCATAGTCCGTTTCACAAACAGAGCCGATGATTGCTCCACCCACGGTTCCGTTGCCTGTGAGTTGAGACATTCTGGCATAAATGTTTCCATAGGAAGCGCCATGACCCTTTTTGCAAGCAACATCTCCAGGTCGAGTAACGATTGAATGGAAGGCAAAGTTCTTGTCTTTCCAAGTTGATTTAACAAATTTCAAAAGATTTTCAGGGATATTTTTCTCTTTTTTCTTCGACTCGTCTTCATCTGAAATAACGATGGTCGCAAAATTTGCATCGTCACGGAAGAAGTCCTGATTCGGAGATCGGCAAGCACTATTTTTTCCATAGTTGGTCGAACTTGCATGAGAGCTTGTGCAGCTGCAGGCCTTTTCTTTGCTAGTCATGAAGGATCTTTCGATTGCGCGATATGTAGCATAGATACCTTGTTCATAAGGACTTCCGGTTTCAGGCCGTTGCAGCGTATTGCCGAGAATCTTTTGAGCTCGGTCAGAATCCATGGATGAATCGATGAAGTATTGACGAGGTAGACCCTTCATTTCGACAATACGGCCATCACCCCAAATGGCACTACTTCTGGGGTCTGTCGTTGTGACAGCTACTCGCCAATCAAGGCCACTGAGTTGGTTCAAGAAAGTGCTCATTCGTTTTGCCATGCTTCTTTGCTCGTACTCCATAGAGCCCGAGTTATCGTCGACGATTAAAATATCCACCTTTTTGTTGGATTTGATCTGATAGTCCTGCCTGACGACATGAGAATTCAAAGTTGTTGTGGTCGTTGTTGGAATCATTGTGGTCGTGGTTGTTGGCAGTTTTGTCGTGGTTGTCACACTCGTACTCGTGGATGTTGATGTAGATGTTGTGGACCGAGACGTTGTGGATGTTGAGGTCGTAGATGTCGACGTCGTCGAAGTCGTTGTCGTCGCCGGAGCTAAAGTTGTTGTCGAAGTCGAGGTCGAAGTTGTGCTCGTAGAGCTCGAAGTTGTTGTTGGCGGAGCAAGGGTTGTTGTGGTCGTTGGCGGGGCCAAAGTCGTTGTTGTGGTCGATGTAGTTGTTGTAGTCGGAGCAGGGGAAACAGTCCACGCCACACTATTTATTCGAGACAGGTTTAGGTTGTCTGTTGCAGAGACTTCCAAAGTAAAGCTACCGGTACTGTTGGCAAACGTCAGGTCCGAGGATCCCGCAGAACAGGCGATCGGTGAGCCATTCAATAGACAGCTAACACTTTGTACGCCAACACCTGAATCCGCGACAGTTAAATGCACCAAGGTCTGGCCACCGTCGATGTAGGTATTGTGGGGGTCTAAAACAATCTGCATGGATGGAGGCAAGTTATCATGAACGATTTCCGCTACGGCGCAGGCGCTGACCCGGCCTTCATAGTCCTTATATTGAACAGAGACAACATTGCGTTCGTTGTCAGAGCTCAAGGTCCAGGCTTTGGTCTCGGCATATTTTTCCCAGGTTCCGCAACCACAATTGGCATCATTGCTGATTTTCATTTTGAGTGTCTCAAGACCGCGACCCAAAGTCAGATTTACTGAAGTGGACGTGGTGACCGTTTCGCCACTATTAATAAGGATTGTTCCGCCGGGAACAGTGCCAGGCTCTGAGGGACAGATTTGGATATCACCAGGACCACTAACGCCTTGTTGGCTATTGCCGGTGCTGGCCACGTCTCTGACCGCATCACCACCACCCTTAGGGGCGCAGGCTGACAAGCTTGCGCTGACTAATAAGAGATAGGTAATTTTGCTCAACGTGCTTTCCATAAAGTGGACCCTCACCTTCATAAGGCTATTCTAACAAGGCTTTCGGCGGGAAAGAGAGAAAACTGAACGACTGAAAAGTTCGACATTTTGTTGTGAAAGACTTCGACAAAATTTCTCGAGAATCACGAAAACAAAATGTCAAAGTTGTTGTCACGCTCTGTGGCGCAAGAAAATTGAGAGCCTATCTTCAATAAAGTGACAAAACCTTGAGCAAAACAGGGGATTTAGGTCCAGTTTTGTTAAATTAAAGACCGTCTCACTTTAGGAATCGAACAGTCCTCCGATGAGACACATAAGACAAGAGTCAACCCATGGAACAATTCAGTTCCCCCGGTATCAAGGATGATATCGCGGATCTTCAAGGAGGATAATTATGGGTCTGAGAATTAACACGAACACGGCTTCGTTGAATTCACAGAGAGTTCTGTGGAATACGAAGCTCAACCTGGATAAGAGTTTGGAAAAACTCTCTTCTGGATACCGCATCAACCGCGCTGGTGACGATGCTGCCGGACTCGCGATTTCTGAAAGCTTAAGAGCTCAGATTCGTGGTCTCAAGCAAGCGGCACGAAACGCGAACGATGGAATCTCTCTGGTACAAGTGGCAGAGGGAGCGATGAACGAGCTCAGCACAATCTTAATTAGGTTGCGAGAGTTATCAGTTCAGTCCGCTTCTGATACGATCGGGCCTGTTGAAAGACAGTTCCTGAACGTGGAGTATGACCAGCTTGTTTCAGAGATTGACCGAATCGCTGATTCGACAGAGTTCAATGGAACTCAGTTGTTGGCGGGAACCGGCTCCATCATGGATTTCCAAGTGGGAATCCGAAACAACCCGGAGATCGACCGAATCTCCTTTGACTCCTCAAAAGCCGATGCAAACTCGGCAGCCTTGGGCGTCAACTTGACTTCGGTGGCCGATAAAGCTTCAGCGCAAAATGCCTTGGCCGCGATTGATACCGCGATCATGAGTGTCTCTGCGATGAGAGCGGACTTCGGTGCTCTTCAGAACCGTCTGCAAACGACAATTTCCAATATCCAGAATGGCGTTGAGAATATGTCGGCTGCAAACTCCCGTATCCGTGATGTGGATGTGGCTGAAGAAACTTCGGAAATGACACGAAATAATATCTTGCTCCAGGCCGGCACCTCGGTACTAG
>Ga0210057_1010947_pt1 | contig 10149 bp, 11 predicted proteins | sample CryGeyCG2114_010_2_FD_183968 | JGI IMG/M metagenome (GOLD analysis project Ga0210057, IMG submission 183968) | Groundwater microbial communities from aquifer - Crystal Geyser CG10_big_fil_rev_8/21/14_0.10 (SPAdes) (version 2) | ecosystem: Environmental > Aquatic > Deep subsurface > Groundwater ...
GTCGCCGGCCGTTGAGGGCCCGCCGAGATTTTCGGCATCGGCGACCATCGTCCTGAATTTAAAAATCCGGAAGGACTTTCCGCTTCTTCCTATCCTTTCACCGCGATAGAAAACCGGCCCCGGGGACTCTTTCTTTATCAAAATGGATATCAAAAGCAAAATCGGCGAAATTATTATCAGCCCAAAAAAAGAAAATATAATATCAAATAAACGCTTGGCTATCATTTTTTTATTTTAATGTTTTTATAAATCCATATAAAGAACCTGCCCCGTAAACAAAGTGCCGCGTAGCAAAGACGACCGGCATTAAAAACAGGTATTTAAATCCTTCTTTTTTAGCAATCTGCAATGAAAAACAAAAACTCAAAAGCAAATAAGTCAGAAACCCGAAAGTAAATAAAAATTTAGCTAAAAAGAGAAAAGGACTGAAGATAAGCGTAAATAATAAACCTGCAGTAAAAAACATGGGCAGCAAGTGACGAAGCTTAAAAACCCGAAGCCCGAATTTCAGAGGATAGGTCACCCAAATGCCGTCGTCAAAGTTGTGTTTTAAAAATCCTTTTAGCGTTGAAGATGGGTAATAGTAAGCCAAAATGTCAGGGACTAAAATAATTTTCCCGCCGGCTTTTTTCAGTCTCATGTTAAATTCCAAATCTTGCGACCTAACAAGATTCTCATTAAAAAATCCTATTTTATCAAAAACTTCCCTTTTGTAGCAGCCACCGAAAACTGTATCGACCCACCTTGGCTTAGCCGAGCCGATTCTGAAATATGAACCGCCCGCTCCAAATGGATGGGAAAGGACAAGTGCAATGGCCCTAGCAAAAAGAGTATTTTTGGCAGGCCGCGTTCTCATTACCCCGCCTATGTTGTCGGCATCGTACTCATTGAGATATTTCACGCATTTTGAAACGTAATCTTTTTCATAACCGGCGTGAGCATCCATTCTTATTATAACCTCCCCCTTTGCCGCTTTTATACCAATGTTTAAGCCAAAAGGGGTAAATTTTTTTGGATTATCCAAGAGTTTAATAAAGGGATATCTTTTTGTATATTTTTCGATAATTTCTTTTGTTCTATCTTCTGAAATACCATCGACAACCAAAACCTCAAGGTTTTCTTTTGAATAATCCTGATCTAAAATTGAATCTAAACACCCACTAATAAATTTTTCCTCATTTCTGCAGGGAATTATTACTGAAATAAATGAAGGTTCATTAAACATAGATTTTAAACTTAACCAAAAAGAGTTCCCGGGGGCTGAATTACGGGTCCATATCTTAGAAGAAATTCAAGAACGATATAATTTACTAAAATATAAAGGGAAATCAAGGTTAATTCTAAAAAGGTGCTTATTCGAGTGTTTTTGCATTTTCTTAGAAGGCCAAAACTACCGATTGAAACTAAAAGAGGAGCAGAAATAAAAATCATTCTATTATGAGGATATGACCAAAGAAAAAAAGACAAAGAAGGAAGAATAAAGGCAGCCAAGACTTTGATTCTTTCAATATTTTTAATAGTAAATTCTTTTATAATTCCCAAAAGAAAAAAAATCCAACCCAATAAGAAAACTCTGCCGATTTCTATCATCACTCTTAAAGGACTAATGAGATAAAAATGGCCTGAACTTTTAGCCCCCGACCAGGCATATTCATACCAGCTCAAATAAGAAACTGAGAAAATTTTATAAATGACTATACCGCTAATGAGTGAAGGAATAAGAAAAACCAATCCATAAATTAAAATGTTTTTTATTTTTTCTTTTATAGGAAGCTGAGTAGTAATAAAGATAAAACTGACAAAAAAAATAGGGGCAGCTGCTGTACTTTCTTTAAAAAGCATACCAAAACCAGCGGCAAATCCGCTGGCAAGAGTGGTTTTTAATGTAGGATTCTTCGGGAAATTTAGAGCAATAAAAACGGAAAGAAGATAGAAAAACCAACCAGATAAATCCGTCAAAGAAGCCAATCCATAAGCCAGCATCGGATAAGCTGTTGAAGATAAAATAACTCCATAAAGGGCTTGTTTGCCGTTTTTATATAATTGATAAACCAAAATATAAATCAAACAAGCTAAAAGAATATAAAAGAAAATATTTTGAAAAATCAGCGTATTTTCTATCCCGATTAAGGGAGCAAGGGCTGCACCTAATAGAAGGGGCATTGGTTTTAAGATTCTGTAAGGAAAAAGTTCCGCAGTTTTGTCGCCCGCCAGATAACTGATAACTGAAAAATATTGGGGAGTATCGTTGTGGGTATAACGCGGAAAGAAAAAAAACAAAATCAAAGCAAGGTTGATTAAAGAAACGATTAAAGATAAATAAAAGTATTTTTTGAAATTGCTCATTTTTTAGCGATAATTAAATTATTCAAAAAAAATTCAAAAAAATAATTTCTAATATTCTCATTTTTAAATCCAGCTTCGGCAAGCAGTTTTCTAAGATCGTCTCCTTTAAAGTATTTTTTATGGTCGGCGATTTCTTTCCTGTCAATTAAGGAAATTTTTGCTAAAAATTCCAAAATTGGTTTTGAAATAGGAGTAGGAGTAGTAATAATCAACTTTCCTCCCGTTTTTAGACAACGGAAACATTCATTCAAAACTTCTTGAGGATATGAAAGATGCTCAATAACTGCCATCATGGTTATAACATCACAAATCTCATTTTCCAAAGGGAGGGTTCTTTCAATTCTAAATTTTTTTAGCTCGAGTTTGGAATCTTTGTAATCTTCAATTTCACTGTCTAAACCAATTCCCCGCTTGATTAATTCGGAGATGTTTTTTAAGAAACTAGCTCCTTTACCGCAGCCTAAATCGCACAGAACCGCATTTTTAGGAATGTATCCGATAATTTTTTTATAACGCAACCAGCGTAAAAGTTTATCAAGGAAAGAATCCATACCCTAATCAAAAAATTTATATTTAATTAAAACCCAGAGAGCCTCGAAACCATCTCGCCATTTTACCTTTTTTCCTTCTTTTTTGTGGCGAGGACAGTAACTTATCGGAACTTCATAAATTTTGATCCCCCTTTTGGCTATTTTAGCCGTAATCTCTGGACAAAACTCAAACCTCTGACATTTTAAAGGAATAGCTTTGATGATTTGGGTTTTGAAGAGTTTATAACAAGTGGATTCATCGCTAATTTTTATTCCGCAGATAAGATTAGTTAGCCAATTGAGCAAAAGACCGCCGTAATAATAAGAGGTATAGGAAAATTGATTATAATGATTGAGGAGACGGGAACCGTAAACAACTTCGGCTTTATTTTTAATTGCGCAAGCTAAAAGATTTTTATAATCCTTGGGGTCATACTCCAAATCAGCATCTTGAATAATAACATAATCCCCGGAAACATGTTCTAGGGCGGTTCGGATAGCGGCCCCCTTTCCCCTGTTTTTAGGGTGATAAATAATTTTATATTTACTTACTAATTTGCTTAAAATTTCTTTTGTTCCGTCATTAGAACCGTCGTCTACAATAATAATTTCTTTATTAAAAGAAAATTCGCTCAAGTCGACTTTATCTATTCTTTCTAAGATTTCTGAAATTGTGTTTTTTTCATTATAAACAGGAATAATTATAGATAAAGTCATATTTATTTTACAAAGTTAAAGTTGAGAAACGAAAGAAAGGATTGAAAATTCCTTTTCACATCTTCAATATTTTTTATTCTTGACAATCTTTTTAAGACATAAGAAGGTCTTAAATAAAACCGTCTATAAGATTTTTTATAATAATCTAAAACTTTTTTTGAAGAGATGGTCGGCAACTCCATAACTGGTTTTGATAAATCATAATCTGACCAGTTTTTATGAATCAAATAGCCATTTTTTTCTGCCCATTCGAACATCTCGGTACCCGGATAAGGAGTGGTAATATTATACGAAACTAAGTCTGGGTCAAGATAAATTGAGTATTTAATGGTCTTTTTTATTGTTTCTTCGGTTTCACCCGGATTACCGAACATAAAAGCCAGCCTTGTCTCCAGACCGGCTTTTTTGGTGGCAGCAACAGTTTTTTCTACTTTTTGAAGTGTAATTCTTTTTTTTATGTTTTCTAATATTTCAGGAACGGCAGATTCAACCCCGTACATAACCTGATAGCAACCCGCTACTTTCATTTTTTTAAGCAATTCGAAATTAACCGTATCTACTCTAGAAAAACAGCACCAGGTTAAATCGATTTTGTTTTCCAAAATGAAGTCGCAAAATTTACTAACATTATCTTTATTAGTGGTGAATGTGTCGTCATAAAAAGAAATGTCCTTTATCCCGTAATTTTCTTGAAGATATTTTATTTCTTCTATAATTTTCTCAGCTCTTCTAAATCTTATCTTTTCTCCTAAAATATTTCCTTTACAAAAAGTGCACCTACCGGGACATCCCCTAGAAGTAATCATTCCCAAAGATGGTTTCCTTTTATAACTACCCGCAGCAGAATAATATTTATCCATCGGTAATAAGTCAAAAGCCGGAAATGGAAATATATTAATATCAGGAATTATCTCTTGAGGAGGGTTTAAAACAATCTCCCCCTTTCTTTTAAAACCGACCCCTTTAATTTCCGAAGGATTCTTACTCGAAAGTAATTCTAAAAGAGTAACTTCTCCTTCTCCCATCACGACATAATCCACTTCAGGCAAATTGATCACCTCTTCTGGCCTGACGCTCGGATGAACCCCACCCATAATAACCTTTGCATTGGGGTATTTTCTTTTAATAATCTTAGCAACCTCTCTGGCATTTTCCATTAAAACCGTAGTTGCCGTAATGCCAATAAATCTAGGCGGCAAATTTGGTAAATGCTCTTTAATCTCATCCAATCCCAATTGGAGGGCGTTGCAGTCCAAAATAGAAACTGAAAAACCTTTTTCCCTGGCCAAAGCAGCTAAAAGAGCCAAACCAAAAGGAGGCACGCAGGCAGAAACATTTTTCCAAATATTGCCCGATTTTTTATACCAAGGAGGGTTGATAAATAAGATATCCATAATTTTTAAATTTATCATTTCAAGGTTTTAACAAAAGGAAAATACCAAAAATAATCACGCCGATTCCTAAAATATGAAAAGAAGAAAGTTCTTCTTTAAATAAAAGCCGAGAACCAATAGTAACTAAACCAAAATTAAGACTGGTAATCACGGGGTAAGCAATGTTCAACTGTAACTTGGATAAAACGAAAAGCCAGGAGAAAAAAGCCAGTCCAAAAAAAACCAAACCAAAGAACAAATAAACATTCTGAAAAATCTGGACAAAAAGATTTAACAAGTTGGAAAAGGAAAAGTTCAGCTGACCCATTACCATCATTCCCTTTTTAAGCAAAAGCTGGGCACTTACTGTGGCTAAAATGGAAAACCCTAAAAATAATAATGACTGTGACATATTTTAATTAAAAATTATTATCAAGTTTAATTTCCCTAAAAAGAACCTTTAGAATATTCTCGAACCTTTTTAAAAATTTCTTTCTTGAGTTTTTTATCTCTTTGCATAAATAGATAACTTTAAATTTATTAAACTTTCTTCTAAAGAAGGGAATCTCATTTTTAATGCCTTTTTTATTTTACTACTACATGTCCCACAGTTAAGAGGTCTTTGAGCTATCTGTCCCAAATCTTTTGTTTTAACTGGCAGTATAAGTTTTTTGTCAAAATCTAATACATTGCTTATTTTAAGCCCGAAATCATATCTGTTTATAGTTTCAGGTCCCGTAGCTATAAATGTACCAGTGAGGTTTTTTAGTATGCTTTTGTAAATTATCTCGACTAATAGATTGACATAGGTTGGATTGCTATATTGATCAATCGGCACTTTCATGAGTTTTTTCTCTTTTTGGTTTTGGAATAGTTGCATAAAGAAATTTTTACCTCCTTCGTCCCAACCAAACATAACTGTTGGCCTTATAATTAAATAATTTTTATATCTTTTAACAATTTCTTCTGCTTCTAATTTTGTCTTCCCATAATAATTTAAGGGATTTGGTTTACTTTCTTCGTTAAAATTACCCCTTATCCCATCATAAACATAATCTGAAGATATAAAAATAAATTTTGCTTTTTGATTTTCTAAACCATCGATTAAATTTTTAGTTACTTGGATATTAGCATTATAAGCTTCTTCTCGATGGGTCTCGCAGTAATCCACATTTGAAAGAGCGGCTGTGTGTATTATAATGTCGGGGGTTACTATTTTTATAAGGCCCTCAGTTTCTTTTGTATCAGCTAGGTCTATCAAATAGTCTGTGAATTCACTTTTATTTTTATCCACCCCAACAATTTTATTTTGTCTTTTTAATCTTTCATATAAATTTTTGTCCAAAAAACCAGATGATCCAGTTATCAAAATTTTCATTTTCATAGAAAGTTAACGATTTTTTAATTCCCAATTATAAGGAATGTCATTATTAAAAGGATCTATTCTAATTATTTCATTGGGATCGTGGGGTTCGGTGGCACAATTAGCCACAATGGCTGACTGTCTTCCTATCCCTTTAAAACCATTAACTACACCTGGCGGTATTTGAACTAAGGCATAATTATCCTCGCCCATAAAAATCTCCATTAGTTCCCCTTTTGTTGGAGAATTTTCTCTTTTGTCATAAAGAACAAGTTTAATCGTTCCGCTCACAACAGCATAATTTAGAGTCATTTTTTTGTGTAAATGCCAGCCCTTAACCACACCGGGGAAAACCACTGAAAAATAAATTTCCCCAAATTTTTCAAATTCTGGATCATCTACTCTTAACATATGCATTATTTTTCCTCTCTCATCTGGTATTTGTTTTAATGGCTTTATTATTACTCCCTCAATCATAAATTTTGAATTTTTCTTAGATTCTTATCTATTTTTTTTATTTTATAAAGTCTTCAGCGGTCAAGGTTCCAAGACCAGTATTAGCAAAAACAATTTTCCAATTCTCTTTTAAAGAATTATTTAAATTTTCCAAATAAAAATTTGTAGAGCATGCTTCTTAAAAATTCTAATAGAGTCAAGGCAGAAACCGTTGACCTCCCTCTTTTCCTTGCCAAAGAAACTACTGGCACTTCTATAACTGAAAAATTATTCTCCTTTGCCTTAATTAAAATTTCAGCATCTATAAAAAAATCTTTGGATTGAGGTTTAACTGTTTCATAAAAATTACGGGTGAAAATTTTGGGACCACCATTAATGTCTTTGATGGAACAGTTAAACATTAATCGAATAAGGAAATTATAAATTTTACTTATTACTGCCCGTACCAGACCACCATATCGATTCATTCTAAGCCCTTTACAAAAATCGAGGTTATTTTTCCTTAGTTTTTGATAAATATTGATAAGATCTTCTGGTTTTATCTGCCCATCGGCAACCATAAAACCCAAGATAGAACCTTGAGCTATCTCTAGCCCTTTAATTACTCCGTTGCCGTAGCCAATATTTTTTTCTATCCTCAAGTTTTTTAATTCGTCGATTTCCTTTTTCAACAACTCTAAGATCTCTGCTGTGTTATCGTTTGAACCATTATCCACTACAATTATTTCGGATTTAATATTAGCTTCATTTAGAACCCTCTTAAGACTCCTTACGAGATCTGGAAGATTTTCACTCTCGTTGTAGGCCGGTAAAACAATTGAAAAATCTAAATTTTCCATAGAATATTCCTTTATTTTGAATTATCTATAATTAAAAAAACTGCAAATATCAATATTAGAGACGACTACTAAAAACATAAACGCTGCTAAATAAAAAACTTGAGAATACCAATTTTTATATCTTTTTAAAAAATCGGCAAATCGGTCTATTCCTAAAACAGCTAAAGGATAAATTATCGGATAAATCCAGAAACCGTAGCGTGGGGAATACATATTCATTATAAAAATTAATATTAAAAAAGAAAGGGTGAAACAAAAACAAAAGAAGTTTCCCTTTTTAAGGGTTAGTTTTTTAAGGCCGGAAATGGCAAAAATTACTGGGACAAATAAAAATCCGTGAAATACTATATAGATGAACCGCGGCAAAACACTAAGAAAGATTTCGAAAATTTTATACCAAGGTAAAGGGAAAATATTAAGCAACCAAATGCCTACGCCATAATTTACTACCATACCAACATAATAAGGTATTCCAAGTACTCTGGTAACCGTTAAGTACCAAAAAGCCAAAGGAATTAAATGAACTATTAAAAACATGACTCCCTCTTTATAGCGTCTGAAATAAAAAGCGGCAATGAGGATGAATATAGACAGGGCAAAAACCATTTTCCCCAACATAAAAACTCCAATTATTAAAGAGAAAATAATGAGTTTAAGACGTGATGGATTTTCAATATATTTCTGTAAAAGAAATAAGGTAGCTATAATTATAAAAATAGTCAATATTTCTGGCACCGGCTGAACCAACCAAAAATGAAAATATGGAGAAAAAACTAATAATAAAGCAGATAAAAGGGCTACTCGGGAATTAATTATTTTTTTACAAAGATAGTAAAACAGGACAACCGAGGCAAAAGCTAAAACAAAATTAAGAAAAATTGCCGAGACAAAAATTGCAGCATAGGAATCGAAAAATAAACGAGGTAAAAAAGCAACAACAGTAATTAAAAAGGAATAGAGTGGTCTATCTAAAATAACGGGTTGGCTCTCAAGGTAATAGTTAGGAAAATTATTGGCTAAAAGAATATACTGTCCCCCATCAGCATTAACATAATATTCTGTCAAAATCCGATGAGCCCTGATAATTAGTGAGTTTTCTGAGGTATTGAGCGGCGATTGTTGGTGAGAAATGAGGTCGGGAAGCGAAAGCCAACCCTTCCCTATGCCATGAGTAGTATAAAAAAAACTGTAGATTAACTCAAAAGATAAGAGAACAAATAAAATCACGAATAAAAATTTTTTGCTCTTAAGTAAATTTCCGATTTTCATTAAAAATTTTGGCAATTCTATAAGGTAAGAACCGTCTTGTCCGGCAATACCGGTTATAAAAGCAACTTTTTTATCGTTTTGATTCATATTTCTAAAGATTAGTTTAACACAAATTTTTTAAAAAACCTCATATTTTTATCCTATTTAATTCGGATTATTAATATTTTCTACTCCTGAACTGTAAACGCTGGCTTTTTTGAGAAATAAATTTACATGGTCTTTTTCTCCCTGGCAAAGATTAAGGAGCTCGTTAGAGTTATTAATCTTTAGGTATTCTTTATCTGAGGCCTGAGCCATAGAATAGTCTTTTCCAATAACAAACACTGAAAATTGGTAATTTTTTAAAAGTTTACGAACAAATTCCTCAGGGGAACTGCCCATTTTTCTAATTAAAAGAGGAAAAAATTCAATAAACATTTTAAGATTCTTACTTTGTTTTATTATTTTATCCATCCCTAAAAGAGCTAACATTTCAGCTCCCTCAACATCCATTTTTATAACATCAATTAATTGTTCTTTATCTTTAAAGAAGTCATCTAGGGTGATTGTATCAATTTCAATGAATTTTTCCTCTTTAGTTAAAAATTCAGGTTTGTAGCCTCTAATGCCTTCGTATTGTTTTATGGTGTGATGGCCTGTGTCGTAGGAGCAGATGTATAATTTTGTCTTAGCATTTTTATCTGAAACAGCTTTCTGAATAGCAAAAACATTGTTATAACTATTTAATTCTATATTTTTAACCAAGTAATCATAGTTTCTTGGTTCTGGCTCAAAAGCATACACTTTTCCTTTTTTCCCTACCAAACTTGCAGCCAGAAGAGTAAAATAGCCGATATTGGCACCGAGGTCAACAACTACATCTCCTTCTTTAACAACTTTTTTGAATAAATTGGTTGTAGCTTTTTCATGAATTCGATTAAGTGCGTAGGTTTGAAAAGTTTCTCTCACGGCTGGATTCCTGTCGTGGATATTTATATACATTTTACTCCCTTGAATTTCTATAACATTTCCATAAGGCCAACTGTGTTGGAATAAAAAATCATATAATTTAGCGTGATAGGGAATTATTTTATGAAGACCGGTATTCCTCAAAAAATTAGAAGTATTTTTTAAAAATTTAAGTAAAAATAATTTTATTTTTTTTATAATCATAATTTTATTTTATCTATTTTTAATCTCTGATATATATCTAGACAATCCTTTATCGAGTGAAAGAGGAGAATAACCGAGAATTTTTTTTGCCCTTTTTATGTCTA
>Ga0210057_1010948_pt1 | contig 10148 bp, 8 predicted proteins | sample CryGeyCG2114_010_2_FD_183968 | JGI IMG/M metagenome (GOLD analysis project Ga0210057, IMG submission 183968) | Groundwater microbial communities from aquifer - Crystal Geyser CG10_big_fil_rev_8/21/14_0.10 (SPAdes) (version 2) | ecosystem: Environmental > Aquatic > Deep subsurface > Groundwater ...
AGCCACTAAAATATCTAGTCGCTGAACCTCTGCTGATCGATAATCTAAAAATTCATAATTTATTGAAGCGTAACCAGAGGTAGCGCTTTTTATCTTGTCATAAAAATCAGTTAAAATAGTGGACATTGGCATTTCATAATGTAAAATCACTCGATTATCATCTATATATTCAGTATTTTTATATGTTCCCCGCTTTTCCTGGACCAGCGACATAATTCCGCCCATATAATCTTTCGGGGAAATTACATCTAAAGTTACCCACGGCTCCTTAATTCCGCCAATATGAGCCGGATCCGGCATATCTAGAGCCGATCGGACTATTATCTCTTCTCCACTGGTTTTTTTTAACTGATAGGCAACCGAAGGCGTTGTAACCACCAGTCCTAGATCATACTCCCGGCGCAAACGCTCCTGAAATATTTCTAGATGAAGTAGACCTAAAAATCCGCAACGGAAACCAAAACCCAATGCTTGTGAATGTTCTGGTTCATAAACTAAAGCAGAATCTGTTAATTTTAATTTTCCAATACCCTCGCGCAGCTCCTCATACTCATTACCCTCTTTGCAGAATATTCCCGCGAAAACCATTGGCTTTACTTCTTTATAGCCGGGTAACGCTTTAGGCGCGTACTTTTTTAAAGTAATTGTATCTCCGACTTTACACTCTTCCACGCTCTTCAATCCCGTAACAATATAGCCGATTTCTCCAGTTCCCAATTCTCCAGTTGATTTATAATCCGGCTTAAATACGCCGACGTCTAAAGCGTCGCTGTTGTATTTAGTCGTAATCATTTTTATCTCATCGCCTTTTTTCACTTCTCCGTCAACTAAACGAACATAGGCGACTACGCCTTTATATTCGTCATACACTGAATCAAAAATTAAGGCGCGCAATTTATTTTCCGGCGTTGTTTTAGGAGAAGGCACACGCTCAATAACCGACTGCAAAATCTCTTTAACTCCTGCTCCGGTTTTTCCACTGGCCTCTAAAATTTCCCTCTCTTTGCACCCGAGCAATTTAACAATACTTTCCTTTGTTCCTTTTACGTCCGCCGCGGGCAAATCAATTTTATTTACAACCGGAATAATTTCTAAATTTTGGTCAAGAGCTAAATATAAATTCGCCAGCGTCTGCGCCTGTATTCCTTGAGTTGCATCCACTAACAAAACAGCGCCTTCAACAGCCGCTAAACTTCTTGAGACTTCATAGGAAAAATCCACATGGCCGGGAGTATCTATTAAGTTTAAATGGTATCCTTCATACTCCATATTCACGGGCTGTAATTTAATCGTAATCCCCCGCTCTCGTTCCAAATCCATTGTGTCTAATAATTGATCTTTCATTTTTCGCTTTTCTACTGTTCCCGTTATCTCAAGCATTCTGTCAGCTAGTGTGGATTTGCCGTGGTCTATGTGCGCGATTATGCAGAAGTTACGTATGCGATTCATAAAATAGATTATATATTAATAATTTGAGTCTCGCCTCGCCGTAGCGTAAGCGAAGGTGGGTGATCTATGTGCGCGATGATGCAGAAATTTCTTATTTTATTCATATCTTTTAGTTTAGGGGTCAGCCCCCTATAGGGGGGCTGGATCCTAAGACAAACTTTATTTTAATATTTACGGCCTGCTTGCAATATATTATTTAAACTTAGCGGTTTGACCGCACGGCCAGCGGTCGAACCGCTCGCGTAATTTGTTACTTGTTAATTAATACATCACTGGGCTATATCTGAAACCCTCTACTTATAAAATACCTGCAGAATATGCAAAGTTATAATAGCCATGCCAACAGAAACTCGAATGCTGCGCGTCGCCTGCTTTTTTAAAACCGCGTCTTTGTCTTGGTATATTTTGTGCATTCCCTCAGTAACTAAAAATAAAGCGAATATAAAAGCAAAAATATCTATAGTAATCGGATCAAGATAGCTACAATTTATCTCTAGTTCGCTTTGGCCCTTTATCTGCACTATGATAGCAGAAAAAATAAATAATAAAGAAAGAGCGAAAGTAAAAATAGTTGTTTTGTAAAAATTTCTAATTTTATTCATAATTAAATGTTTATTATAATTTATTAATTATTATATGCCCCTTGCTTCCCCGTGCCCTTCGGTCTCAACTTTTTCTCGCTTAGCCCTAACGCGGATGCTACGGATAAAGTTGTGCAATTCTTCAACACGGAGTATCCAGCATAACAAAATGAAAATTAACAGGCCAAAAAAACCGGCGATAATGCTTTGAGTAAATATACCCCAAAAACGGGTCATGTCAATGACTGAGGAGGAGCCGACTATTAATTTCATCGCCTGCACTCCTAAACCGGCGCAAATACTGGCAACAGAAATCTTCAAAGTTGAATATAATATATTTACCTCGTCCAATTCTCGTAGCTTTATTTTTAATAAAAGCCAAAGCATAGCAAAATTTATTATCATGGCAATAGAAAAAGCTAGAGCCAAACCGGCCACTCCCATGCGGGAAGCAAACCACCAACTTAAGATTATATTAGCTGCCGCTGAAATTAAACCGACAATAAATGGAGTCTTACTGTCCTTTTGGGCGTAAAACATGCGGATTAAAAGCGGAATAGTGGCTTGGGCAAATAAGCTTAAACTAAAAAAGGTCAGGGTGTCCATGGTTAAAATAGTGTCCTCCCAATCAAACTGACCGCTTCCTAAAACAACACGGATAATCTGCACACGCAAAGTAAGCATGAAAACAGTGGCCGGCAGAATGAAAAAAATAATCTGGCGCAATACTTTTGAAAAATTCCGTATCAACTCATCTTTTTTGTCTATTAAGGATGATAAAGTCGGAAAAGCCGCTATGGCAAAAGAAATGCCGAAGATGCCTATTGGAAATGATTGCAGATTATTGGCAAAATTAAAAATAGCTAAACTGCCAGCCGCTAAAGTGGAGGCGATAATCGTTATAACAACTAAATTTATCTGAGAAATCGCCAAGCTCATTGTTCGAGGAACCATCATTTTTATTATCTCTCTAACGTTTTTATTTTTAAAATTTAATACAGGTTGCCAGCGATAGCCAAGATGAAAAGCAGTGGGAACTTGAATTAAAAAATGAAACAAAGCGCCTAAAACAACTCCGTAGGCCAAACCGTAAATTCCCCAAATCGGCACAAAATACAGGGCGCCAATTATAATTCCAATATTATACATTATCGGCGCAACTGAATAGACAAAAAATCTCTTAAATGACTGCAAAATTCCTCCCATTACCGAACTCAATCCCAAAAAGAAGGGCGATAAAAACATAATGCGGGTCATCGCTATCGTCATGCTTAATTTTTCCCCCTCAAACCCGGGAGTAATTAAACGCATTAATTGGGGAGTAAAAACAACTAAAACTGCCGAAACAACTATTAAAGAAATACCGATTAAATTTACAATCACATTGGCGATATACCAAGCTTCTTGGCCACATTTTTCCTTCCTCCTGCATAAAAATTTAAAAACTGATTTCTTTTCGCATAAACCGGTAAAAACGGGAATAAAGCCGGCCGACAAAGCCCCTAGAACGAGCAGATTAAAAACTAAGTCTGGAACGCGGAAAGCGGCGTAATAAATATCAAGCGTATCGCCGGCGCCGAATTCACCAGCTAAAATTCTATCTCGAAAAATACCCAAAAAACGGCTAGCTACTGATGCCGCCGCGACAATTATTGCTGCTGAGGTTATTGAATTTATTTTTGAGGTAAATAGTTTTTTAATCATGCCTTCTTCTTTGTCATCTCGAATCCGCCAGCTGGCGGAGAGATATCTATAATATATTAATGCATTTGCTTATATGTTTCTTGCAAATCCTTCACTATTTCTTTTATTTCCATTTCGTCGTAATCTTCTAATAATTCATTGCTTAAATCTGTAATCTTTGGATTTTCTGTTTTAATTAAATTAATTTTCTTTTCTCGTCTCCATTTTTAATTTCTTTTTCCCTGCTGATTGCGTCTTGAATGAATTGATATTCTTCGTAATATACTAAATATTTTAATTTGTATTTTTTAGTAAATATTGAACCGAATTCGTGTTTATGTTCAATTACTCTTCTGTCTATATTATTACATACGCCACAATAAAATATATTTCTATTGTGATTGCTCATTATATAGAAATAGTATATATGCTCGCGCATGATATTATAGATTTCTCCCCACTCATCTCGCTACGCTCGTGAGCGGATCGAAATGACAAAAAATAATTAGTTAAAAAGCTTCAAAACATCTCTTAAGGTAACAACCGCAACCGCTAGCATTAATAACATAAAGCCCAGATTGTGCATAAAAGTTTCTACTTTCTCTGAAACTGGCCGGCCACGCAATTTTTCTATAATTAAAAATAATACCCGCCCGCCATCTAACGCCGGAAACGGCAGATAATTTATAATAGCCAGGTTAATTGATAAAATAGCGGAAAATTGCAAGATGTAAACAAAGCCAAGCTGCGCCATCTGCCCGGTCATGTTGGCAATTCCAACCGGCCCGGCTATTTCCACTCCAGCCCCTTGGCCCATTATTAAACTTTTAATTAAAGCTGCGAAAGCCACTATAATATACCAGGTTAAAAATATGGTTGTCTTTACCCCCTCCCAAATTGCCAAATACCAAGGGTAACTAACCAGCCCGGTCTCAGTAATAGCAATTCCAACTCCGGGAATATTATTATTTTCAAAAATCGGCTCCGGTATAATAGTTAAATCTAGCTCATCCTGTCCCCGCTTAATTTTATAATCAAGTTCTTTATTATTTTTAGAAGCGGCAAATTCGCTTAAATCTTTATAATTTTCAAATTCCTTGCCGTTTACTGATAATATAATATCACCCGCTTTAACGCCTGCGTCTTTGGCTGGGGTATTATCAAGAACCTGGACAACCTGAATGTTTTTTTCTGAAACCCGCGCGCCCGGCCCTATTTCGTCTACTACTTTTGGTAATCCAATCATATAGCCAATGGAAAAAAATACGGCAGCTAATATTAAATTCATAACTACTCCGGCTGTTAAAATTACTCCCCGTTTCCATGGCTTCTGGTTTTTAAAATGTTTTGGATCTTTTTTCAGCTCTTCGTCACCGCCAATATCATCATCTTCGCCGACATTAACAAATCCGCCTAAAAAAAGCCAGTTAAGCGAATAAACTGTGCTGGCTGCGCCTTCTATTTTTCCGTTCCCCCATTTCCAGCGCCATTTACCTTTAGTGCTTTTATAAAGCCCGCCTATCCTTGGTGGAAATCCGAATCCGAATTCCTTGGGCATTAAGCCCAGCTTTTTGGCGGTCCAAAAATGGCCCAGTTCATGCGCAAAAACTAGAATGCTTAATATGATTATAAATATAATAATTGTTGTGAACATAATGTAAGTTAAAAGTTTAAAAGTTGAAAGTTAAAAAGTATTTTTTTACGGGAACTTTATAACTTTTTACTTTTAACTTTCTAACTTATATTGTCATAATTTCTTTTTCTTTTCCGTCTCTTATTTCTTGTAATTTATCATTATTATTTTTAATCTCTTCTTCCATCTCTTTTAAGAATCTGAATTTATCATCTTCGGAAATTTCCTTATTTTCTTCTGCTTTTTCTATTGAATCTTTTATCTTGTCCCTGACTTGCCTGATTTGCACGCGGACAACCTCTAATTTTTCATTAAGTTTTTTAACTCTGTTCTTGCGGTCCTCTTCGGTCGGCTGGGGAATTGTAATCCTTATTTTATCTCCTTCATTAACCGGAGAAATTCCTAAATCAGCTTCTATTATTCCTTTTTCAACTTCTTTTAAGACATTTTTGTCCCAAGGAGTTATTGTCATGCAATGAGCGTCAATAACTGAAATATTTCCCACTTGCTGCAAAGGAACTTTTGTACCGTAAGATTCTACTTGCACAGCGTCAAGTATCGCTGGATTTGCCCGCCCGGTGCGGATGCTGGAGATTTCTTTCTTAAAGTGCTCAATTGCTTGCATTAATTCTCCTTGGTATTGTTCTATGTATGTATTCATAAAATTTTTTAATTTTATTTCATTTTGTCATCTCAACAATCCGCCAACAGCTTCGCAGCCGGGCGACTCGAAATGACAATAAATTAATTATTTTTTAATTATTGATTTCATTCCCAAATAAACTATTTCTGGATCACTGGGATCGGGAATTAAAACCACTCCGGCGCGAGTGCTTGGTAATTTTTTAGATGTCCATTCTTGACCGCCGTCATCCGTGATGCCGAAAGACGTGTTAGTGGCATAATAAATAATGCTAGGATCGGTTGGATGCATTTTAACCGCGTTAATGGCGGTGCTGTCCGACGGAGGAACTAAATCAACCACCTGCCAATGCGCGCCGGCGTCAAAACTGCGGAGCAGTCCGGCCTTAGTGGCGACTATAATAGTTTTTCCATCTCCGGCAAAAAGGTCAATGTCGCTGACTAGCAAAGAATTGGAGGTATGGATTTCTTTAAATTCCTCTTCAAAGCTCTGCCAAGTCGCTCCTCTGTTAACGCTTTTAAAGACTCCGTTGGCCTCGGTTGCTATCCAAAGGTTATTACTGTTTCTTTCGCTTACTATAATTTTTATAATATTCATTTCTCTCTTTCCGCGAAATAATATATCTTCGCTAAATCTTTCCAGGGCGCTCCATGACTTTCCGGCATCTGAAGATGTAATAATATCTCCTCGCGAAGTTCCGGCATAAATTATATTTTCGTTTCTGGGATCTATGGCTAAACTTCTTATCATTACGCCAGTATTATTATCATAATACATATCATCCCAACTTCGGTTGCAGTCTTCGGACTTAAATACTTTATTTTCACTGGCAACATAAATAGTGCATTTATCAGTTGGGCTTATTTTTATATCTTTTACATATCTTTTCCCTAAATCGTAAGCAACACTCCAGCTGGCCCCGCCGTCATAAGAATACAGCATTCCACCCGTATCTGTGCCTGCGTAAATAGCATTTTCGTCCTGTGGATCAACAGCCAGCGCGACGACATTAGCTGAATTAAAAGTTATCGGTTTACTTCCGGTTGAGGCGACTAAAGAATTTTGCTTCCAAGTTACGCCCCGATTAAAACTTTTATAAACTCCCCCATCAATCATTGAATTATTATTAGACGTCCCGAAAGTTATACTACAACCGCTCAAACCCAAGGCGATAAATAATAATAAAATAAGTGATGTGATTTTTTTGTGTTGTTTAAACATATAATAATTATTAGTAAAAAGTTAGAAAGTTGAAAATTAGAAAGTTCGCATAAAACAAAGACTTTATTACTTTCAACTTTCCAACTTTATAAACTAATTTGTAATTTGTAGAATGATATTTTCTAAAACTAATTTAGGATTAACATTAGCGCTTAGGTATTTTTTTCCTTCCCTTATGTTATTATTCAGCATTACTAAGCTCTGGCTATTTAAATTCAAGTCCTTTGCTACTGGAGAAAAAAAATCATTAATGGAAAGCTCGCTTAATCCGGACTGCATAATTAAAAGGTCTCTTATAACAGTCTGCCAAATTTCTAAAATAAACCAAGTATTTTCTCTTTGCTCTTGAGTGTTTTTTCCCGCGCCTAATAAATTATCTACTTCTTTAAATTTTAAATTTAAATCTCCTCCCATAATATTAATTAATGATTCGGCGGCTTGCTTTCTCTGTTTGAATAATTCCTTCTCCTGGAAAAGCTTAGCCGCAAGAGCCGGCCGGCCGGCCGATATTTTTGAAAGTTTTAAGGCAAAATCACGTGATGCTTTATGCTCTTTTATTAAATAATCATAAATGCCAGTATGGCTTGTTGGCTTAAAAAGAAGCGTCTGGCCGCGAGATTTAACCGTTAGTGGCAATTTATCCAACCAAGAGGTAAGCGCTATTATAATAACTTTATTTTTCGGCTCTTCCAGTGTTTTTAAAAGGGCATTGGCTGCCTCAATGCTTAAATCTTCCGCTTCCCTAATAATGCCGATTTTATAAGAATTTCCAAATGAACCAAGATTCATCATTTTTATAAAATCCCTAATTTGCCCGATTGATATGTTTTTTTTCTCCGGTTCTTTTTTAATAACCGTAATATCACTATGTCGTTTCTGACGGCAATTTACGCATTCGCCGCAAGGAAGTTTTCCTCTTTTGGCATTAAAATTATCACATAAAATTGAACGGGCAAAAAAATTAGCCAGTGTTGACTTTCCTAAATCTTCTGGTCCGGAAAAAATATAAAAGTGCGACAAACTGTCGTTGGCTATGCCGGCTTGTAAAAAATCAATGATATGTTGGTTGCCAAAAAATGGCCAGTTAAATTCATATTTTTTGTCGCTGTTCATAGATATAACCCAGCACCATTTATTAATTTTATATAATTAATATCCCTTTATTTTCAAAATAGGTGCTGGGTATAATATAACAGATTATTCATGCTTATTCAAGTAAGGTAAAAAGGGCAAATAATTTATTTTTTTAAAATTAAATATGAATAAAAAGGCCAAAAGATTTTACTCTTCTGGCCGCATTCTAATACGCTCTATAACCTGAGATACTGTATAGTTAAAATTACCTTTGGGGAGACAATGCAGAAGATCATGCACAAAAGAAAGGTTTGAACCAGAGGTTATTAACGGTTTTTCTATACAACCTCCTCTTGCCTGAGCTAATCCAATGTTAGCCAAGAGGGCATTACATAAGCATTTACGTCCTTCTGCATCTTGATAATCACCCAACTTACTGCAAAAAACTCCTACAGGTTCCGAGGGGCAACGATATCCTATTTGCCCGTTTTCACGTTTGAACAAAATTCGCAAATAACCCAAATCACATTTTCGATGGCGTTTTTCGTAAACATCCGAATCTGACATCGTACCCTTTAATAAAAGAACTTTGAATGGAAAACCAGTGGAAGATGCCTTAGAATCAGTATGGACTTGGGCACTACCCGCATAAATAGACTCTAAGACCTGGCGCTTTAATTCAGGAGAAAGACCGGATTCTTCGCAAAAAGCAAAAGGTGTTCCGACTTGAATACCGATCGCTCCTTGGCTTAGCGCTTCTTGAAATCTACCGGCGTATGACCCTGCCAGCCAAAATGGTAAATTTAACTTCTTAATTCCTTCTAAATCAATTTCATCTCTTTTACTATAGATGGGTTCCCCTTTTTCATTCAAACTCACCTGGCCACGAGGCGGAGCATTATGCCCGCCAGCTGTATGATTTTCAATGACAAAACCATCTATTTCTCCGGTAGCTCTTTTAATCATTGCTTTTGCCAGAATTTCGGAAGAAATAATTGCCAAAAATAAAGGGCGCTTTAAAACGCCTTGGCTTTGCCCAATAATTCCTACTGGATCAAACTCAATCCTCCGGCTATCATTTCCGCTCGCGTTGATAACGCTGATTTTAAGATGCCACTTACGATGTTGAACAAATCCATCTAAGGCATTGGGGATTTCAAACGGAATACCAGCCCCCATTAATATATAATCTACGCCTGCAAGCATTGCTCCGTAAATAGACGCTAAATTAGGCATCTGGACTTTTTCAAGATAATTAATTCCAACAGGACCTTCGTGTCCTTCTTTAGCCAACCAAACTTCCACAAAATTTGCGACCACAGCCAACTGCTGCAATTCTATGCTTGGATTAAGCGACCACATCGGAATTGCTTTAAACGGATCTCTTAGCGCTTTTCCTCCGGATATAAAATATTTTTTATAAATCCTTTGAGCAACTTCATGGTTAGGAAATTGACCTAAGGCGCGTTCAATATGACCATTAGGATCGCCTAATTGTAAACGGCGAACAAAAACTGTATCCAGAACTGTGCCTGACACAACACCTAAACAGCGCTCATGTTTAGATACTGCTTTAGCAAGAGACCATGAGGATATCCCAACACCCATACCACCTTGAATAATGCCTGGTAGCTGTGAAGATGCCATGTCGCGCCTCCTTTCATTGTGATGTTTTTTATTTTTTAAAAGATCATTCTAATTTATTTTAATAGTGACATAATAATTAGTTTCTGTCTAAATACTATTGCATAAGTTAAGATACATAGTGCAGTCTCTGGGGACAACCAGAGTATGCAAATACACCGATTATCCTACCACGTTAAAGGATTTGTCAGACTAGCTGATTATGCCATACGATGGACTC
>Ga0210057_1010950_pt1 | contig 10146 bp, 17 predicted proteins | sample CryGeyCG2114_010_2_FD_183968 | JGI IMG/M metagenome (GOLD analysis project Ga0210057, IMG submission 183968) | Groundwater microbial communities from aquifer - Crystal Geyser CG10_big_fil_rev_8/21/14_0.10 (SPAdes) (version 2) | ecosystem: Environmental > Aquatic > Deep subsurface > Groundwater ...
GGTCTGCTTTCTGTACAACTTGCGTGTACCATTCACTGAAATCCTTCTCTTTAGGAGCAGTGATTCCTTTTTGATCTTTTGACATAGAATAAGGGAGTAATTGAAGGTATATAAAGTTTTGTGAATCATGTAATACTTTAGTGTTCTGAAGCAGAGAAAGCACCAATTTATGAACGTTTATCGACTCTAACATTTCTTTGCGGGTGGGGGAAGCCCCTTACGGGGTGCCCGCAGTGCAATCCCTCCAGCAGAAAAGTGAGTCGGTGCTATCTCTGCTTCATTTTGCTAAAGTATTACTGAATCATGGGCATATTTAGTTTGTTTGCACACCACGATTATTTTTTGCGAAAAGTTGCAAAAAATGTGGTTCCATTGGCAAAACAACTAAAGACATACTGAATCATGGAAGAAAAGGGACCATTGATAAAAATAAATTGATATGAATAATATCAAAAAAAAAAATTAATCTAACCTTGCAGAAATATAGTGAGTTTCCATTAAAACCGAACAAAATCTACTTAAATTAAGCGAACTATATATGAAATTCAGTTTGATTATCAAGGAATTTCAGTATGTCATCAAAAGTTCTCCTTCTACCATTGTCTTTCTGAATCAATACGCCCCTTTTAATATCTTTTTGCACACGAGCATATTCAATAGTATCTAAAGGTACTTCTTGCAATAAAAGATCTCCACCATCTTTTCCTATAATTCTATCAACAATAGGGTGATAATCATTACAAGATTCTCTCATAATTTGATAATATTTTTCTGGGTTTCCTTTTCCCAATTTTAAATAATCTATTAATCCCATAATAGCTCATTTAATAAGTCTATTTATAAATATTTTCTTGAAAAGTGGCACAATTCAATTTCTGAGTGATAGCAGCGCCAAAGGAGGCACATTTTGTGAAAGATATCACAAAATCTAAGGTGCCGTGCCCTGCAATCACTCACTTTTTGAATTGTGCCTGAAAAGTACGTATTTAGTTGTTTTGCCAATTGAGCCACATTTTTTGCAATAGTTCGCAAAAAATAGTCGTGGCGTGCAAACAAACTAAATACCTACCTTGGAAATTGTGGATTTGATATAGATTTTAGAAAACAGAATCTTTCCACAGAAAACTATTTAATAAAACCTACAAATCACATTAAAATGTTTTGCACAACCTGTGGATCTTTATTGCACCCAAAAAAAACGGCATATGGAAAATGGATGTCTTGCCCTGAAGGACATGCACAACCAGAATTAGTTACAAAAACAGATACTATTACTTCTCTAAACAAAACATCATCAATTATTGGCATATCGGATGGGGTAAATCCCTTAGCAGTGCATGATCATGAATGTAAGAAATGTGGTCATGATAAATGTGAATTGATTGAAGTGGCACCTTTCTATTCAGATGAAGATCAATTCATTCGTATGAAATGCGGCAAATGTGGGTTTGCAGAAAAATTAGAAGGAAGAACAGGATAATAATATGACTTATACTAAAATACTTTCAAGAGGATATGGCCTTATGATTTTGGAAAAAGGATCTCCTCTAGAACAAAAAATTACCTCTGAAGAAACATCCATTGTATGTGGAGATAAAACAAAAAAAAACAAAGTTGAGATTGCAGTATATTATTCAATGGTCCACCCAGATCATTCAATCACAGCTTATCTTACAAATGATATAGAAATAAATGTGAATGTAAATGCCTATGAACATTTTTTAGAAGAAATTGAAAAATTACCCCTTAATCCAGATGATCAGGGATTATACCCTTTAAATCTGGGACATTATGGAGAAATAGAAATATGTGGTTCACTAGCTAGACAGCTCAAAGCCCATAACTGGGCACAATATGCGCCTCACATGGCAGAAATGTGTGCTCAACGTGAACGAGACCTTGAAAGAATAAGAAAACACCCAAACATTGATCCAAGAATAGGCAATCCTTCTGCACATAATTAAGAATTATTCAAAAAATTTTATGAAGTATTCCATTATAAATTTAAAATATACTGAAATTCCTTAATTACCGAATGGAATTTCATATGTAGTTCGCTTAAACGAAGTTAATATTGTTCGCTTTTAATGGAAACTCACTATATTTAAAAAGAAAGAAAAAATCAAAAAGAAAAAATTAAAAAAAAGAAAAAAAGAAAAACCTTACCCAAGGGGTACTTACAGGGGGGGTGGTGTAAGAAATATCCCGAGTAAGATTCTTCTTTTCGCTAAATGTTATGTTTAAACTAACTCAATTCCTAATTCTGAGCTTAGTTTCTTTGCTCTAGATTCGGACTTCTTTGCATCAGTTTTTCCTAAGATCCATGGGGAATTTACACCAGTGATGATTGTCATCACAGTCATTTTTCCTTTCATATCTTCTGAAACACGAGCTCCCCAGATTACATTAGCATCATCATCTAAAGATTCTGTTACTAATTCACCAATCCGACTTACTTCGTCCAACGTCATATCTGGACCACCTGTAATATGGATTAATGCACCGGTTGCACCTTCGTAGTTGATATCTAGTAAAGGATTACTTAAAGCACCTTTCACTGCTTCATCTACTCTATTATTTGTGTCTGAAGATCCTACTCCAATTGCTGCTACACCGCCGTTAGTCATAATTGCCTTTACGTCAGCATAATCTAGATTTACTAAACTTGGTACTGCAATTGTTTCAACAATTCCTTTAATCATCGTTGCGATTAACTCATTTGCAACTGCAAAAGCTTGTTGAATAGGTAAGTTTCCTGCAATCTGAACTAATCTATTGTTATCAATCACGATAACTGTATCTGTTACTTGACGTAATTGTTGTAATCCAAATTCTGCTTTATCACATCGTGCTCTTTCAATGTTAAAAGGCATGGTTACAGTTCCTATTACGATAGAACCCGTATCTTTTGCGACTTGTGCTACAACTGGGGCTGCACCTGTTCCGGTTCCTCCACCCATTCCTGCACATACGAATACCATATCTGAACCTTTCAAACATTCTTTTAAGGTTGCTAAAGATTCTTGTGCTGCTTCTGCTCCTCTACTTGGAAATCCACCACAACCTAAACCTCGTGTACAATCTTTTCCAATTAAGAACTTTCTGTCCGCACCAGTAATATTTAAGTGCTGATGATCTGTGTTAGTTGCAATAATTTCTGCACCCTTAATTCCTTTCTTGTAAAGCCAGCCAACCATATTGTTACCTGCTCCACCAACACCGATTACGCGGATATTTGCTTGCCCAACAGAATCAAATTCTTCTTGTTGATGCATACTACTCATTGCCTTTTCTACGATAAATTCCATTTTTACACCACCTCTGTTTTTAGTCCCTCCGGACCATTGCCCCCTAATGTATATTTCATAGGACACAAGTTTATTTATAGGAGTTTAATCTTCCTATTATCAAACCAAAATTAAGAATTCAATCAAACCCAAAACATAAATAACATTGACAGAACTAAACCAACTGTATAATGTTAATCAATTTTGTAATGATACTAGTAAAAGGAACCACCCTTTTAACCAACCCTAGTTCTAAGTAAAGTATAATCTATATATAAATATTTCTGTTGGTGAGAATATACAAGTAAAATTAATAATTAATTTTCTGAATCCAATTTCTTATTAAATTTACCGACGACAGAACCAGTTACATTTTGTACAGATTCTTTTGCAGCATTCACTTTTCTTGCCATAATTGTGGCAATATCATTTAAATATTTGGAAGGATCTCTAAATTTATTACGCCAAGAACCAAAATATACAAGCGTTTCTAAAGGATATTTAGGAGGCTTCTCAGGCACTTCCTTAGGAAAGCCTACTGCAATGATAGCTTGTGGACGAATGTCATGAGGTATCTTACAAGATGCCCTAACAGCTTCTTCATCAAATGCGCCAATCCATGTGGTTCCTAAGCCTAATGAGTGTGCTTCTAATAACATATTTTGGACGGCAGCAGCACAATTTTGTGTGGTATATAATCGTTCTCCACGCAAGCCATAATACCGTTCAGCTTTCTCCGGTTCCGCACACACTACAATTAAAGCACCCGCTAAAGCAATCTCATATTGTTCATATGCAGCAATAGCTAAATCCTGCTTTTGTGAAGGATCTAGAACAACAATGAACTTCCAATTTTGAATATTTCCACAACAGGGGGCATGCCTTCCAGCATCTAAAATTTTAGAAAGATAATCCCAATTTACAAATTTAGGTTCATAACTTTTAATTGTTCTTCTTGATTTAATTAATTCTAATATATCACTCATTTTATACGTAGTATTTTTTTTGAGTTTTTATATCTTTGGATTTGTCGTAATACTTTAGTGTTCTGAAGCAGAGAAAGCACCAATTTATGAATGTTTATCGACTCTAACATTTCTTTGCGGGTGGGGGAAGCCCCTTACGGGGTGCCCGCAGTGCAATCCCACCAGCAGAAAAGTGAGTCGGTGCTATCTCTGCTTCATTTTGCTAAAGTATTACGATTTGTGTATGAAATAAGAATAATTTCAAAAATGAAATAGTTGTTCAAATATGAAAAGGCTTTCCAAAAACGAAATATTGATAAATACTAACATTATTCTAACGATATGCCAAGGGGGGTTTTGAAATCGTTATTGGATCCTAAGAAAGCTTCTGTGCTTCGTGTGGTTCTTAGTACTAATGAAGAAAGGTATCTTTCTGAGATTGCAGAATTGGCCAGTGTCTCAACTGCATCCACATTCCGCATCCTCAAGGAATTGGTGGATTTAGAAATTCTAGAAAAGAGGGAATGGAAAACATCCAAGATTTATTCATCATTGAAAAATCCAAAAGTAGAATTCCTTAAAAATTTATTTACGGATGAATATGATGGTTTGCAAGATTTTGTAAAAGCCATGGAAGATGTTAAGGGCATTTCTCAAATTATCCTTCATGGGAAACAAACCAAAGGAAAAGCAAACGTCCTCCTTATTGGAAGGCATATTGAAATTGGGAAGATTGATGTTATTGTTAAAGCAATTAACAAAAGAGGATTTGAAATCAGCTATTTAACACTTGGCATTGAGCAATATGCCCAAATGGCAAAGATGGGGCTATATTCTGAAGAAAAGAAAGTATTAAAAGAATAATTAAATTTATTTTTTGAATGTTGTTCTGCAAAGGTATTTTAAAGAACAGGTGTTTTTGAGAGTTAATGAAATATCTTAAAAATAATTGTAAATCTATTGCATTATTGATCGGTTTAATCAGTTGTTCGGACAAAGTTAAAGAAGAATTTCACATGGAACCACCCCAAATGGTAGTCATTCAAGAAGAAAAAACAGAAAACCACGAAAGGGTCCTACAAGTTTCTAAAAATGAACGGTATTTAGAACGATATGATTCTGAAAGAAATATCATTTATACTGCAAGAATGGTGAATGAAGGTAAAGGATATAAAACAACATTTTCTCATAGAATTAAATATGAGAATAGACAGGAAGTAGAACATGAATGGGATACTAATGGAGATGGGAAAATTGATGAAATTACCTTTATTGAATATGGCCCTCATTATATTACAAAAACTTTCATCCGCAAAGGATTATATTGTCAAGGAGGGTTCTGTGAAATTGTCCCAACATCTTTAGACGAAATATTTCAGAAAAATGAATCCATTAAAAAATTAGATTTAATCCTAAACCCAATTAAAAAAACAACTCCACTTGATTTAATTTTAGAGAATAAATAACACAATTGATACAAGAACCAATACTAATCCTAACCCAAAGGCACTATAAGAAATCTGTTCTCCTAAACTTAATGTACCAAAGTTACTTAGTTTATGGTTCGCAGAATTTAATAATTGTGTAACATCCATAAAAAAAGAAAAAGAAAAGAAGTTTATAAAATTACCGATGTCTGGGATGTATTTAGTTCAACTGGTTTGGCACCGCCCATTGAGGCGATGAGTGAATGTAAGTGAGCTCATAATAACGCCGTGCTGTGCCAAAATGGAAGATGAACTAAATAGAGAGATATCTATGCAGATTTTACTTCTGCTGCAGGAGCTTCTATCAAAGAAACAGGCCCAGATTTTGTAACTTTAAGATTCACTTGACGAATAAGACTTGTGATTCTTTCACCACAAACAGTTCTTCTTTTAAGTAATCCTTTCTGAACACGTTTATTTTTCTTTTTATTTAAGAATCTTTTTTTGCCTGAGAATCCTACACCAGCACCAATCATTACTCTTTTACGATGTTCTTGAATTCCTTTTCGCATTGGAAACCCACATTTATCAGATCCACCTGTAAGTAAAAATTCATATCCAGCTAAGCCAAATGCATCTCCAGAAACTGTTTCTCCGAGATGTTTACCGTGAAATACGTCTGCTTCAGGACTTTTAATTTCCTTTTGCACTGTTTTTCCTTCTTGTGTTCCAATTACTAATTTTAAATCTGCCATTTATATTCCTCCCGAGCCCAAAGGATTGTCGTGCAATCCACCTTACAATGAGTGACTCAGCTAATTTATTAGTTATTTAGAGGGGATGTTTATAAAGGTTACCCTAAAATGTAATACTTTAGCAAAATGAAGCAGAGATAGCACCGACTCACTTTTCTGCTGACAGGATTGCACTGCGGGCACCCCGTAAGGGGCTTCCCCCACCCGCAAAGAAATGTTAGAGTCGATAAACGTTCATAAATTGGTGCTTTCTCTACTTCAGAACACTAAAGTATTACCCTAAAATTTTACAAATTTTTCTATGTAAAACCCCATCCGAGGGCATTCTTGTAGAAATCCATAATCTTAATGGTAAAAAATCATGCCCTAGAAGTGAAGAAGTTGATTTTCTTAGGTCTGGATCAATTTTTTGGGAAACAAGATTAACAACATAAAATGTGAGTTCCTCATTCCTTGTTTCAGTATATGTGGAATACATAAATTTCACAACATCACATACTTTTGAGAGTTTAAAATTTTGATTTCTTACTGGGTTCATACCCCACAGCTTGCTGTGATTATCAATAAAACCCAGTAAGGACTAAAAATCCCAACTAATTTAATACCCCCTAGCTCTGCTGCGATTGGGATTTTTTATTGTGATATGACCCTTCAAAATCTAACCATTTAATGTCAGTAGAAGTTTTTAGAAGATTTTTCACGTGAGAGTCACCAATACAAATACATCTTCTATGAATTGCCAACATTGCATCCAATCCTTCTTCTAAATAATCTTTCTTGTATTCATCAAATGTTATACTGAAATTCCTTAATTACCGAATGGAATTTCATATATAGTTCGCCTAAACGATGTTAATATTGTTCGCTTTTAATGGAAACTCACTATAAATCACGAAAATTGGTCCCTTCGAGATATTCACGAACAATAACTTTAGAACCATGTGCAACCAATTTAGGTGCATGTGTTCCAACTAATTGATCTAAACACATTACTTCACGTTCTAATCGTGTTTTTGATAAAGAAAATGCTTTGTTTCCATAGAAACAGAAATCTTGGATGCAATAATACGCATCTATAACATCCCCCAAAACTCTTGCGTGTTTAACAATATAATTGCTTCCTTCAAAATGAACAGGAAAAACAACATTAGAGGAGTTATAATTTTTTCCAATACGATATTTTTCGGGGTTTTGGATTAATTTTTGCATCTTAAAGTTATCACTAGAAAAAACTTAAATGTACTGGAATTGCTTATTTTTCAAGGCCATTTAATTCTTGAATCAAGGAACCATGTTGTTCTTTTAAAGTACCAAGTTGTTTCAACTTGAACTCATTGATTTGTTTCCTTGTTGCATCCCACTCTAAAGGTTTTATTCTTCTCTCTAACTGAAGAAGCTGTTCTCTAATTTCCATGATGCGTTCTTGTGACATAACATATAAAATAACAATGACTTATATAAACATTTGGGGGGAAAATGGAATGTTTTAGAGTTTAAAATTCATCCTTACATGAATCTCCCACCGGAGCAAGCAAAAAATAATCGTGCCGTGCAAGTAGCTAGGCACATACAAGAAATCAAAAACCCAACCACAGCAAGCTGTGGGGTATGTTTAGATTAATATTGGGTTTTTGGTGTTTGCTCTTAATTAGTCGCTGCAAGCAGCGGGGTATGAACCCATTCGCAAACAATCAAAACATATATCAAGGGCATATCTTTAAATAACTTATGGATGAAAAAATACTTCTGAAAATATCGCTTGTCGCAATCATCCTTGGCCTTACATTTCTTTTTCTTTACAGCGAAGAACTTGATTTAAAATCGGTTGAAACCCTTGAAGAGATTCCAATTGCAGAAACTGTAAAATTATCTGGGAAAATTGTACAATTACGTCAATCCGAAAACACCTACTTTCTAAAGATTGAAGGGTCAAGAATTGAAACGACTGATGTAATCTTGTTTCCCGAGGAAGAGCTGTATCTTAAACAAGGACAGTTTGTGGAGATTGTCGGTGATATAGAGGAATATATGGGAAAGAAGGAAATGATTGCGAATCAAATTGTGGTGAAATAAGAATGAAAACATTACTGATGATATAAATTACCAATAATTACTGCTGTGTCGGAGAACTAAATCTTCCTAACTGTCCGAAGGACAAGAGAAAGAGAAAGAAAGAGAATAAAATAGAGAGATGGAGGGAGAGAGGCGTCTTGTTTTGGACATACTCTTTTTCTGAAAAGAATATTTAGAGGCGTCAGTGATCATTCTTTGAGCAACCAAAAGCTTTATATTGTAATTGTATTATTAATCATACATATGTATAAAAAAATAAAATTTACAGAAAATACCTTGCAGGTTTTATCTCTATTTACGAATGATTTTAACAGAGAATATTATGTTCGAGAAGTTGAAAAATTATTAAAAATTAGTCCAAGAACATCACAGCTTATTCTTGAGGATTTAGAAGATAAAGGAGTGATAGAATCAAAAACTAAGGGAAAGATTAAAACATTTAAATTAAATCCACGCGAGTTTACTAAACGGTATCTTGCGTTCGTAGAACAATATAAAGCAATTGCATTTTTAGAAAAAAAACTTTTGATTAAAGAAATAATAGAAAAGATCACCCCCCACATTAAAGGAATAGGCATAATTTTTGGAAGTTATGTTAAAGGATTAGAAAAAGAAGGCTCCGATTTGGATATTTTTATTGCAGGAAGTTACAACAATGACGAAATAAAAAAAATATCAAAAAATTTGGGTATAGAAATAAGCATTAAATGTTATCCTCTGAAAACATGTGAGAAAAATCTGACAAAAGATATTCTTCTGAAAGAAGTTTTAAAAAACCATGTAGTTTTTCTAAATGTAGAACAATTTATAGGGATAGTCTTCAAAAATGGATAAAATAAAATGGTGTGCAGGAAAAAGAGAGGGATTAAGCTTAATTGAGCCAAATTCAGATTTAGCAAGCGCTTATATCACAAAAGCTGAAGAAGCTCTTGAATCAATAAGGGTAAACATAATCAAAGACTGGAAAATCTCAACAGCATATTACACAATCTATTTCTCATTATACGCTGTCTTAATGAAATTGGGCATAAAATGTGAAATTCATTCCTGCACTATTGAATTTGCAAAAAGATTTCTAAACGAGTTTTTTGAGGAAAGTGAATTAAATCTTACTGAGGACTCATTAAAAGCCAGAGTTGATTCTCAATATTATATTGATAGAACTGTTCCAGATGAACAATATAATAAAATAATTCAGAAAGCCCCTGAATTTTTAGTGAAGTGTAAATCTGTTATGATAAAATTAAACGAGAAAAGGGTTCATGAAATAAGAGATAAATTTCAAAAGGAGAGTGGCAAGAGGAGATAACCGAATGAACACGAAAGACGGGTTTGATTTAAATTCTCTTAACAACGTTCGTAAAGTACGTGAATTAAAGTTCGCTTTTAATGGAAATTCACCATATACTGAATTCCATCTTGGAGATCACAAATATTATGATAAAGTTCGTAAAGAATGATGTGTAAAAGAAACGGAATTAACAGAATTAAAAAATTAAAAATTATACACTAACCGGTTGTGCTTCTTCTGTGTGTAATTCTTTAAATGCTTCTTCTAAATCTTCATCCGACCATCCCGTATTTTGATTCAAGATGTCTTTAATGTCTTCATCAGAAGTACCCATCCGTCGTTCTTTCC
>Ga0210057_1010951_pt1 | contig 10146 bp, 10 predicted proteins | sample CryGeyCG2114_010_2_FD_183968 | JGI IMG/M metagenome (GOLD analysis project Ga0210057, IMG submission 183968) | Groundwater microbial communities from aquifer - Crystal Geyser CG10_big_fil_rev_8/21/14_0.10 (SPAdes) (version 2) | ecosystem: Environmental > Aquatic > Deep subsurface > Groundwater ...
AGGCAAAGATAGCTAAGGACGCTGATATTTTAGAGTTACTCCTTTCTCTTAAGGAACAGGTGGATATAGGTAACGAGAGGGCGAAGACATGGATACCATCACTCCTTAAGAGATTCATTACTGAGGAGGCAAAGACACTTGCGGAATCTATTGTTGAGACAGATTCAGACGCATGGTGGTTTGGCGATAAGAGTGACGGTTGGTGGGTAAACAGAAGTAAAAAATAATTATGGTAGAAATCATAGTAACTTCAATAGGTGTTCTTATGTCTGTCGGCTATTATCCTCAGGCATATAAAATTTATAAAAACAAATCCGCTAAAGATATCTCTGTGCCGACTTATATTATATTTAGTATAGGGACATTTGTCTGGACGATGTATGGTTTTTATCTTAACGACCTGCCTATTATACTTAGCTTTGTTATAGGAGTGGTTGGCTCTTGGATTGTCTTGGGTCTGACGCTGTATTATAGGAATATGCAAGTTTAATGTTAAAAAATCTTAGAAAAGAACTAAGAAATAAGGCGAGCCTAAAGAAAGCGAAAACGCTTCAAGGATTCTTTAAGACCGGAGTGGGGCAGTATGGAGAAGGAGACATATTTTTGGGTGTGACTGTGCCGGACTCAAGAAAGGTCGCTATTAAATATAAAGAGTTAAGTTTTCCGGAGGTAGCCGGACTTCTTAAGTCAAAAATTCACGAGGAGAGACTGACAGCGCTTCTTATCCTTGTTCATAACTTTAAGGAGGGTGGCGAGAGTGAAAAAGAGAGGATTTTCAATTTCTATGTAAAGAATACTCGTTTTGTAAATAATTGGGACTTGGTTGATTTGTCGGCAGATAAGATAGCGGGAGCTTATCTTCTGGGTAAAAAGGATAGAGAGATTTTATATAAGCTCGCCGAGTCAAAAAATCTCTGGGAGAGAAGGATTGCCATTGTGGCAACTTTTAATTTTATAAAAAATGGCGAGACCAAAGACACGCTGAAGATATCAAAGCTTCTTTTGAGTGACGACCATGACCTTATTCACAAGGCTGTTGGCTGGATGCTCCGAGAAGTGGGCAAACATTCACTGGAAGCAGAAGAGAATTTTTTAGAAAAATATTATAAAAAAATGCCTCGCACTATGATTCGCTACGCGATAGAGAGGTTTCCAGAGAGGAAGAGATCGGCTTATCTAAAAGAAATCAAATCAAAATAAAAAATACAAAGGACTGTCCTTTGTATTTTTTTTATTTTTAATTAACTCTTTAAATTATAAAAATCTTGAGTTGATAATGTATATATTTTGTAACGGTCGTGTCATTTTGTATACTTTTGTATACTTGTGCATTGGATAAATTAAACGGCTCAACGCAAAAACTAAACGGCTCAACGCAAATATTAAACGGCTCAATCCGCCACGGCGGATTGAGCCGTTTGCTATGTTCAAGAAATGATTGCAACCTCTTTCTCGTCATTATTCCGTCATTCCTACATTACTAATTTCACAACATTTACATCTATCCTCATCTTAGGTAAATAAATGTAATAACACCTTATTTTTTATAAGTTCTCAGTTTGAATAAATAATACTCGTTTTATTCGTGAAAAATTCTCCCTTGCTCCGCAGGGAACCCGGAATTTTTCTACTCAAGCACTCGTTTATTTATAATCAAACTTCAAAAGGATAAAAAATAAAGTGTCATTACATTTAGTAGGGGTTGCAATTATTTCTTGAGCTCGGGTTTTAGTGACGTGGAAAAATTTAAGAAATAAGTTATAATACCCATTATGAACATCCACCCTATATTTTTGCATTTTCCGATAGCTTTATTTGTAGTCTATTCAATCCTTGAATTTTTGCCTTTGTCGCGTTTTAATTTAAAGATTGACTGGAAGCAAGTGAAGGTAGTCTTATTATCTGTCGGAGTATTATTTGCTTTCGTGACTCTTTATACCGGGGAGATGGCTGAGAAATTACTAACTAATCCTCATAAACTAGAGATAGTGGAGGTTCATGCTGGATTTGCCGAAGTTGCTACTCTCATATTTGGTATTCTCGCTGTCCTTTATCTTGTTGGGTGGGTTGATGAGATATACGGAAGTGTTAAGAGGCCTCATCTTTTGGCTGTAATATGGCAAATATTAGAGAGATTAGAAAAGATGGTAATAGACACTAAGTTGCGTTATTTGTTCGTCTTCATTGGTTTTATCTCAATCATTGTTACCGGGGCTCTAGGATCGGCGATATCTCATGGGCCTAATGCTGACCCTTTTGTCTCCATAATTTATAATTTATTTTTCTAGAATATATGAATCATTACCCATTTATAAGGACAATCTATCTTTATTTGTTTACACTGCTTGGCTTGGTGCTTCTTGTTATCGGTGGAGTGCGTTTTGTAGATATGGGACTAAAGACTTTTATCTTTACTAAAGCGGACCAGGAACAAAGGATTATGGGGAAACAGCCCTTTTACCAGCCTTATCCGACAGAGCGTCTAGAGAAATCTCAAGGTACTGCAGGAGAGACAGAATTTTCGGACCAAGAAAAAGATGCCATAAGACAATGGTTGGCGAATTATGAGGAATGGGAAAAGAGCAGGTCTCTGGTTGACCCCGTCTCCTCAGGGAGACACAGAGATGCCTCTATGAACTTGGCTTTGATTCTGGTAGGTTTGCCTCTTTATCTGTACCACTGGAGGATTATTAAGAAGGAGACTAAAAAATAAAATAAAATGGCGTTTATAGATGAGATGAAAATCCACATGGAGGCTGGGCGTGGCGGTGATGGTGTCGTGCGTTGGAGGCATGAGAAAGGGAAAGAGTTTGCCGGGCCTTCCGGTGGCAATGGTGGGCGCGGAGGTTCCGTCTATGCCGTGGCTGTTCGTGACGTGCATGTGCTCTCTCGTTACAGGGCTAAGAAGGAGTTTAAGGCCGAGCGTGGGCAAGACGGTGGAAGCGACAGTCTTTTCGGTGTAGCCGGCCGTGATTTAGAAATACTTCTTCCTGTCGGTTCTATAATCACAAATCTAAAGACAGACAAGAAAATATTTCTTCAAGAGGAAGGTGAAAAGATTCTTTTATTGAAAGGTGGAAGTGGCGGGAAGGGGAATGAAGTCTATAAGAGTTCTATAAACCGTAGTCCTAAGAATTGGACTCCGGGCAAACCGGGTGAAGAGGCGGAGTTTTTCATAGAGATTGAGCTTGTCGCGGACATTGGACTTATCGGGTTTCCAAACGCTGGCAAGACTAGTCTCTTAAACGCGCTTACATCAGCCAAGGGTAAGATAGGAGACTATCCTTTCACGACACTTGAGCCAAACATGGGAGAGTGTTTTGGTTATATCATCTCAGACATTCCGGGGCTTATTGAAGGGTCGGCGGGAGGAAAGGGCTTGGGGCATAAATTTCTTCGGCATATTAGAAGGACGAAAATGCTCGTCCACTTAATCTCGCTTGAGAATGACAATACCCTAAAAGCATATAAATCTATAAGGAAAGAGTTGGGAGAATATGACCCCACTCTCTTAGAAAAGGAAGAGATTATTATACTTACGAAAACGGATATTGTAGATGACCCCGCTTATATTGAAAAGGTCGTTAAGAGTATGAAGAAAGTGTCGCCAAAAGTCTTCACCTTGTCTCTATATGATGACGACTCGATTAAATCTTTACAAGACAATCTTATAAAATTACTCCAAAGTAAGAAGAGTAAATAATGCTCGTTATTATTGCTATATTCAACAAATAACTATACATCACCAAACTCACAACATTTACATCTATTCTCATCTTAGGTAAATGTAATAACACCTTATTTTTTTATAAGTTCTCAGTTTGAATAAATAATACTCGTTTTACTTCATTAAAATTTCTCCTTGAGACAATCCGCAAAGGTTAAACCTTTGCGGAAATTAAATCCTATCAGATTTGAATAATTTGGGTGTCTTTTTATATGATAGATCCAATGGCCGTTCGGGGTCATTTTAGATGATAGATTGAGGGTGTCTTCCCATTTTTTCAAATTTGGGTTATTGTGTGTTATTAACTGACGTGTAAAAAATATGGCAAAGAATGAAGTTATAATTAGGTTTGATAATGTGTCCTTTGAATACGGGCATAACAACCCCATTTTAAATGAGGTTAGTTTTCCTGTCAGAAGAGGGTCAAAGATAACTTTGATGGGGCAAAACGGTGCCGGTAAAAGTACCATCTTCGAGCTTATTGAAGGCACACTTAAACCGGAGTCGGGGGCTATCCATATTGCGCCCAGAACTAGCATCGCTTCTTCTAAGCAGGTCATCCCTCGCGAAGAGATGGATTTAACGATAAGAGAATTCTTTGAAAGGCGTTTCCAAGAGAAGGTGTATGACATAGACCCGAGGATAGATGCCGTTCTTGAAGTGGTGAATCTGATTGTGCCTCACGATCGTATCATTAAGTCTTTTTCCGGTGGACAGCAAGCGCGCCTTCTTATGGCGTCAGCTCTGATCCAGAAGCCGGATATCCTTCTCTTAGATGAGCCGACTAATAACTTGGATAAAGAAGGGATAGCTCACTTAACCCAATTTCTCATTGATTACAAGAAGACATGTATTGTCATCTCTCATGATGCCGATTTCTTAAATTCTTTTACTCACGGGGTTTTATACTTAGATGTTTTTACTCGTAAGGTTGACCAGTATGTTGGCAATTACCTTGACTTGGTGGCCGAGATTTCAGCCAAGATTGAAAAAGAGAATAAGAAGAATGCTCAGTTGGCAAAAGAGATACAAGAGAACAAAGATAAAGCGAATTTCTTCGCTAATAAAGGCGGTCAGATGAGATTGGTCGCAAAAAAGATGAGAGAGAAGGCGGAAGAGATGGAAGAGGCCAAAGTGGATATAAGGAAGGAAGATAAGACTATTCGCTCGTTTGCCATACAGGCTCAGCCGGATATTGTAGGAGAGATTTTAGAAATATCTTCATATAAGGTCATAAAGAATCATAAGCCAGTGGAACATAAGGCCAAGATTTCTTTAAAGAAGAATCAACATTTACTCCTGACCGGACCTAACGGCATAGGCAAGAGTACTTTACTTGAGGAGATTGCCTCTGGTAAAGCGAAGGGTGCCAAGATAATGCAAGATGTAAAAGTCGGGTATTATAGACAAGATTTCTCAACACTTAATTTTGAAGACACTGTATATGAAGCGCTTGCAAGTGTAATGGAGAAAGTGGTTGAGGAAAACCTTCGCGCTGTTGCCTCTGGCTTCCTCCTCGGAGGCAATATCATAAATGTGAAGATCGGTAGGTTGTCTGAAGGTCAGAAGGGATTAGTGGCTTTTGCTCAGCTTGTCTTACAGAAACCAGGCCTTCTTATCCTTGATGAACCTACAAACCATATCAACTTCCGACACATTCCCGTGATTGCAAACGCCTTAAACAGATATGAAGGAGCGATGATTCTTGTCAGTCACGTGCCGGAGTTCGTGAGTCAGATTCGGATTGATGAGACATTAGACTTGAGTAAATAAATTATGGCAACTTACGAAGATTTTAAAAAAATAGATATTAAGATAGGGAAGATTTTATCTGCGGAGAAAATTCCAGAGACAGACAAACTGTTAAAACTATCAGTTGATTTTGGTGAAGAAGAACTGAGAACCATTGTTTCCGGTATCGCTTTGCATCACCCGGATGAACAAGTGCTAGTGGGTAAAAAGTGCGCTTTCGTCACTAACCTTGATTCTAGAGTTATCCGTGGGGTAGAAAGTAATGGCATGATTTTGGCCATCATCTCAGAAGACAATAAATTTTCTCTTCTAGAGCCTCAAGCTGATATCCCTGAAGGGTCAAGAGTGGGTTAAATTTGGTAAGATAAATTTTTCACTTATACACAGATATTTTTTGCATATATTTTAATAATTGTATAATGGATGTATCATGTGGGAAATATTAACTCTTATAAGATTTGTAATTATTCAAGGTCTCGGTCTTTTTATCGCGATTATTGTTGCGGGGATATTTTTATTTTTAGTTTTAAGGAAGCTACATTCACTTAGAGACGCGATACTTCTTTTTATAATATTTTTCGGAGCGTTCTTGTTTCTTTATGTGCCACAAGGTCTGCCTAGCTCCATACAATATCCGTTTTCTCTCACATCTTTTGGTCCGGCAGATGGGCCCGTGTTGCCACTTGGTAATGTTATAAAATTCTTTAAAGAAATTAAGAATATGGAGCATGTCTCAGATATTGCTCGTGACCCAAACGATATCCCCCCACCGATAACTCGGACTGAGCCGGAAACAGTAAAAATTAATATGGAGGCAAAGGAAGTTATCGCTGATATGGCTCCCGGTATAGTTATGAATTATTGGACTTTTGATAGCAAGATACCTGGTCCATTTTTACGAGTAAGGCAAGGGGATACGGTGGAGTTGACCCTTAAGAATGATGCCTCAAGTCTTCACCATCATAGTATAGACCTTCATGCCGTGACTGGTCCTGGAGGAGGGGCCACCTTAACAGATGTCGCTCCCGGAGAATCAAAGACGATGATTTTTAAGGCTTTGAACCCCGGATTGTATGTGTATCATTGTGCTACTCCTAATGTGCCAAGTCATATAACTCATGGAATGTATGGACTTATCTTAGTAGAACCGGAGAGTGGGTTGCCTCTGGTTGATAAAGAATTTTATGTAATGCAGGGAGAGTTTTATACCAGTGGCGCTCTTGGTAAGAGAGGATTACAGATTTTTGACGGTAAAGCGATGATAGATAGTCGTCCGCAGTATGTCGTCTTTAACGGTAAAACTAAATCATTGATTGATAACATACATGCCGAAGTGGGCGACACAGTGAGACTTTTTGTCGGTAACGGCGGAGTTAATCTTATCTCATCATTTCATGTCATTGGTGAGATATTTGATCGCGTCTACCCTGAAGGGGCAATAGGTTCTCTGCCTCACGCTAATGTCCAGACTACTCTTGTTCCGGCTGGGGGCGCAGTTATTACAGAATTTGCCTTACAAGTTCCCGGCAGGTTTATCCTTGTCGATCATGCCCTAGCTCGTCTTGATAGAGGGTTATGGGGTTTCTTAAATGTCTCTGGAGAAGATAACCCGGAAGTGTTTAGAATTCCAGAAGGGTTTAGTCTAAGTAGGAATTCCGGGCATTAATTAGTATGGATTATAAAGAGTATCTAAAACAAATAAAAGAATTTGTTGATGGGGATGTTTGTGCTGATGAAGCTATACTCAGTGAATACAGTCACGATACGAGTTTATTTAAGGTGCGTCCTGAGATCGTGGTCTTTCCTAAGAGTACGGAAGATGTAAAAAGTTTGGTAAATTTTGCTACAGCGAAAAGAAAAGAAGGTAATAACATCTCTCTCACAGCTCGCTCGGCTGGCACAGATATGTCAGGAGGACCACTTTCTGAGTCTATTGTCTTAGGCTTCACCAGATATTTCAATCATTTAAAAGAAGTGGGCAGTAATTATGCTGTTGTCGAGCCAGGGGTCTTTTACCGCGATTTTGAGAAAGAGACTTTAAAACACGATTTACTTTTGCCTTGTTATACGGCTTCGCGTGAGCTTTGTGCTATCGGTGGGATGATTGCCAACAACTCCGGAGGAGAAAAGACATTGGCTTACGGCAAAATGGAAGATTATGTAGAAGAATTGAAAGTCGTCTTGTCAGATGGCAATGAGTATAGTTTCTCTGCCATCACAATGCAGGAATTAAAAGAAAAAAAGAAACTCAAGACATTTGAAGGGGAGGTGTATAAAAAGATGTTCAAGCTTATTGATGATAATTATGATTTACTCCAAAGAGCCAAACCGCAGGTTGCGAAAAATTCTGCCGGGTATTATCTATGGAATGTGTATGACAAAGAGAAAGGGACTTTTGACCTTACTAAGCTGATTGTCGGTTCTCAGGGAACTTTATGTTTGGTGACTGAAGCGAAGTTAAGACTTATAAAGCCGAAGAAATCATCGCGTCTCCTTGTGATAATGCTTAAAGACATGGAGCCTCTGGCGCGTATAACAAATAAAGTTCTTACCTATAAGCCGGATAGCTTCGAATCTTATGACGACCATACTTTTAAAGTGGCAATAAGACTCTTTCCCCATATCTTGAAACGACTTAATGGGAATATGGTTCGCTTGGCTTTTGATCTTTTGCCGGAATTTTTTATGTTTCTAACTGGTGGTGTGCCTAAGATGGTACTTATCGTGGAGTTTTCAGGGGACAGTGACGAGGAGGCCTTGGCTAAGGCAATAGAGGCGCAAAAAGGTTTAAAATCTTTCAACTTGAAGACAAAAGTTACAAGGACAGAAAGAGAGGCGAAGAAATTCTGGACATTTAGGCGGGAGAGCTTTAACCTATTGCGACAACATATGAAAAAGCTTCGCACGGCGCCGTTCATTGAAGATCTCTCTGTGAAGCCGGAAGTGTTACCGGAATTCTTACCTAAGTTAAATGATTTGTTGAGTTGTTACGATATAATCTACACGATTGCCGGGCATGTGGGGGATGGTAATTTCCATATTATTCCTCTTATGGACTTCTCTAATCCTGAGGCAGTCAATATAATAAAAAATCTTTCCAGAGATGTTTATAATTTGGTGGTGGAGTATAAAGGTTCCATTACCGGTGAACACAATGACGGACTAATCCGCACGCCGTATCTGCCCGTGATGTATGGAAATGAGGTGTGTAAGATATTTGAAGAGGTGAAAGATATCTTTGATCCACAAGGAATTTTTAATCCGAAAAAGAAAGTCCGAGGGGATTTAGGCTACGCAATGGATCATATAGATAAAGACCGCTAAATAAGAAAACAACCGAGAATTCTCGGTTGTTTTCTTATTTAGCTTATTCGTCCCTCATTGGGGCCTTCCCTATTATCTTAAGAATCTCTCTTTCATCGTCCGTAATTTTGTATAGAGAAAAATCTTTTTTATCAATAGTCTTATATTTTTCAAAGAGATGTTCGCGGATAAATTCATCAAGCGGTTTCCAGAAATCGCTTCCCACGAGCACTATTGGCACTTTCGGTATCTTGTTAGTCTGGACAAGTGTTAATATCTCAAAGAATTCATCCATCGTACCATATCCGCCGGGGAAGTAGACGTATGATTCAGCAGAGAAAGAGAGAGCCACTTTTCGGCTGAAGAAGTAGTAGAAACTTTGAGATTTAGTAACGTAGGGATTTAATACTTGCTCGTAAGGGAGTTGGATATTAAAGCCAAGTGATGGCCCACCGATATTATAAGCGCCATGATTTGCCGCTTCCATTATCCCCGGACCTCCACCCGTCACAACTGTGTATCCCAGCTTTGATATCTCTTCGGCTAGGTGGATAGCTTTCTCGTGATAAGGGTCACCTTTTTTAAGTCTTGTGGATCCAAAGAAGGTTACGGACTTTGGGTAGTGGTTGATAAATTCAAAACCGGCGGCAAACTCTCTGCTTATGCGAGAGACTCTGTCTTTTGATGCCATTAGAAGTTCTTGTCTTGTAAGAGGGATTCTATTTAATTTTGCGTCTGGTATATTTATAAATTTAGTTTCTTTTTTGTTTTTCATATAGGTAATATAATATCATACAATTTGTAAAGTGAAAAATTTTGCTAACAAGTGGCATTTTTACAATACCAATTTCACAACATTTACATCTATTCTCATCTTAGGTAAATGTAATAACACCTTATTTTTTATAAGTTCTCAGTTTGAATAAATAATACTCGTTTTACTTCATTAAAATTTCTCCTCGCAAGCAGGAAACCAGAAATTTTATATTCAGCCACTCGTTTATTTATAATCAAACTTCAAAAGGATAAAAAATAAGGTGTTATTACCTCTATTCACATCGTCAAAATCAATAATCTTAATTTCCTTAAGAACGGTCATAGAGGGAAATTCTAAGGAAATTAAATTATTGATTTTGACTTAACTATGCGGACACTCGGAACCCATAATTTTTCCACTTAATCACTCGTTTATTTATAGTTAATCCTCCAAAGGATGAAAATGTTGTGAAATTCGTAATTTATCAAGCGTTGCAATTCTTTGTTGAAATTAGGTAAATAGTATTTTTCTCTTATATTGTGGTATATTATTATGACCATGAAAATTGATGAATCTAAAAATATGCCTACCGTCTTTGTAATATTTG
>Ga0210057_1010952_pt1 | contig 10146 bp, 11 predicted proteins | sample CryGeyCG2114_010_2_FD_183968 | JGI IMG/M metagenome (GOLD analysis project Ga0210057, IMG submission 183968) | Groundwater microbial communities from aquifer - Crystal Geyser CG10_big_fil_rev_8/21/14_0.10 (SPAdes) (version 2) | ecosystem: Environmental > Aquatic > Deep subsurface > Groundwater ...
ATTCCCGTACCGCCTCAAGGAGGTTCTTTCTGAGCTTGGGATGCGTGCCCATCACTCACCTCCTCTCAAAAGGACGACTAAACTGCTTCTTAAATATTAGCTACAATTACACATAACTTCAACTATGGAAAAAATAGTGGCAATAGTAGGACCCACGGCGGCCGGGAAAACGGAATACGCCATTCGTCTTGCCGAAAAATTCAATGGCGAGCTTATTTCGGCCGACTCCAGGCAAATCTACAAAGGAATGGATATCGGCACAGCCAAAGACAAGTCCTACCCCCAGCACTTAATCGATATCTTGAGCCCAAAAAGTTCTTTTAATATTCTCCGTTTTAAAAATCTGGCCCTGAAACATATTCGTGAAATTCTGGCGAAAAACAGAGTTCCGATTTTGGTTGGCGGCAGCGGCCTTTACCTGAACACCGTTTTGTACAATCTCGAAATTCCCGAAGTAAAGGCGGACAAAAAACTTCGTGCGAAACTCGAAAAAATGACCGTGGAAGAGCTCCGGGAAAAACTGAAAAAACTCGATGCCTTGGCGGCCGAGAAAACCGGCAAGAACAAACGGCGAATTATCCGGGCTCTTGAAGTGGTTTTGAAAACCGGAAGCTTTTTTTCTTCTCAAAGAAAAAAAGGCGAGCCGCTCTTCGATACTCTTATTATCGGTATTAAAATCCCCCGGGAAAAACTGTATGAAAAAATAAACAAAAGGGTGGATAAGCAAATCGAGGAAGGTTTGATTGAAGAAGTAAAATCTCTGATAAAAAAATACGGCAAGAATTCCCACGCCCTAAGAAACACGATTGCCTACAAAGAATTTATCCCTTACCTCGAGAAAAAAATAAGCCTTGAAGAAGCAATAGAAGAAACTAAAAAAAATTCCCGAAGGTTTTCCAGGCGACAAATCACTTGGTTTAAAGCCCAACCCGGCGTGCGGTGGGTAGACTCTTACCGCGAAGCCGAAGCAGTGGCAAAAAGATTCCTAGAAACTTGAAACTCAATCAACCATGATTATTCACGGCCGTGAATAATCATGGTTTCCTGTTAATTAAGTAATCTTCCGAATATTTCCCGTAAAACTTCGGGATCGGCCTGACCGCGGGTTTTGGCCATAACCTGACCGACCAGAAACTGAATCACTTCTTCTTTGCCTTTTCTGTAATCCTCCGCCGCCTTCGGGTTTTTGCCGATTATTTCTTCGGCCAAAACTTTCAGTTCGTCCTCGTTGCTTATAAATTCAAGCTTTTCCTGTTTTTTCAGAATCTCCGGGTCCTCCCCGGTTTCGAACATCTTAAGAAGAATGTCTTTGGCAAGCCGGCTCGATAATTCTCCCCGTTCCACCATCGCCGTAAGATGAGCGAAATGCTCCGGAGTAATCTTTATTTCACCGACGGAAACGTTTTTTTCATTCATCAATCCCCGCAAGTCACTCGTAAAATAGTTGTATAAAAGCCGGTAGTCGGTTCCGGGAACCAACGCCTTAAGCTCGCTTGCCGCCGCTTCGAAGAAATCGGCGTATTCCCGGTTTTCTATTAAAACTTCGACATCTTCAATATTAAAACCGAACTCGGCCACAAACCGGTGTCTTTTTGCTTCCGGCAATTCCGGCACGCCGGCGCTCGCCCGCAGGATATCGGCGTCTTCAAATTCCAGGGGCGGCAAATCGGGCTCCGGAAAATAGCGATAATCATGAGCTTCTTCTTTGGTTCGCTGGCTTACGGTTTGCTTCTTGCTTTCATTCCAGCCCCGGGTTTCATGAATAACTTTTCCTCCTTCTTCCAAAAGTTTTTTCTGTCTTTCAAGTTCGTAAACAATTGCATCATGCACGGCCCGGAAGGAGTTTATATTTTTCACTTCCACCTTTGTTCCCATATCAAGACTGATGTTCGCTTCAACCCGCATCTGCCCTTTCTCCATATCGGCATCGGAAATACCGAGATAACGCATCATAAGCCGCAACTCTCTTGCAAACTGAACGGCTTCTTCGGCGCTTTTAATATCCGGTTCTGTCACAAGCTCCATTAAAGGAACACCGGCTCGATTAAAATCGACATGGGTTGCATTAGTTTTTTTACTGCCCGGCAATTCATGAAGCAGGCGCCCGGCATCCTCTTCCAGATGAATTCGATGGATTCTTATATTGCGGAGCATGCCGCCCTCGATAAGAGGATGTTCGTGTTGGGAGATTTGGTAAGCCTTCGGCAAGTCGGGATAAAAATAGCTCTTCCGGTCGAAGTGGGAATTCTTCGCAATCTTACCGCTTAAGGCGAGACCGAGCTTCAAAACGGCTTCAACCGCTTCCCGATTTATTGTCGGGAGCGTACCGGGATGCCCGAGACAAATCGGACAGACGTTTACGTTTGGCTTTACTTCATTCGGGTCGTTAAGACAGGAGCAGAACATTTTCTCCCCGGTCTTCAGTTCGGTATGGATCTCAAGCCCGATTGTCGGTATTCGCATTCCTTTATATTACTATACTGCTTTGCTTCCGCAATTTTTTAATCCTATAATACCTCTATGGAAATCTATAAACCCTATTCCGAACGCACTCCGGATTACCAATACCGGGAAATTTTAAAAACCATTCTCGAGAAGGGTATTTACACCAAAAACCAGTACCAGACCAAAGGCACCTACACGGTGGCAACATTGCAAAACATGGTTTTCCCCATCGAAAACGGCGTACCGCTTATCACCGAGCGAAAAATAAGTTTTTGGCGAAAACCCATTTCCGAGATAATTGCCTTTATAAACGGCGCAAGGACCTTGGAAGATTTGCGAAAGTACGGCGACGAAAAAACCTGGGCCAGTTGGTGGAGCACCTGGGTCACGCCCGAAAAATGCGCAAGATTCGGCCTGGAACCGGGTGATATGGGTCCCGGCGCCTACGGCCCGGGCTTTCACCCGCCGACACCGGACGGCAATCACTTCAATCAATGGGAACACCTTGTCCGGCAAATTAAGGAACGTCCCTGGCTTCGTACTCATCGGGTCACGCCTTGGATTCCTTATTACTGCCTCCAACACGACGGCCTTCAGAGAAAAGTTGTTGTCGCGCCCTGCCACGGCGATGTCCAGATAACAATACTGGAAGGAAATATGTATCTGCGAATGGACCAACGCTCCGGTGACGTCCCGGTCGGTATTCCTTCAAATATGATTCAATACGCAGCGCTTCTTTTAATGCTTGCACAAGTGACCGGCTTTAAGCCTCACACCTTTACTCATTCCATCCATGACGGCCAGATTTATGAAGACCAGGTAGAACACGTAAAAGACATAATAAAGCGCGAACCGAAGCCCTTCCCTACTCTTCGCATTACCGACCCGACAATAAAAGACCTCTTTGCTTTCCGGCCGGAACATTTTGAGATAACCGATTACGACCCCCACCCGGCAATGAACGACATCCCGGTCACGGAATAATATTATGATTATCATTATCGCCGCCGTATCAAAGGACGGCTTCATCGGAAAAAACATGGCCATTCCCTGGCGCCTCAAAAGCGATATGGCTCATTTTAAAGAAGCGACCGACGGACACGTCGTTATAATGGGCAGAAAAACCTGGGAATCGTTACCGGAGAAATTCCGCCCCCTTCCCAACCGGCGGAACATTGTCATTACCCGTAAGCCGGAATTTAAAACCGAGGGCGCCGAAGTCGCTTCTTCCTTGGAAGATGCTTTGAAATTCGCCGAAAAAGACGAATTTGAAAAAGACAAAAATGTTTATATAATCGGCGGCGGAGAAATTTATAAAGCTGCTCTTCCTTACGCCGAAAAAATTGCCCTCACCAGGGTGAAAACGGAAATAGGCGAAGGTGACGCTCGTTTTCCCGAATTGGATAATCAAAAATGGAATCTGATATCAAAAAAGAACGGCAAAAAAACCGAAGAAGACGATTACGACTTTGATTTTGAAACTTATTCGCTTAGTCTTCGCTATATTGAATTCGCCGCTGTCCGAAGCGGCAATCAGCTAAAAACAATGCGAACAATCCGGCAAAAAGGACACTGCCCTTTCTGCCCGGAAAATCTGGCTACTTACCATAAAGAGCCCATCACCTACGAAGGTGATTATTGGCTTGTAACCGACAACCAATGGCCTTACTCCGGAAAAAATGTCCACAAGCTTATCATCTCCAAAAAACACGCCGAAGACATTAAAGATCTCGAACCGGGCGCCGGTGAAGAACTTCTGGAAATAGTGAAAAGAATCGAGGAAGAAACCGGTATTACCGGCGGCGGGATTGGTTTCCGTTTCGGCAATCCCCTTTTATCCGGCGCAAGCGTAAAACACCTCCACTTTCAAATAATTTCTCCCCAGCCGGGAACTCAAAGTAAATTTTATATAGGCGGGAACGATTCTATTTAGAACCGTTTTCAATCACTCGTACAATTTTTACCCCCGCGGATTTCAAGTTCGTTTCGGCGTTCAAATTCGAATAGCCGTCGGCAAAGTAAATTTCTTTTATTCCGGATTCGGCTATCTGCATAGCGCAATTCGGGCACGGAAAAGTCGTAACGTAAAGCGAGGCACCTTCAAGCGATAACCCTTGCCGGGCGGCCTTCGCGATTAACCCCGCCTCCGCGTGAAGCGAAGTATAAATCCCGGGACCTTCCCCGGCATTTAAATTGCTCCGCGGGTCACCGTCGATATTCGGCGCGTTCTCCGTCGGTTTATGGGCGTTAAAATTGGAAAGAACCGGTTCGCCGTTACGCACGAGCACCGCTCCTATTTGCCGCCACCAATCGGAACTTTTTCCCGCTTCCCGGCGGGCCAGTTCTATAAATTTCTTGTCCAAATCATTTTCCGATAAGGTAATGTCGGGTGAAACCGGATAAGAGGTAACCGCGCTCATTTTGTCCCAGCGGAGGAAAGCCCGCTCAAAAGAAACTTTTTTGTCTTTAAAACATTTTCCGGCCAGTTCCCGGGTTACTTCATCGTCGGCAAAAACTATTTCGTCTTCATCGGAAAAATCGGAGATACCATCTTCCTCAAGGACTTCGACTCTTGGCGCAAGAAAAAGCGCCTTTGCCGAAACAACGACCTCTTCGGGACGAAGAGCTCGCATGTCCCGCTCAAGAATCGGAAACTTACTTAGAAGACTTCTTCCGAGAACGTAGAGCACGTTCGGTTTTGTTTTTTCGCAAAACTCTCTGTGCCCTTTGTGGATTACCGGTATGTACGCTATTGCCGCTTTCATTGTCTATGCCGCCTAAAAATTCGTTGATTACATCTCTTATTCTATCACCGAGCTGCTCTACCCCGCCAACCATCAACCGACGAAGTTTGGCCGTGGTTGTGGTTGCCGCCTTAGCCGGCAAGACTTTTACGTCGCCGCAGTATCTCAAAAGATTCTTTCGGTCTTCTTCTCCGAAGTCTTCGGTTGTCTGGGACATCACGAGCACGTCCGGTCGGACCAGTCTGATAAGTTTGTATTGGTGGTCGTTATCGTTGCGGATTGTTAAAATATCCACCGCTCTTACGCCGGATAAAATTTCCACCCTGTCTTCCAACCGGTCGAAAGGTCGGTTTGGTCCTTTTCTTTTTCGGGTAAGTTCGTCGGTATCAACACCCACTATCAAAACGTCGCCGTGACTTTTTGCTTCCTCCAAATACCTTTTGTGGCCGACGTGAAATAAATCGTAAACACCCTGGGTAAGGACTATTCTGTACCCGGCATCTTTCAAGTTTCTTATTATCGCTTCAAGATTGGCGTAGTCGGGAACGTAACGCTCATGAAAGCCCAAGGCGCCGCTTACGACATGTTTTATAACCGAGGAGTTGCTGTTTTTAGGCATACTCTTAAATTATATACAACCTGAAAATTATTTGAAACCAGCAAGCCCATATTTCGTCGCTCGTATCCACTCGCTCCTACAGGGATTACCCTTCGATGGTAATCCCCATATTTTTTGCCGTGCCTTCTATTATTTTTTCGGCGGCTTCCAGTGAATTTGCATTCAAGTCTTCCATTTTTCTTTCGGCGATTTCCCGAAGCTCGGCTCTCGTTACCTTCCCGACTTTAGTTTTGTGCGACTGAGGTGAGCCTTTTTCGATTCCGGCCGCCTTTTTCAGAAGAGAAGAAGCCGGCGGGGTTTTGAGCTTAAAATCAAAACTTCGGTCTTCATAAATCGTAATAAGGGCCGGGACAATATCGCCTTTCATTTCTTTGGTCGCTTCGTTGAATTGCTGACAAAATTGGCCGATATTTATGCCGTGAGGCCCAAGAACCGAACCGATAGGCGGCGCGGGATTTGCCTCTCCCGCGGGAATTTCAATCTTTAAAGTTGTTTTTATTGGTTTTGCCATATTGTTTAAATTTTCTGAACCTGCAAAGTATCGAGTTCAACCAGTGTATCACGACCGAACACCGGCACAAGTACTTTAACTTTTCCTCTCTCTTCGTCAACCTCGGCCACTTTGCCGTCTTGGTCACGGAAAGGACCGTCCACGATTTTAACCGTTTCGCCTTCTTTAATATCGATTTTGAAAGTCGGCTCTTTTTCACCCATCCGTCGGACAAGCTCGTCCACTTCTTCTTTCGAAAGCGGGGTCGGCTTTGCCGGTGAAGCGCCCACGAAGCCGGTTACCCGAGGAGTGTTTCTCACCACATACCAGGAATCGTTATCCAAAACCATATCGACAAGAACATAACCCGGATAAATTTTCTCTTTACTTACCTGCCGCTTGCCGCCCCTTACTTTGATTTTTGTTTCTTTCGGAACGATGACATTAAAAATTTTATCGGTCATCGCAAGCGATTCGATTCTTTGTTTCAGGTATCGCAAAACGGCGTCTTCATAACCGGCGTAAGTATGAATAGCGTACCAATTTCTGCTTGCGGGTTGTATGTTTTGCTTTTCCATTAGATTATCAGTCTTTCCAAAAGCTGGATAAAGATAAAGTCGAGAAGCCCCAAAAAGGCCGCGACCGCAATCGAAAACCCAATTACAAAAACCGTGTAGCGAACGGTCTCTTTTCGACTCGGCCAGTTCACTCGTTTGAGCTCCCGGCGCGAGTCTTCAAAAAATAGCTTTATTTTACCTATCATTAGTCTTGAATTTTATACCAAAATATCGCCTACAAATCAAGGTTCTTCACCGAAGTCGCGTGCGACTGAATGAAATTCTTCCGAGGCTCAACGTTCGCTCCCATAAGGACATCGAACATCTTGTCCGCTGCTTCGGCGTCATCAATATCGACTTTTTTCAGGGCCCGAACGGTCGGGTCCATGGTTGTTTCCCATAACTGACTCGGATTCATTTCACCCAAACCTTTGTAGCGCTGGATTCCGGCTCCGTCACCCATGGTTTTCAGGATTTTTTCTTTTTCTTTTTCACCGTAAGCGTAGACTGCGTTCTTTCCTTTTTGAATGCGGAAAAGCGGCGGCTTGGCGATGTAGAGATACCCGTCTTCGATTATCGGCTTGAAATACCGGAAAAAAAGCGTAAGAAGCAAAGTGCGGATATGAGCGCCGTCAACGTCCGCGTCGGTCATTATTATTATTTTGTGATACCGAAGTTTTTTGATGTCAAAACTGTCGGAAATCGCGGTGCCCAAAGCGATTACAAGAGATTTGATTTCCTTATTCAAAAGCATCTTGTCGATACGGGATTTTTCGACATTCAAAATTTTTCCTTTCAGGGGCAATATCGCCTGGGTCCGCCTGTCGCGCCCCGACTTCGCACTGCCGCCCGCGGAATCACCCTCGACAATGAAAAGCTCGGATTCTTCCGCTTTCCGCGAAGAACAATCGGCCAGTTTCCCGGGCAAGGTGAGTCCTTCCAGAACGCCTTTGCGCAAAACGGTATCTTTGGCGGCTTTGGCTGCCATTCTCGCCTTTGCGGCGAGAAGGTTTTTTTCAACCATTTTTCTGCCGTCCGCGGAATACCTTTCCAAAAATTCTTTGAGAGCATCGGCCGTTACCGCTTCCACGGCGGTTCTCGCTTCCGGATTGCCGAGCCGGGCCTTGGTTTGTCCTTCGAACTGCAACTTGCTCTGAACAATTTTTACGGATATCGCCGCAATAAGCCCTTCTCGAACATCGTCGCCGGTAAAGTTTTCGTCGGAATCTTTAAGATAATTATTGCTTCGGGCAAAATCGTTCAAAGTTCGGGTAAGAGCCGAACGAAAACCGGTAAGGTGCATTCCGCCATCGGCGGTATAAATATTGTTCGCAAAGCTCATCTCCTGGGATTCGACGTCGTCCACATAGAGAAAGGCTACTTCGACTTCGATGTTTTCGTGAGTTTTATGAACGTAAAAAAGATTGTCCTGAATCGGCGTTTCGTTCCCGACCAAGTGCCTTACATAGGAACTGAGTCCCCCGTCAAAATAAAAACCGTAATAAACCGGCTCTTCACCCCGCGCGTCGCAAACTTCCATCCGCACGCCTTTCGTCAAATACGCCTGTTGGCGAAAGTGGCTGATAATTTTATTGAAATCGAATTCGATCTTGGTGAATATTTCCGGGTCGGCTTCGAAAATAACTTTTGTTCCCGTTTGCTTGCAGGAATTTTCTTTTTTAACTTTCGTGGTCGGTTTGCCGTATTTGTATTCTTGGGTGTAGAGGTGTCCGTCGCGGCAAACTTCTACCCGGAGCCATTTTGAAAGCGCATTTACAACCGAAACTCCCACGCCGTGCAAACCGCCGGCCACTTTATAAGAATCGCCGCCGAATTTTCCGCCGGCGTGCAAAGTAGTAAGCACGGTTTCCAACGCGGACTTCTTGGTTTGCTTATGAACGTCAACCGGAATACCTCGGCCATCATCGGTCACCGCCACCCGGTCGCCTTTTAAAAGCTCAACTCTAACACGCTTGGCGTACCCCGCCATCGCTTCGTCAATGGAGTTGTCGACCACCTCCCAAACAAGGTGATGCAAACCATCCACTCCGGTCGAACCAATATACATTCCCGGTCTTTTCCGGACCGGCTCAAGTCCTTCGAGAACATAAATGTCCTTGGCGCTGTAAGACGGATTGTTTTTTGATTCTTGTTCCTTACTTTTCTTAGCCATATAAGACCTAAAACGCCCACCTTTAGGGCCTTATAATTGTATCATATCGGGAAGCCCTAAACAAGCTTAAAATCTGCCTTTTTGAGCGATTTAAGGGGTCTTTCTGCCCTGCCCACTCTTTGCTCTATTACAGTCTTTAAACCGGCTCATAATCTGTCTTCTAATCAATAGCTTGGAAACACTTTAACGTTTCGACCGGCGTCCTCATCCCCAAGGCCATGTGCGGTCTCTCGGTATTGTACCAACGAAGAAACTCCGGTATCTCTCTTCGCCACGAACGTAGAGACGAAGGAACTTTTTTCAAACAATCCCGCTGAAGAGTGAGAATGAATCTCTCGACATGGGCGTTGTCGGTCGGTCTTCTCACTCTTGAATGCCGGTGAGAAATACCTCGTTCCCCAAGCCGTTTAGTGAGCCATTTGGAGAACTCCTGGCCGTGGTCCGACTGAACGACCCGGAAAGGAAAGGGCGAAAGCCGTCTCGCTTTCTCCACGAAAGCGAGCGAGCGGTGGGTTGAAATACGGGGCGCGGCCTCGGCATGCGCCCACCTTGAGCAGACGTCAATCAAGGCATAGGCCCGAAGCTCTTCCTTGGCCAATCCTTCCTGCATGGAATCAATCTGAACAAGTATTCCCGGTCTTTCCGGGAGGGGCCGGGACGGATACTCATGCCACTTCTTCCATTTGGAAGGGTAGACAAGCCCGTGTCTTTTCAAGGTGCGTTTCACCGAGGAAAGAGACACCGATATACCCTCCTTTAGGAGCCGGTGATGAAGAATCTCGGCGCATTGATTCCTTTCCCGGCGCAATTCAAGGATGTGAATCACGATATCTTCTCCCAGTTCCTTGGGATGGTGGCGGGGTCTTGAAGAACGGGTGGGGATGAGCCGGGCGTTCGAAGGAAGCGTATCCGCTTTCCTCGCCCACTTTGAAATCGTGCCCGGGGCATACCCGAAATGCCTGGCGACTTCCCGAATCCCTCGACCCGCCTGCGCCAGCCGTACCGCCTCCATCCGGAGGCGAGGCAACCTCTTATTTGTTTCATACATACCCATAGTTTATGCCTAACAGGTGTTTCCAAGCTATTGAACCATGACACCCTCTTGACATTTGAGGGGG
>Ga0210057_1010954_pt1 | contig 10145 bp, 14 predicted proteins | sample CryGeyCG2114_010_2_FD_183968 | JGI IMG/M metagenome (GOLD analysis project Ga0210057, IMG submission 183968) | Groundwater microbial communities from aquifer - Crystal Geyser CG10_big_fil_rev_8/21/14_0.10 (SPAdes) (version 2) | ecosystem: Environmental > Aquatic > Deep subsurface > Groundwater ...
ATAAAACTTGAAAATTTAAAAGATTCTCAACTTCCACCAACATTTCTTAAAATTCTTGAAGGAGTAAAGGATGGAAAGAAAAGAGGTCTTTTTGCGTTGATTAATTTTTTCAGAAGTATTGGGCTTGAAAAAGAAGAACTTGAAAAAAGAATTTTTGAATGGAATACCAAAAACGAAACTCCCTTAAAAAAAGGATATATTACTTCACAATTAACTTGGAGTTATAGAAGAAAACCTTTAATGCCTCCAAATTTTTCATCAGAATACTATAGTGCAGTTGGAGCAATTCCAAATTCTGAAGAAAGGAGATTAAAAAATCCAGTAAGTTACACCGTCAAAAAAAATCTAGAAGAAAAAGATAAAAAATAAATTTTAAAATAATTTTTTCATGCTCGGGAATATATCCAAAAAATTAAGAAATATTTAAAAGGATGAATGATATAACTTAAATATGAAAAAAGGGGTTACAATATTTGCACTTTTATTTGTAATTTCGGCTATCATTTTTGCGGGAGCTCTCGCTTCTGGTTTAAGTGAAACTGAAAGTGTTCAAAAAGCATACAAATGTTTCAATGGGGAAATAACTAATAAAACTTGTTCGAAGTTAGGTACAGAGGAAAAAATTTTTGCACTTTTAACCTCTGGAAAATGTAAAACTGAACTTTTGAATGTTTCTAAAAAAGATTCAAACAATAATACGTGTTGGTCAAAAAATTCAAATGCAGAGTGTAATTTAGAAATTACTTCTAAAGCTGCTCTTGCTTTGAATAGTGTTGGAGCAAACACAGATAAGCCGACTGATTGGATTTTGAGTAAAAAGGGAATTTCATCTGACTTAAATTGGTACCTTGAACTTGATGGTAATGGACCATTGACATGTAATATAGGTTATGAGAATTCGGCTCCTGGTTCTAATTCTGGATATCAAGAATATTCTTTTAATATTGATGGAGATAAAAAAATTGACCAAGGTGCAGGTTCATGTTTAACATTAGTAAATGGGGATTATTGGTTTAAAATCTCAAACACTTGCTATGAAAAAGAATTTCAAATTTCATGTAATGAAAGTTTTATTTCAACACTTTTATATCGGGAAGGAGATTCTTCAACTTATCACGTTTCACCAGATGTACACAGTTCTTCTGGAGGAACAACAATAGAAAAAATTGACTCTTATTGTCTTTTGAATGGCGCAAGTTGTGATTATCTGGGAACTCTTTGGAGTTCAACAGTATTAAATATTTTAGACAAAAATTTCACAGAATTCTTACCTTATTTAACAACAACTGCTTCAAAATTTTCAAAAACATTCCCTGAATCTTTTTTATATCTCTTAACTGGAAGTGTTGAATACAGAACAAAAATTTTACAAAAACAGGTATTGAATAAATATTGGTCAATTATTGGTGGAAGAGGACAATATTATGATACTGCTCTTGCACTTTTACCTTTTCAACCTGAAAACTTACAAGAAAAACAAAATTCTAAGAATTGGCTGCTTGAAGTTCAAGGACCTGAAGGATGTTGGAATAACAAAGATATTGTTTCAACAGGATTTTTACTTTACTCGCTATGGTCAAGAAATAATGGTGGAGGAAATGGTGGAGATGATGTTTTTTGTACTGATTTTCAAACTCAAGGATACGAATGTATAAACAGTTCAGCAACTTGCTCTGGAGACCCTTATCCCCAATATACTTGTGGAGAGAATCAAATTTGTTGTAATCCAAATGGAGGAGGAGATGAAGAAACTTGTATTAGTTCGGGGTTTGATTGTGTTTCTTCTTCCCAATGTGACTTTGGTTCTAGTGAAGACCAATATACTGCATCATGCCCTGGAATAACAATTTGTTGTAGTTCTCCGACAACTCAACCGACCTGTTCAGATCAAGGGGGAATTGTTTGTAATAGCAATCAAGAATGTAAATTTGGGAATGAATTGAATACTAACGATTTAACTTATGGAGAAATATGTTGTACTGGAGGCGGAACTTGTGAAACTAAGCAGGTAACTAATATCTACACTTGTGAAAACAATTTAGGAATTTGTCAATCTTCATGTTCTTCCGGATATGAAGAAACTTCCGTTTATACTTGTGAAACTTCGAGTGATGTTTGTTGTATTACTTCGAATATTCCAAGCAAAAGCTATTGGTGGATATGGGTTTTATTCTTCCTCGTGATTTTAGTTGTTGTTGGAATAATTTATAGAGATAAGTTAAAAGAAATGATTGACCAAATGAAAGCAAAGAAAGGCAGAGGTAGTGGAAGCCCACAATCAAATGGAAGAGGAATGCCTCCAAGATTCCCTCCATCATATCCTAGAGAAGCACAATTTAGACCCTCTCCACCGAGAAGAATTGTTCCGGAATCAAGGCCTCAAAGAGTAATTCCAAAACACAAATCTCCTAAAGAATTGGATGAAGTTCTTAAGAAATTGAAAGAGATAGGAAAATAAAATGAAAAAATTTGTCTTTCCTGTTTTGATTTTATTTATGGTTTTTTTGAGTTTAAGTTTTGTTTCTTCACTTCAAATTGAAATGAATTCTAACTATTCGCTTGGAGAAAATGTTGTTGCTAAAGTTTCTGGAACATTTTACACTCCACTTATTAAATCAAATATTTATTTTTATAGGGGATGGTCAGACACTTCTTTTGACCCATATAATTTAAATAAAATTGATGGGAATTATTACATTTCATTCTCAGTTCCTTTTGAAAAAATCCCTGGAGAATATTCAATTCAATTGAAAGGAATAAAATATTATTCTGGAGGAGTTCTAAGTGAAGAAAATGTAACTCAAAATTTTAGTATTTTGGATAAAAAAGTTTTCGTTGAAATTAGTCCATCATTTTCTATGCCAGATGATTATACTTACAATTTAACTCTAACAAATATTGAAACGAAAAAAATTAATATTGAATATGGCCTTGAGGGAACTGCCCAAAAGAGTGTTAGTTTAAATGATGGTGAAAAAAAAGATGTAACTGTAAAAGTTTTTGGAGGAAGCACTCTTGAGAAAGTTCTTTTTACATATAATGGTGAAACTTATCCCGCTTTTGTTTATTCTAGTTTAGACCAGATTCCTATTGAAAACCAAACTTATATTGATGAAACCGGAAATAAAACAAATAACACTACTTATGGAAATGAAACAAATGATACAAGAAGTTGGTGGGACATTTTTTGGGGAATAGAAGAACCAAAAAACAACTCAATAAACAATGAAACTAATGGAACTCAAAAGAATATAACTATTTTAAATGAGTCTGATAATTCCGAAGACAAAAACCAACTTGATGTATGTCAAGAAAATAGCTTTCCAATTTGTTCTGGAACAACAGAATGTGATGGAACTCTTGTTGATGGACAGGCAGGACAATGTTGTGATGGAACCTGTATTGAAAAAGAAACTCCAAGTTCAACATGGAAAACATTTGGATGGATTTTAATTGGAATAGTTGCAATATTTTTAATCTGGTTTTTTAAAGTAAAATTCTCAAGAACAAGAATGAGTCCGGGCGGACTATTTAGAAAATAATTATTTTTTTTTAGATTTTTTCTTTTCTGTCTCAACTTTTTTTTCTTTTGATTTTTTCTTTTCTTCCATTTTTGGTGCTTCGGCTGGCTTTAATTGAGTAAAACCTCCTCCCTGAGATTCCATTTGCATTTGCATAACTCTTACAAGTTCTTCATATCTGTGAAGCCTTCTTGTTAATTCGTTTAGAATGTCGCTATATCCATAATTTGACATAACGAACTTTTCTGGTTCAACTATCTCCATATGTGAGGGCATATACTTAAATGTCAAAACTGCAAGAATTAAAGGGTCCTCAACTTCAATTTCGATTTCGGAAAAAGTTGTGAATAAATCTTTTTGATCTTTTACTAAAACTGGTTCATTTATTTTTTTGTTTACAATTTTTAATCCTTTTTCTTCAGTTAATTGTCTTACAAGTTCTTCTGAAGATTGAATTAAGTGTTCTTTGGGCCTTCCCATCATTTCTACAATCATAATTGCAGTTATTTTGTTTTCATCATCTTTTCCATTCATTTTTTCTTTTCCTAAATTTTATTAAATAGAGACCTAAAAGAACAAAACAAAATACCAAAAACAAGTATTTTGAGTAATCTTTTTTCTCTTTATTCTCAACCGAATTTTGACTTTTTATATCTTTTGGGTTAAGAATTATTGGAAGAGATAAATTTTCTTCTTCTTTTGTTTCTTTAATCGATGGAATAATAATCTTTTGATTTTTATTTGAATTTTCAATTTCATCAGAATTTTCTTCGGCCACTACTTCTTCCTCTTCGGGTTCATTGGAAGAATTGTTCTCTGGTTCAGATGTTGATTCGTTATTTTGGGAACTGTTTGAATCGGAATTTTCTTCTCCAGGAGTTCCATGAATATTCTGGCTTTTCAAAAATTTGTCCTCCTTAAATTCCAAACTATATCCTTTTTCAACATCATCGGAGTAAGCCAATTCTTCATAAGTTTTATTACCTTTTTCCAAGGTTAGAGTCTTTCCAGAGTCCGTCAAACCTCCACACAAAGTTGCAGGCTCAACATGAATCGCAAGGGAATCGGAATCAACATCAAAATTTTCGTAAACCTCCGTTCCACTCCCCCCATCTGTTATTAGTGCAAACCCTCCTGTTTCCAATATTAACCCTCTATCATTTTGAATTTCTTTCTGCGTGACATAACCAGCCACTAAACTTTTTCCGCATAAACTAAACTCAGACAAATTAATTTCTTCTGACTCATCATTATATAATTCAATCCACTCATTAAAACTTTGGGAAAAATCAGGTTTATACATTATTTCATTTATTCTTACTGCAGAGACAAAATTAACTAAAAACAAAATTGGCAAGAGCACTAACACGAGTTTGTTCATCTGATTTAACTAAGAATGAATATTTTTTAAATTTTATTAAGAATCATTTTACATATCTTTCTTTAAAATCAACATACTCAATTTCAATTTTTTTTCCAACTTTTTTTTCTTTTGCAATCCAAATTTGAGAAAAAATCTTTTTTTCTAAATACCAAATACACTTTTCTTTTTCTATTTTTGAAAGAATTCCATTTATTTTACATTCGACTCCAATAACACTATAAAGTTCATCTCTAACATGAGCAATTGAAACAAAATCTGGAAAACCAGTTCCGAGAGTCATTGCTTTTAGAAAAGGATTAAATTTCTTTTTTGCAATAATTAATTTTCCAATTTCCAAGTCAACATTATTGTTCCACTTGTCAACTATTCTTCCTTTACCTTCCAAGTCATGCCTAACTTTTAATTCAAAACGTCCTCCACGTGCTTTTGAACTTTTTCCTTTTTTTATTTCGGTTTTCTTTTTAGAAACAGGTTTTCCTTCTTCCCAATGAGTTTCATATTCAGAACTGTTAGCTTTTTCAACTCTTTCCATAAATTTTTCTTTAGCCTCTTTGTTTATTTTTTGCATAAATCTGAAAAACTAAAGAACTATTAAAAGATTATCTAAATTCTAATTCAAAAGATATAATCCAAGATATATAATTTAAACAAGATATTCCAAAATATACTTTGGAAAAGATATATTGAACTATACTTTTATAATCCAAGTCTGAACAATAATAAAAATTATTGAAATTATTGAAATAATTCCCATTGTTGCTGAAAGAATAGGGTGGACTATATTCACGGAAGGAAAACTCAAAATTGCTGCAATAATTGCCATCACTCCAATAACAAAGGTTGTTAATCTTGAAAAACTCTCCTCATCAAATTTTTTCTTTGAGGTGGCATAGAGATGTTTTGGTTTTGAAATAATAATAAAACCAATTCCCATTATTATTAACCAAAAAAATGCCGAATACTCCCTAATTGAAATTTCAAAAAATTGTGTTAAAATTATCTCGACAAAGCCAGTAATTGAAATCAATGCAAGAATTCCTGCAAACTTTGTTGAAACTTTTCTTTTCTCTTTTATTGGTTTCACTTCTCTTTTTATCATCCTAATTTAATAAAAGAAAAATTTAGTTAAAAATGTTACTATATTCTTTAAAATATATATTAGAAAAGATATTTTGCAAAATAGAGAATATAAAATATATTTTAAAAAAATTATATTGTAGTTTTACAAATCCCTCGCCTGGAGGGTTCGTCTTCCATTTGCCTTTGCTCTTTTTATTGCTCTTTCCAACATTTCTTCAACTTTCATTTCAAGAGCAGTTTCAACTTCTTCGGCAACTGAACTCACATCTTCACTTTCTTTTTGAAGATTTTTTACTGTCCCTTTTATATTTGACTTAACAATTAATCCCATGAAGAATTAAAGAAGAATCTGTTTATTAAATTTTTGATAAAAAAACACCTTAAAATTGACTATTATGATATATTCTTCCCATTTGAGATTTATTTATAAATAAGAATTTGTCAAGAAGATTATAGAAAAAGAAGAATTTATCAAAAAAGGTTTGGAAAAAGGAGACTTAGTAGAAATTCTTTTAACTTCGGATGCTCAAAAGAATATCCTTCAAGGACAAGTGTCTTACATTTCTGGAGGAGAAAGGAATAACCCAGGAAGAACTCACGCAAGATATATTGTAGGAATCCATCTTGAAAAAGGATATGTTAACTTTTCCCCTAATTGGGACGAAAGTATTGCAAAGTTTTGTGAAAAAGAAATGGTTGAAATGAATGGTACTCATTATCACCTCGAAGCAATTCAATCAATCATTAAACCATAATTATCCTAAACCAATTTCATCTTTAATCTTTTTAATTCCAACGATTCCTACCTCGAAAAGTTGGTCCAAACTGAGTCCTGTTTGTTCAATTTCTTTTATTATTTCCCGGTCGCATCCGGTGGCAAAAGCTTTGTCTTTAAACTTCTTTTTTAATCCTTTTACTTCCATATCACTAATTCTCTTTCCACGCATTAAAGCATAAGCATAAATTAATCCGGTAAGGGTTTCAGAAGCCGCAAGAGCCCATTCAATTTTTCTTGTTCTTGCTTTATCTTTAAGTTCTGGTAACTCCCGAAATCCATATCCATGAGAGAGAACAATTTCAATAAACTCTTCATCGAATCCTAAACTTCTTAGGATTTCTGGAGCTTTTGACAGATGGGTTGAAACCTCGTTTTTTGTTAAAGTCCAATCAATATCATGAAGAAGCCCAAGCATTCCATAATAATTCTCATCTTCTCCGATAAGTTTTGCAACTTCCTTCATGACTGCTTCACTCATCAAATAATGAATTAAGTCAAATTCTTCTGGATTTTGAGATTTTAAAATCTCAATTGCTTTTTCTCGGGTTATTGGAAGTTTCATTTTTTAAAAAGCAATCAGATAATTCAAAATCCCAGCAAAAGCCACCCATATAAGATAAGGGATAAGCAGCCAGGCAGAAATCTTGCTTATTTTTTTAGTAATTAAGATCATTCCAAAAATTGAACCTAAAAGAAGAATTATTTCAAAAAATGAAACTAGGGGAAGTTTTAGCCCGAAGAAAAGCACACTCCACAAAATATTGAGGAAAAAGTTAATTCCAAAAACCAGTGCAATTTCATGTTTATCTTTCTTTTTTGAGGAGGTCCATGCAAAATAAAGTGAAAGGGCAATTAAGAAAAAAAGGATATTCCACACAACTGGAAAAACAAAATTAGGAGGCGTTATGTCCGGCTTTATTGAGTTATACCATTCAGTTCCGGTATTTGGAGAAGTAAAGAGACTTCCAACAAAACCGATTAAAAAAGTAATTATTAAGGAAACTATTAAAACCTTCCAATTTATTTTCATATTTTATTTAAAACAAAACAATTTATAAATTTTGGTTAATTCTTTCTATAATGGAATGGTTGCTTTTTTTTCACTTTGTGGGAATTATAATTGGACTTGGTGCTGTGACAGTCATTGACACTATGGGGTTTTTTTCAAGAAAAGACAAAAAGAAAACGCAAGACACTATTGCTACCCATCACACAACTAAACCTTTAATATGGCTTGGAACAATTATTGTATTAATTACTTGGATTTTTATGCTTCTTGAAAATTCATTTGAAGGAATTTATTTATGGAAAAGTTTGTTGTTAGTTATCATGCTTTTCAATGGTGCATTTCTTTCGTTTGTTGTTTCTCCTGCGTTGGACAAACTTATAGGAAAAAATGTTTTGTTGCCTTTTAATCTTCAAATTAAAATTAGCATTTCATTAATTATTAGTTTTGTTTCTTGGTGGAGTTTTGTTGCTTTGAGTGTTTTTGCCTTGAATTAAGTTTATAATTTTGGTTAAACCCTTAGGGAATAATTAAAAACTTAGTATTTCTTGTAAGACAGATGTTTGAAAAAAGAAAACTAAAGAGAATGATTGAATTTTTGAAGGAAAGAAAAAAAGAATATTGAGGATTTAGTTAGGATTTGATGGAGAGTATTATTACTCATTAGTGCTAGGAAAAATTTTTGTATTTGATTTCATTGGGCAATCAATAAAAAAAGGGTGTTAGAAAGATCCCTTAAATTAATTCTGGTCTTCCTGTAAAAATCGAGAAAAAGCTTTAAAGGGGAACATAAATGAATGACAATAAAAATAGGTGCTTTCGGTTATGGATTAGCAGCAATTTTTGGAGCAGGAGCAGTTTTATTGGCTGCTATAGGTAATGCTAGCTGGGGAACTTTTGCGGTAATTGCAGTAATCCTTTGGTTAATTTCACTTATTGCAAGAAAAATAAGATAAGAGACCTAAACAATGATTTGGTTTATTTTTAGGAGAATGGAGATTTCCCCATTTTTGTTTTGATATTCACAACATAAATTCTTAAAAATATCTTTCTATTTTTTCTGAAATGAAAATTAAAGATCTTCCAGACTCTTCTAAACCCCGAGAAAGATTCCTGAAACTAGGACCTGAAGCACTAAGTGATGCAGAACTCTTTGCAATAATTTTGAGAACAGGGATAATAAATGAAAACGTCGTCGATATGTCAAACAGGTTAATTAAAGAATATTCTCTGGAGAAATTGTTTGATTGTTCACTAAAAGAACTTCAAGAAATAAAGGGAATTGGTCCAAGTAAAGCAATGCAAATTTTAGCAATGGCAGAGTTAGGAAAGAGATATAATAACTCAAAATTTCCAATTAAAAAAATCACATCTGCAAAAGATGTGTTTAATGTTTTTCATGAAAGATTAAAGGACGAAAAACAGGAAAATTTTTATGTTTTAATCCTAAACACCCAAAATATAATTATTAAAGAAGAATTAATTTCAAAAGGAGTTCTAGATTCCGCTCTTCTTCATCCAAGAGAAGTTTTTAAACCTGCAATAAAAAACTCCGCTAAAAAATTAATTTTGATTCACAATCATCCTTCAGGAAATCCAGAGCCAAGCAAAGAAGATATAAAAATAACCAAAAAACTAATTGAAATTGGAGAGATGTTAGACATAAAAATTTTGGATCATGTTATTATTGGAGATGAAAATTATTGGAGTTGGGTTGAGGATGAGAGAATTTAGTCTATTCCACAATATGCCAATTTCCATTTAAACCTTTTTTGTTCTTGCTCAAAATGTTTTTTGCACAAATAACTCCATCCTGAATTTTTATTTTTCTTTCCTAAATCAGGATAAACTTCTTTAAACGCGAGATTTTTACAATTCATATTATAATCACATAGCGGTCTCTTTTTTCCTTTCCAAAATTTATATTTAACTGTATTATCCATAATTAAAAAACTGCCAATCGGCAGTAAATACCTTCGCTGTGAAGGAACCAGCAACATGGCATCGGTTTATTTTTTCCATTAATTGTCTGTATTTGCACATGACATTTTTTTATTACTACAGACTATCTATTGTTTCAAAAATCCTATATTAATCTAAGATTGAATATTAAGTGATGTTTTCGAAATTTCTTCAATAGATTTTAATGCTTCTTCAATTGCTTTGATTTGTTCATCAAAAACTTTTTCTTTTGTCTCAGTTTGTTCCTTAGAATTTTTAAATTCCTGTCTTGCTCTATCAATTTCAATTTCTTTTTTTCTTTAAGTTCACGGAATCTTCCTTCAGAGTCAATTTTATCCCATTCATAAGTTGGAAGAGAAATATTCTTTATCCCAAGTTTTAAGTTATATTTGCAAAAAGGTTGGTATTCAACAA
>Ga0210057_1010955_pt1 | contig 10145 bp, 10 predicted proteins | sample CryGeyCG2114_010_2_FD_183968 | JGI IMG/M metagenome (GOLD analysis project Ga0210057, IMG submission 183968) | Groundwater microbial communities from aquifer - Crystal Geyser CG10_big_fil_rev_8/21/14_0.10 (SPAdes) (version 2) | ecosystem: Environmental > Aquatic > Deep subsurface > Groundwater ...
ATTTTTTGAAAGGTAGGTTTCTTTACTCCTGTTTTTCTTTGAAAGTAGGAGTCTGATTTTTTGGACAGTGTTGTGTATTTCATCTCTTTATCTTCTCATACCAATACCCTTTAGTGCAAGAGGTCTATTACCGTTACATTATGACTCTTGTGTATATATATGCTCATCTCTCTATTCTACACCGCAGCAAGCAGCGGGGAATGAACCCTAAAAATAGATTCAAAATAGATAAAGACACAGGTGAAACAGTACCAATTCTTAATGATGTAATGGTTACTTTAGTTGGCACAATTCTGACTGGAATTAAAACTAAAGACTATTATGTAAATAATGATGAATCAGTAAAATTTAAGGCTAAATGGTCAAAAGTTGATGATAAATACATGTTTGAGGGTGAAAAAATATAACCATCCCTCTGGTATACTATTCCAATGACAATTGAAACCCTCCATGGCCAACTTAATACTCCCCTTTTTATGCCAGATGCAACTTATGGTGCTGTTAAAAGTTTAGATTTTACCGATTTAAATAATATTGGAATTAATGCGATAGTTACAAACACCCTACACCTATACCTTAATCCAGGTGATACTTACATTAAAGAAATTGGAGGACTTCATAAATTTTTTGGTTGGAATAATCCTATTTTAACCGATAGTGGCGGGTTTCAGGTTTACTCGTTAATTAATCGAAGCGGTAAAAGTTTAGGTAACAGCATTGATGAAAACGGCGCGCATTTTATTAACCCTGCAAACGGGAACAAACACTACTTAACTCCAGAAAAATCAATTGAGATTCAGCTTAACCTTGGTTCTGACATACTTACTGTATTAGACGATCCACTAGACTCTACTGCAGAATACGAAAGAGTAAAAAAATCAGTAGAGCGAACTACTAGCTGGGCAAGAAAATGTAAAAATGAGTTTTTAAGATTAAATAATCTAACTAACGAACAGTTTAATAACACAAACGGCACAACAAGACCTTTGTTATTTGGCGTAGTACAGGGCGGAAAGTTTGAAGATTTGCGAACACAAAGTGCTAAAGAGCTTATCGAAATCGGATTTGACGGATACAACTTTGGTGGCCTTCATTATATTGAAAAAGGAAATGTAATGAAAAACATTTTTAAACTAACTGCAGATTTAATTCCAGATGATAAGCCAAAATATGCTATGGGCGTTGGAACACCTGATGATATTAAACTAGCACTAGAGTACGGTTGGAACATGTTTGATACAGTACTACCAACACGAATGGCACGACATGGCGCTTTATATACAAAACAAGGCGAGATAAAACTAACTAACAAACAATACGAATTTGATACTAACCCAATAGATAAAGATTGCATTTGTTTAACTTGTAACAATTATTCTAGAGCTTATGTAAGGCATTTGTTAAGAATAAAAGAACAAACTGGACTTAGACTTGCAAGTATTCATAACCTACATTTTTTTAATCAACTATTTTTATAGTTTCCCTCAACGTCATCCCCGACTTGATCGGGGATCCATAATACAATTATACTAGATTTCCGATGAGTACTCGGGAATGACGCATAGTATAACTTTCTATTTCAAGCTAATTAACTGTATCCCGTCTATATTTTCTAAGTTCTTTTTATCTGTTGTAGTTATAATTGTCTGTTGGTTTTTTGAATAATTTAATACCTTTTCTCTTCTAACCTCATCAAGCTCTGAAAAAACATCGTCTAACAACAATATTGGCCTAGACTTAATTGCATCTGCAATATATTCTAGCTCTGATAGTTTAAAAATTAGTGCCCCAATTCTTTGTTGCCCCCGAGACCCAAAATCTGCTAACGATTCGTATCTATCATCACCATTTAGCTTAATCTTAAAATCATAATCATCCCTGTGTGGCCCACCTAAAATATGCCCAGAGTTTAATATGTAATGATAGTTTCTTTCTATCCTGTCTTTATCTATCCTGTTTGGTATGTAATCAATTTTCATCTCCCAGCCATCTGAAAGCTCGTGTGAGGTTTTTGCAATAAAGCTATCGATATCTTTGAAAAAATTTATGCGCTTCTCTGTAATCTTTTTCCCTGACACAACTAACGACTCAACCCAAACATCTAAATCACTTTTTGTTGCTCTATTTTCTAAGATAAGTTGCAATACCGCATTGCATTGCTTTAGCGACCTTGTATATACCCCTAAATCTTTTTTATACTCTTTATCAAACTGAAAAAATATTGTATCTAAATAGTCTCTTCGGCGACTGGGCGAACCTAAAATTAATCTAATATCATCTGGTGAAAATAAAACACAAGCAAGCGTTCCTGTAAAATTTCTTATACTTTTTGTAACTCCGTTAATCTTAAACACCTTAGCACTTCTTGTGTTTTCTGCACTTTGCACAACAAAATAAAGCTCTTTTTCATCTTCTTTGTTTCTAAATTTTAACTGCGCACTTGCAAATTCGTATCCCTTTTTTATTACATCACTATCTACTCGAGAACGAGAAGATTTTCCACGTGACAAAATATATATAGCCTCAAGTATACTAGTTTTCCCTGCAGTATTAGGACCATATATCCCAACAACAGGGCTACCAACTGTATATTGTTGTTCTTTAAAAACCCTAAATTGTTTTAATATCAGTGAATCTAGAAACATAAATGTATTATATAGGAGTATTTTGATATTGGAAAAATCTGCATGAAATTTACTAATAATTAGCACTTTGTATTTTGGAGGCTTTCGGAAACAAACATTAAAGCTGATCTTAAAAAAAATTAGAAATATTTGTTTGGCGCACTCATTCGAGTATCCCAGGCGACTAAGCTCTTTCATCGCTAAGTCTTATGTCAAGAACGAAGCGGTGTGTGAAACTTTAGAACCAAATACACAACCGCTGTACTCCATAAATATGAAGTGCAAATTATTAAGTTCGGAATGACGATAGAGTTAATTTGAAATCTGAGTACCAACAAATAGCTTTCCTGCAAACATATTTTCTAAATTTTCAATGTTTCTGCCATTTGCGATAATAAGTTTTAAATCATTATCTAAACAAAGCTTAGTTGCTATTGGATCAAAAGGCGAACTTAGATTTGGAGTCCACTTATCACCTACCATCTGTTGTAATGTTGTCCAGGTTAAGTGTTCTAGTCGCTTTGCATCTTCTCCACCTTCTACATTTGGATCTTTATCATACACAACATCAATATTTGAAAGGTTAATCATTTCAGATAATCCATTACCTACTGCTAAACTTGCAGAGACATAGTCAGTTGACCAACCAGGTTTCGAACCACCTGCCACAACAACCGCTTCGTTAACATCAAATCTCTCATCATGATGAGTAATAATTATTGGATAAGCAATTTCTTTAAAGATTGTTCTCATTAAATGGGCATTAAGTCTTGTTGTGTGTATTCCAAGCCAATCTAGATCTTCGTTTGTAACATCTATAACTTGTTTTGCAGCCTCAATATATCTTTTTCCAGTTGCTCCCCCTCCACAGATAATTAAAAATTTAAATCCTTCTGCAACACGATTTTCTATAAAAGCCTTAAACTGGGTTAAAAATTTATAATCAATTTCGTTGGGAACAATTATCGAACCACCAAGGGATATAACAACTCTACCGTTTTTTCCTAAAGTTTGAGTTTGAATCATTTAAAGTCGAAATTTACTCGAATAAGAGTACCATGTATATTTAATGAGTCAAAGAGTTTGTATTAGATACTATTAAAATTCCTCACAATACTAGCCAGTATCTAATCCTAAACTTTTTATATCAATTTTAATTATATATTCCATGTGTTCCAACACTGTGAAACCAGATTGTTTTTTCGTTAGAAAATTCAAATATTATTCTGTATTGATAATCAATAGAAAAAGACCAATAACTTTTTAACTTGCCTTCTAATTTATGGGTTTTAAGTGATAATGAAAAGGGATCTTTGCGAAATAATTTCTCCTTTTTTTCTGCTAAAAGTTTTACTTCCTGCGGTAATTTACGATACTCTTTTTCAAATTTAAAGGAATAATAGATTTTCATCTAACGCAAATCACTTAAAGACTTTAGTAATTTACCATCACCTGTTTTTAACTCATCTCTACTTTTTTTCAGATCTATAACAAGCCTTCCTTCTAACCATGAACGAAGAAGCATACGAAAAAATTCACTTTTACTAGCATACTCTCCGCCAGCAACCTCTTTTTCAACTATCTTAGTTAATTGTATAGGCAAAGAAATATTTATAACACTTCTCATATGTAACATATTGTATTACACATCTTTAGAGATGTCAAAAAAGTGAATTAAATAAGATGAAAATTCTTGAAATACTAGCCAATATCTACCAAAGAGTTTACTATGTTTAAGATATTAGTTTTGAAAATTTGCTTGGTATATTTATCTTTCACAACATTTCTCACTATTTCTCTATCAAATTTTTTCTCATTAAAAATCTTAACCGCCTCAAGTAAGCTTTCAACTGTGTTTTCGTCATAAAATATTCCATTTTGTCCTTCTATAATAGTTTCAACAAAACCCCCAGATCTTAGTGCAATGACAGGTGTTCCTACACTACTTGCTTCTATTGTTGTAATCCCAAAATCCTCCTCTTCAGCAGATAATATCAATCCTTTTGCATGTTTATATAAATTTTTAAGTACTTGATTATTTATTCCCTCTAAAAACTCTATATTCTTATTTGCCATTAATTTTAACCCAACCTTTTCACTACCTAAACCTACTATCTTTAACTTTAACCCTAACAAATTAAATACCTCAATAACTTTATCTACATTTTTGTATGGCTCTAGCCTAGAAACTACAAGGTAGTAATCTTCAACCTGTGCAAATTTATCAAAATTTAATAAATTAACTGGAGGGTAAATGACTACCGAGTCTTTATTCCAAAACTTTTTTATCCTATCCTTAATATTTTCAGAGTTAGCGATAATTATATCTGGGTTGCCTGAAGTTTGTAAGTCCCACTTAGTTAGATCTTGTTCGATATTTTTAATGATTGGCTTTAGAAAAAATAGGTTCTTTTTTTTAGTTGATTCTGAAGGTAGGCTATATAAAAACCTAGCAGGGGTATGACAGTAATAAATATGCTTCTGATTTTCATTTGTCTTAACTCCTTTACTCCATACTGTGCCATCTGAAATTACTAAATCATATTCAGATAGATCTAGATCTTCAAACCATTTTTTTGTAAATGGTACTAGAAATTTTGATGTTAATTTTTGAAATGGTATTTTTGAGAAATTAGAAGAGATAATAGTTTTATTTTCTAACCGTTCCCTTGCGTCCTTAGGAAAATGACTAAAATTTTTAATAAAAGTATAAATTGGTGCATCTGGAAAAATCTCTGTTAATGCAAGCAAAACTTGTTCTGCACCTCCAAATGTATGTAAGTAATCATGAACTAAAGCAACTTTCATTATATTAAGCTTAATTGAGGATTGTTTTCCTCAAGTTTTGGTACTTTGGAACTAAAATATCTATTAATCAAACTCTTAAAATTATATTCAGATAACATATTTATAAACTCTTCCGAATAGGTATTTTTCCATCTTAAATCGTTTTTTTCTATACCTAAATCTAAACTTGTATTAATTGTTGCAAGTTTATAACTTATCTGTGCATTATCTTTATTCTTTTCCAACTTGTTTTTTAAAGAAATAGGTGTTATCTCATTAATATTACTATATATATTGTCTAATGTTTTATACTCTTGTATCAGTTTTTTTGCAGTTACGTCACCAATACCATAAACCCCAGGTATATTATCCGATGGATCACCTTTTATCGATTTATAATCTATTAAGTTAATAGGTTGAAAACCATACTCCTTAACAAATTCGTTTTGGTTCCAGCATATTGCACTATTACCGTTTCTGGCAGGACGACATACAAAAACATGTTCATCAATAAGTTGCAGCATATCTTTATCATTTGTATGAATATACGCATCAGAACCAAAATCAGAATTTGCACGTTTTGCAAAACTACCAATAATATCATCAGCCTCAAAACCAACTTGTGTAACAACAGGGATGTTTAATAGTTTAAGTAACTCCTTTACCTTATTTTCTTGTCTTACAAATGATTCCCTAAGCTCTGGAGCCATCTTAGGTCGTGTTGCCTTGTAATCCTCAAATAGTTCAGTCCTTTTTAAATCTTTTCTAGATAAATCAAATGCAACAACAACATAGTCAGGATTAAGAGTATTAATTGCAGAAAGTAAAAGACTACAAAAGCCATAAACTGCATTAACCACATCATCATTATGTGTTAATGTGTTAGGGAATGCATAAAATGACCTATGTAAATGATCATGTCCATCAATTAGTAGAAACTTATTTTGTTGCATTAGAGCTTTTTGTTTTTTTAGAATTTTGAGCCTTATCTTTTTTAATTAATTTCCCATATTTTAATTCCCAATCAATACTGTCTGCTTGCCCAGCCTGTTTTACCAACTCAATAAATCGTTCATCACCAATTGTTTCCTCTTCAATCAAAACTTTTGCAACCAAATCTAAAGTTTTCTTTTTATCTTTTAATGTTTGAAACGCAACCTTATATCTTTCATCAATCAACTCTTTTACTCTTTTATCAACCTCATAAGCCATACTTTCACTTATATATTTATCAAATGGGTTTCGATCTGGATTATTACTTGGACCAAGGTTAACAAGACCTAGGTCTGTCATACCAAACTCCACAACCATATTTCTCGCAACCATTGTTGCATTCTGAATATCACTATGAGCTCCAACTGTTGAATCTTTAAATTGCAACATCTCTGCAGAGCGTCCTCCTAGCATCATGGAAATTCTCTCAAGCAACCTTGTTTTTGATTCATTTACAGACTCAGAAGGATTAATTAAGGTATGCCCCAAGGTTTGCCCTCTCGAGATTATTGAGATTCTATGTATTGGATCAGAGTTAGGCATAAAAATACCAACAATTGCATGACCTGCCTCGTGATAAGCTACAATCTCTTTTTCTTTATCAGACATTGGTTTCTTTCTCTCAGGACCAATTTGTACCTTAGTAATTGATTCCTCTACAATTGCTTCAGTAATCTTTGAAAGTCCTACTCTTGCTGTTGCAATTGCAGCTTCATTTAACATGTTCTCAATATCAGCTCCAGAAAATCCTACTGTACCTTTCGAAAGCTTTCTAGAATCAACATTTTTTTCAAATGGTTTACCTTTCATATGAATTTTGATTATATCTTCCCTTTCCTCAATATCCGGCATTCGAAGCGTGATTCTTCTGTCAAACCTTCCAGGTCTTAAAAGTGCTGTATCTAATAATTCTGGTCTATTAGTTGCACCAAGAACAATTACGCTCGTTCTTTGGTCAAACCCATCCATTTCAACAAGTATCTGGTTTAATGTTTGTTCTTTTTCATCATGTCCTCCCATAAATCCACTTCCCCTTTTCCTTCCAATTGATTCTATTTCATCAATAAAGATTAAGGCAGGTTGAGTTGCCTTAGCAGTATTAAACAAATCTCTCACTCTACTAGCGCCTACTCCAACTAACATCTCAACAAACTCTGATCCAGCCATAGAATAAAAAGGTACATTAGCCTCGTTTGCAATTGCTCTTGCTAATAATGTCTTACCAACACCAGGTTGCCCTACTAATAAAACACCCTTTGGAATTCTTGCTCCGAGTTTTCTATATTTTTCAGGATTTTTTAAGAAATCTACAATCTCAGTTAGCTCTTGCTTAGCCTCATCAGCACCTGCAACATCTTCAAAAGTAATCTGTTTATCCTTTTCATTTTTCACAAACATCTTTGCTTTCGACTTGCCCATACTAAAAATATCACCAGCTCCCCCACTCATTCTTTTAAATAAATACAAAATAAAGATGACAGGGATAATAATACTTGCAAAAGTTAATATTATATCAAAATAATTAATTTCTTCTTTTTGATCAATCACTAAATTTTGAATTTTGTCTTTTGGTACTTGTAACGCTGAAAAAACTTCGTAAATATTTGTGTTATCTGGCAATCGAGATTTTAATGTTGTTTCATCTTTTGTAACAACATTTATCTTTAACCCTACTAACTCAATCCTTTTTACTTTATCTGTCTTTACCAAATCTGCAACTTGATTTATCGATGTTGGTGCTGGATTTGAAAACTCTTCTAAAGGATTAAACGACAGATAAACTAACCCAATAACAACTAATCCCACTGCTATATTTGCGATATTAGATTTTAAAGTATTTTTCTTTTTATCTTTAGTATTTATTTTTGGTAATTTTAAATTATTCATAAGCAATTCATTATACTATAATAATACAACTAACTTGAAAAATACTTATTATCTAGTATTTATTTTATTTTATTGATAAACTACTAAGGTTATTAACGCGGGCGGGAGGTATAGTATCTCGGAGGGCTCATAATCCTCTTAAACTTGGGGCAGTACCAAGGCCCGCAACCAAAAGACTTAGTGAGCTACTTGCGAACTTAGTCACCTGCGGTACCCGAAGGGTGCAACCATGAACCACGTTGGGTTCATGGCTTACGCCAGTAAAACTTGAACACATTACGAAGTTCATGCAGTATACCTTTTATGGTTTACTGCCAAATTATTAACTCTTCAGTACATGACCAAAACCCACCACACTATTATTTAGACCTTATCTTTACTATTTGGTATAATTTCAATCATAATTGAAGAATTTCTAGATGCCGTATCAAATACGGCATGACAAAACATGGGGGGGGGAAAAAAGAAATTATTTTATACTTGTTCTACAAGTAAAACATTCTTTTTCAAATGGTTTTGCCATACAGTCAAGGTTAATTTTCGCTTCGTTTGTATACATAGGATACTCATCAATATAATTACCACTTCTTGCTGATTTTTGCTCATACTCGCCTAATGAAGTAGGTTTAAAGCATGCTCTTGGTGTATAGGATTTATAAATGTTATTAGAATTATTTTTTGAAATATGGCTAAAATTTTCAGTTTCACCTGCAATTATAGTTATATATGAAAGATATTTTTCATTAAAAGGTTTTTGATAAGGTGTGTAAGGTAATAATACATCTAAACATGAACTAAATTCATTTGAACTTGCATTTACTTTATTTGGTTCTTTACCATTGTTACAGGTATTACTTAAATTCCAAGGGTAATCACCTTTCTCATTTTTGTATGCATCAAGTGCATAAACTATTTTCCAAGCTTCTGCAGAAGTTATATCAAAATCAATTATAGCTAAATCCTTGCTATTTAAATTTGCCTGTTTTGTAACATCCACCTTAACTAAAGATGTCATTATATCTTTTAATATTTTAATTGTTGCTTCTCTATCTATTTCGTATCCAAAACCAAGGTTTAATTCTAATACTGATTCTTGCTTAATTAAAACCATATGCCTATCTACACTATTTCTCATCATTTGTTCATCTTTACTGCCACTGAAACTACTTGCAAAATAGGGGTCAAGAGGTCTTGGGGTAGTTTCAAAATAATGTAAACTATCAGTTCCTGTTTCAATTAATTCATAATACTTAGTATTTTCTGAAAGTTTATCTTCTTGAAGATTAAAATCACCTGAATCAGATATGTATGAATTAAAATGAGCTTTTGCTTCATCAATTGGATATTGTTCTAAAACTAATGATGAGTATGAAGATCTATTTATAACAGATTTACTGCTATATACTGTCATTATTGAAAAAGTATTGTTTGCTGTATCATAGTTTTTTACAAAGTTATTTGGTAAATATGTTGGTTGATAATAACCAATTCTATCTATCAATTCATTTAGATTTTTTTGGGTATATACATCCCAACCAGTATTAGGTTCAATTAGACGAGTATTAATATCACTAAAATCCATTCTGGAATATTTATTAATTAAGTTTAGACTAAATGAATAAAAAATTATAAGAACAAGCATCAAAAGTGTAAGTATTACAACTGTTACTCTTTTAATAAAAATATATATATGGATATCACACTTTAAAACTGGACTAAAAACCTAGCTTTGGGAACTTGTATTTAAAGTAGGTGGAGTTTAAATAATTAACAAAATCTTGTGCAGTTTTATCAACATTCGGAATGTATATATTTTTAACTACTTTTTCTTTTGCCACTTTCCATACGTGTTCT
>Ga0210057_1010957_pt1 | contig 10139 bp, 7 predicted proteins | sample CryGeyCG2114_010_2_FD_183968 | JGI IMG/M metagenome (GOLD analysis project Ga0210057, IMG submission 183968) | Groundwater microbial communities from aquifer - Crystal Geyser CG10_big_fil_rev_8/21/14_0.10 (SPAdes) (version 2) | ecosystem: Environmental > Aquatic > Deep subsurface > Groundwater ...
TTCTGCCATCTCTCCTTTATTACATACAGGACATTTTACGCCAGTGGTATTTTGTGGAGCATTTTCATCATTTTTTATAAATTTACATTTCGGATAGTTGCTACAAGCAATAAATTTACCGTATTTACCCTCGCGTTCTATTAGTTTTCCCTTACTACAATCTGGACACATTTCGCCGGTTTCTTTTGGGCCCTCGAGAGCCCTACCTTCTAAGGTGAGTGCGCCGGTACAGTCGGGGAATTTGGCACAACTATAAAATTTACCATTTTTAGCTAGTTTGATAATCATTGACCCGCCACAGACAGGGCATTTCATATCAGCTGGAGCGTCACCAAGATTGGTAATTTTTTCCATTTTCTTTTTACTATTGACAGCTTTAGTGAAAGGAGTATAAAAATCTTTCAAAGTTTTTACATAAGCTCTATTGCCGATGGCTATTTCATCGAGATTGTCTTCCATTTCAGCAGTAAAAGAATCACTGATATAATCGGCAAAATGTTCTTCTAGGAAACCACTGACAGTCTCACCAGTATCAGTTGGACAGAGAGATCGACTTTCTTTTTCGACATAACCACGAGCAAGTAGTGTAGAAATAATAGCCGCATAGGTACTCGGTCGGCCAATACCTCTTTTTTCCAATTCTTTGACCAAACCTGCTTCAGAGAAACGTGGGGGTGGTAGAGTTTCTTTACCTTCGCTGTTTATTTTTAGTAGTTTCAAATCATCGCCACTTTTTATAGCGGGTAAGTCTACATCTTCGCCACGAGCTTTTGGATCGGCCAAAAGCCAGCCAGGGAAAATCACTTGTGAACCATTGGCACGGAAAGTCGGTACAGATTTATCGCTAGATTCGGCGATAATAGTAGTTTTCTTCACACCAGCATCTTTCATTTGGGAGGCGACAGTGCGGGCGCGGATAAGCTCATAAAGTTTTTTCTCTTGGGGACTAGTGCCGGCAGATTTTACACTTGCATGAGTAGGTCGGATAGCCTCATGAGCTTCCTGAGCATTTTTACTTTTAGTGGCGTAACTTTTAGCTTCGTGGTATTCGGCACCAAATTCTTTTGTGACCACTTCGGCTATCTCGGCGATAGCCACTTTACTCAAGTTTGTACTATCAGTACGCATATAGGATATATGGCCAGCTTCATATAGTTTTTGAGCTAAGCGCATAGTAATAGATGGTGCATAACCAAGACGAGAAGAAGCTGCTTGTTGTAAAGTAGAAGTGGTAAATGGTGCGCGACTTTTTCGCAGGGCGTCGGTCGCTTTTACGTCGGCTACTTTCCAAGTGCTTTTTTTAGCTTTGTCTAAAATATCAGTTGCTTCAGCTTCAGTTTTTGGTTCTATACTACAAGTAAAAGGAATATCATTTTTTCCATTTTGAAAAACAGCATCAAGCACCCAGTACTTTTCTGGTATAAAAGCGCGGATTTCTCGCTCACGCTCTACAAGTATTCGCAAAGCTGGAGATTGCACGCGGCCAGCAGATAGTCCGTAGCGGAGTTTGGTCCAGATAAGACCAGATAGATCGTAGCCGAAAAGTCTATCGAGTACTCGACGTGCTTCTTGAGCTTGCTTGAGATTGTCGTCGATAGCGCGTGGGTGCTTCATGGCTTCTTGGACGGCTTCTTTGGTGATTTCATTAAAAACTATCCGTTTAGGATTTTTTAGTTTTAAACTGTCGGCAATATGCCAAGCAATAGCTTCGCCTTCGCGGTCGGGGTCGGTAGCGAGCAACACTTCGTCGGCACGCTTGGCTAGCTCGGTCAGCTCCTTGACTACTTTTTCTTTGCCTTTACTTATTTCATAATGAGGCACAAAACCCGCATCGATATCGATCGCGTTTTTGTTGGATTTAGGAAGATCGCGAATGTGTCCGACTGAAGCGCGGACAGTATAAGCGCCTGCCTCGCCGGCAGGCAGGCCATCCAAATATTTGGAAATTGTTTTCGCTTTTGATGGTGACTCAACAATAAGGAGTTTCGACATAATGCATTAAGTAATACTATAAATATTTTTTTATGGCAAATTATGCTCGCCTAATTCTCCGACAAAGGCTCGCTTAAATATAGAATTCTAATTTCAACTTAGCCAAAATTCACCCATGGTTTCTTTGATTATGCCTTTAATTTCCATGATAGATAAGATGGAATTTAGTTCGCTTGCGTTGCTGGAAAGTTTTTCACATATGGAGTCGCGGGATAGAGGTTCCAATCTCAGTAAGTCATAAATAGATTGTTCAACGGGGGATAAATCTGTAAAAAGTTTTTCTTGTCCGTTTTGAGGGTCTTCGTCATACAGGTTTAGAGCTCGGAGTATATCTTCGCTACTGGTCACTGGGGTGGCACCTTGAGTGATGAGCCAGTTTGGTCCGACAGAAGCTTGATTAAAAATAGATCCCGGAACTGCTAAAAGTTCTCTATTGTAATCCAGTGCTAAGCGAGCGGTGATGAGAGTACCAGATTTTCTTTCAGCTTCTATTATTAGAGTGGCTTGAGCGAGTCCCGCCATCAGACGATTGCGCTGAGGAAAGCTGTATGGAGTAGCGCGAAAAAGTGGATCAAATTCGGAAATAAGTCCCCCGCCAGCATCGATTATTTTTTGGGCTAACCGCTGGTTATTTCTAGGATAGAGAACCTTTGGATCTAGTCCGGAGCCGGGGAAGGCTAGAGTTTTTAAACCAGAAGCCAGAGCTGATTCGTGAGCAATAGTATCTATGCCGATAGCTAGGCCTGAGACGATGATGATAGGGTAGCCGGCGAGCTCAGATATGAGATGTTCACAAACTTCTTTTCCATAAGTAGAATATTTTCGAGCACCGACGACAGTCAGATAGACGTGGCCCGTATCCTCGGGCCACGCACCCACCAAGTAAAGATTTTTTGGTGGTTGTGGTATTTCAGACAAGGATTGAGGCCACAGAGAAGGGTCAAATTTTTGAATACGATATGACACAGTCTTTAAATTGTTGCATAGTTTTACCTTTTGTGCTATGATTTCCTGTGGATGTAGAACGGACTTATATATGGGATATGGGTTTGTCTGCAAAAAGAAGGAGAATGTTTATGTCTCAAAAGAACGGCATAGTTGGTTATGGAAGTTTGGCACACGCAACTTTTGGATCGGGCAGCGGCGGATCACATAGCAGTGGTTTGATCGAAGTCAGGCCGGTGGGCGAAAATGGATTTGAATTTGTTGACCCCTCAGGTTCGCATATAAGCGACAATGGCGGGAAATACAAAAAGAAAAATCCTGGTCGCAAAGCCCGTGGTGTAAAACGCCAGAAAAAATAACCAACACGTTCTTCAGATACCCTTGGGGAAGGGTTCGCCCATTACGGTGGGTAGAGGCGCAGGGCAAGAGTCGGTCACGCATTATGCGGGGCCGGCTCCTTTTTTTTATAACAATTTTCTGCTATCCTATTTATTAATATGCTTGATATAAAATTCATCAAAGAAAACTCCGATCTCATCACCGAAGGGGCGCGTAAAAAACACATTGATTTTGATGTGAAAGAACTCATCTCTATCGACGATGCTCGACTAGCCCTTTTAGCAGAAGTGGAAGAAATGCGAGCCAAACAAAATATTGTGTCTGATCAGATACCAACTATATCCGATCCAGTGGCAAGAGGTCAGCTTATCGACAAGATGAAAATCCTCAAAGAAAAGCTTCAGGCCAAAGAAGAAGAACTCAAAGAAAAAATAATCGCTTGGCAAAAACTCATGCTTCAAGTGCCAAATATTCCCGACATGTCAGTACCAGAAGGTGAAGACGACAGTGGTAACCAAGAAGTCCGAACATGGGGAGATAAAAAAACTTTTGACTTTGAAGCGAAAAATCACATCGCTATTATGGAAGCGCTCGACATGGCGGACTTTGAACGAGGGACAGAGGTTTCTGGTTTTCGTGGTTACTTTTTAAAAAATGCCGGCGCCGAACTTTCTTTTGCTATTTGGCAATATGCCAAAGATTTTTGGATGAAAAAAGGGTTTCAGTTGATGATAGTACCTTCGCTTGTGCGTAAACAAACTTTGATGGGTAGTGGATATCTACCACAAGGTGAAGATGATTTATATAAAACCCAAGACGAAGATTATTTGGCTGGCACAGGGGAAGTGGCGACTATGAGTTATTTTGCTGATCAAGTCATTGATAAAAGTAAATTCCCGGTAAAAGTCTTAGCTTTTTCGCCCTGTTTTAGACGAGAAGCAGGTAGTCATAGTAAAGACGTAAAGGGTTTGATTCGAGTACATGAATTTTTCAAACTAGAGCAAGTAGTATTATGTGAAGCCGATCATACCGAAAGTGTAAAATATCACGAAGAAATAAATCAAAACACCGAGGAGTTTATCCAGTCTCTTGGCATCCCATATCGGGTGGTGGCGAACTGTGGTGGCGACTTGGGTCTTGGTCAGGTGAAAAAGTACGACATTGAGCTTTGGGTGCCAGGTGAAGAGACTTACCGCGAGATAAGTTCCGCTTCATATTTTCATGATTTCCAAACTCGCAGGCTAAATACTAAATATCGCAATGACGATGGTAAACTCCGCTTTGCTCACTCTTTAAACTGTACCGCTGTTCCCACTCCACGTATTCTCGTCTCGCTGGTGGAAAATTTCCAACAAGCTGATGGGTCTATTCTCGTGCCAGAAGTCCTCAAGCCGTATCTCGGAAAAGATATTATTAAATAGCTCATTTTCAAATGGCTGATGTTCGAAGGGAGTTGCTCGAAAAATCTAGGAGACAAGCCAAACGACGCCAGAGATTGTGGTTGATGTTGTTTGTTATTTTATTGATTTCGATTTTAGTTGGAACTGTTTTCTTTTTACGTTGGGAAGAAATAAGGATATCTACTATTTCTGTTTCTGGAAACAAGGTTGTTAAAACAGAAGATTTGGATGGTTATATTAAAACTCAAATATCCGGAATGTGGTTTTGGGTGATTCCAAAAAATAATAGTCTTTTTATAAATAAATTGAGTTTAGGTCAAGGTGTCCGTCAGCAGTTTCCAGATATTAGTAAATTAGAAATCAAGCGAGTAGGTTTCAATAAATTGGATTTAAAAGTATATGAACGTTCACCCAAATTTCTTTGGTGTCAATCTGGGGAGATAGAAAAATGTTTTTATGTTGATGAAACTGGTTTTATTTTTGCTGAAGCTCCAAATTTTTCCGGCAATATTCTATTTAAGATTTACGGTTTATTATCACAAGGGCCAGTAGGTTCTCGGCCTATAGCTAGAAGTAGTTTTGTTGGGCTGGTAAAAATTATTGATACTTTACCGGATCTATTTAGAGCTTCTGGTTTAGATGTGGCACAGTCAGAAAAATTATTAATAGATAAATATGGAGATTGTCGGGTGACTGTGATTGGTCTAAGTTCAGGCAATGATTGGCAATTTATTTTTCATTACCAACAAGATTTGAGCGAATTGGCTAGCAATTTGAATACCATTTTTAATTCTTCAGAATTTAAAGCGGACAAAGCTTCACTCGGGTCTCTAGACTATATCGATCTTCGTTTTGGAAAAAAAGTGTTCTACAAATTCAAATAGTTGTATACTAGAAGTATATGGGTTTCATAACTTTTGGCCTAAATTATTTTAAGTGGCATTACACTCGAGGACTAGTCAGTCTTTTGATTATTGTTAAAAATATTTTTCTATTTATTTTTGATTTTTTTTCTATCTATTTATTGATAGTGACTTTGTTTTCTCCGTGGAGACGTCTGGGTGAAGAGTATGTGCCAAGATCTGGTATGTCAGCTTTACTTGAAACTATTTTTATAAATACCATGATGCGTCTAGTAGGAGTGGTCTTGCGGTTGATACTACTTATCGCTGGGTCGATAGCCTGTTTGTCGATAGTGTTTGTGGGCGGAGTAGCCATCTTACTTTGGTTTATTTGGCCATTTGTTATTTTTGCTCTCATTTTAAACGGTTTTTATTATATATTACGTTAAATTATGTATCCTCTTCGTCGTTATACTAAAAATAGTTTGTGGTATCCAATCTTGTTTTTGGAGTCTTTATTGCCACGTCTTCTTAGGAGAAGTTTGGTAAACATAGTGGCGGCCATATCAGTCCTGGCTTTAATTATTTTTATTAGCAAGTTATTTGTTTTTTACACCGGAGTCGATTTTGTAGCCAATAGTTGGTTAGATTTATTTTTTTCTTTAGTGGTGTCAGATAGATTTATAGGTGTACTATGTTTATTATTTGGAGCAGGAGGGATCATTATCAGCTTAGAGTCTTTTTTCCGATCGTATTATTTTGACGGCATTACAGGACGTCCAAGTTTAAAAGGAACGCTATTTTCTTTTGAAGTGGCGTGGATATTACACAAAGCCAAGACTTCCGATCCGCTAGTTGCGTTGTGGACTTCTTCATATGGTCAAAAAATAGCCCGTCGACTAGGTATATCAAAAGATGAAATAAAGATATTTTTAGAAAAAAGAGAAAAACAGGGTGAAAGTTTGGTTTTTCCAGAATTACCACTTGATAAAGCGGACGAGTTGAATTTGATCGAATTTGTCGAGCTGTTGTTTAAAGCAGATAGTAGTTTTGCAAATTGGTTGGCGGGTATGAATATTGATTTGTCTGATTTAGTAGGATCGACAGATTGGGTTTTGTGGAAAATAGAATTGGTCGACAGACGGTCTCGCTGGTGGAGTGAAGAAAATCTATCAGAAGTCCCAAGTTTTGGGGCCACTTGGTCTTATGGAAACACTTTTATTTTGGATAAATATAGTCGAGATCTCATTTCTGATCCCGCTGTTCATATAGATCATTTTCGTCTAGGTAGTAGAGAAAAAGAAGTTGGCCAGATTTCTACTATTTTATCTCGCCAAGCTGAAAGCAATTGTTTGTTAGTGTCTGAGATTGGGACTGTCAAAATGGATGTGGTTTATGAATTGGTGATGAGAATAAAAAACGGCCACATTGCCCAAGCTTTAGAAAGCAAGAGACCTGTTTTGTTTCAGGTGAGTGTCTTCCTCGCTGATTTTAAGGATAAGTCTAGTTTAGAAAACACCCTGATTGCTATGATGGATGAGATAGTCAAAGCAGGTAATGTGCTTTTAGTTATCGACAACTTGCCAAATTTGATAGTCGGTACTCAAGCTCTCGGGGTAAACTTGTCTGCGATTTTGGATCCATATTTATCATCTGTCTACGTTCAAGTTATAGCTTTGTGCGATACTGGTGCCTATCATCAAATAGTCGACAAAGAAAAAAATTTACTCCAACGATTTGAAAAAGTACAGGCGACTACTTTAGAAATACCAGAGATAGTCAAGATGTTGGAGGTAAAACTTATTTCCTATGAAAAACAAACCGGACTCAGATTTACGTATGAAGCTTTAAAAGCGATAGTCGAATTGGCAGATGCTTATTTGAATGAGGGAGAGTTGCAGGACAAGTCTCTAGATTTACTTTTAGAAGTGATGTCAGCTTATAGTAGTAGATTGTCTACCGATATAACCAAAACAGATGTGTATTCTTATGTTAGATCAAAAACCAATATACCGATTGGGGCTATAGACCAAGATGAGAAAACTAAGTTGTTAAATCTGGAGCAAGTTTTAGGCGAACGCATAGTGGGGCAAGTTGAAGCGGTCAAAGCTATATCAGGATCCATGCGTCGCTCTCGAGCTGAGCTTCGCAACAGCAAAAAACCGATAGGATCTTTTCTATTTTTGGGACCGACTGGAGTAGGTAAGACTGAGACCGCCAAAGCTTTAGCTCATACTTTTTTTGGAGCCGATGAAGCTATGCATAGATTAGATATGTCGGAATACACAGATGATGAATCTTTAGGAAAGTTAATCGGTTCATTTACTCAAAATAGACCAGGGGTGCTGTCGACTATGCTTCGCGACAAACCCTATGGCGTTTTGCTTTTAGACGAATTTGAAAAGGCGAGCAAAGAAGTTCATAATCTATTTTTACAGATTTTAGACGAAGGTTTTTTCTCAGACATGGCTGGTAAAAAAGTGAATACTAGAAATATTATAGTCATAGCTACTTCCAATGCTGGGTCTGATTTTATTTGGGAACTAACTGAAAAAGGCGAAGACGTATCGTTGTCGGCGAACAAACTAGTAGATCATATTGTAACTCGTGGTATTTATCCACCAGAGCTTCTAAACCGTTTTGATGGAGTGATCACTTTTACACCTTTGTCAGAAAATGATTTGGAACAAATAGCTAAACTCATGTTAAAGAAGTCGGCCAAGCGTTTGGCTGATAAAGGTATTGGTTTTGAAGTGTCAGATATGATAGCTAAGTTTGTGGCCAAGTTTGGTGCTAACAAAGTATTTGGCGCTAGACCAATGGCTAGATTTATTCAAGACAATATTGAAAATATAATGGCTGAAAAAATAATCGCAGGGGAAATAAAATCTGGAGATAATATAAAGCTGGTAGTAGATAGTAACGGTAAACTTGCGGTGGTTGTTGTTTAAAAAGATGACTAAGACGAATAAATTTATAATCGGGGTTGTGTCAGTGGTAGTGTTGGGTTTGCCGACTGTTTATTTGTACGCGCCAGAGTGGGTAGAAAAAATATCTAGCGAAGTAAGTGTGGTTTTAACTCGGCAGGATGTGAGTCTTGTTTTTGTGGGTGATATTATGATGGATAGAGGAGTAGAATCTTCAGTTTATAAAAACTTAGATGGAGATTTTAATAGGTTATTTGAAGGGGTGAGTTTTATAAAAGAGGCTGATATTGCTTTTGCAAATCTAGAAGGACCAGTCAGTGATGTGGGGTACAATGTGGGGAGTATTTATTCTTTTCGGATGAAGCCGGCATCTTTGACTGCAGTCAAAGATGCCGGCTTCGACGTCCTCTCAGTCGCCAACAACCATGCTGGCGACTGGGCACTACCTGCTTTTTCTGACACTTTAAAACGTTTGGACGGGTTAGATATTTTGGCGGTTGGTGGCGGGCAAAATTTTAATGAAGCAAGCGAAGTAAAAATAAAAGAAGTTGGTGGTGTGAAAATAGGATTTCTAGCTTTTTCAGATGTCGGTCCAAAGTGGCTAGGGGCGACAGATGAGCAGGCGGGGATACTACTTGCCAGTGATCCGAGATTGCCTGAGATTATAAAAAAAGCATCTGAATCCGTCGATGTGCTGGTGGTCTCTTATCACTTTGGCGAGGAATATAAAACCCATTCAAATAGTCGTCAGCAGTTTTTGGCTAGACAGGCGATAGATAGTGGTGCCAAGATAGTGGTCGGACATCATCCTCATGTAATACAAGAGACAGAAACTTACAAAAATGGGGTGATTGCTTACAGTCTGGGTAATTTTATTTTTGATCAAAATTTTTCTTCCGAGACCATGGAGGGCGGTGTTTGGGAAGTGTTATTAGATGGTAAAAAGATAAAATCTGCTGAACTAAAAAAAGTCCACCTTAACAATTTTTTCCAACCAGTTTTTTAGGTAAGATTTTCTTTTTTTACAAATTTCCGCTAAGATACAAAAACTATGGAAGTGAACAACTTTTGGCAGAAATTAAATAAGCCCGTGCTGGTATTGGCGCCGATGGCGGATGTTACAGATGCGCCTTTTCGGCATATTATAAATAAATACGGAAAACCAGATGTATTTTTTACGGAGTTTACTTCCGCTGATGGTTTGTGTCATCCGACAGGTAGAGAGAAGCTTATGCGTGAGCTATATTTTACGCTGGAGCAAAAACCGATAGTGGCTCAACTTTTTTCTTCCAATCCTGACAAGATGAGAGAAGCTTGTAAGCTGGTCGCGTCACTTGGTTTTGACGGTATCGATATCAATATGGGTTGTCCCGACAAAACTATTGAAAAACAAGGTTGCGGTTCGGCAATGATAAAAAATCCAAAATTAGCGAAAGAAATTATCATCGCCGCCAAAGAAGGAGCCGGTACACTGCCAGTGTCGGTCAAAACTCGCGTGGGCTATAACAAAGTCGAATTAGAAGAATGGACCAAAGCGCTACTTGGAGCCGAGCCGGCTGCCATCACCTTCCACTGGCGGACAAGAAAAGAGATGTCTAAAGTGCCAGCTCAGTGGGATTTGGCACGGATACCTGTTGAGATGGCGAAGGGGACGGGTACTTTGATTTTTGGTAATGGGGACGTGGCTGATGTTC
>Ga0210057_1010959_pt1 | contig 10138 bp, 12 predicted proteins | sample CryGeyCG2114_010_2_FD_183968 | JGI IMG/M metagenome (GOLD analysis project Ga0210057, IMG submission 183968) | Groundwater microbial communities from aquifer - Crystal Geyser CG10_big_fil_rev_8/21/14_0.10 (SPAdes) (version 2) | ecosystem: Environmental > Aquatic > Deep subsurface > Groundwater ...
TCTAAACTTCCTATGGAAATGTTTGGAAGAAACTCGTTCCCTTTTTTTACGTACATATTATCACCTCTGAGAACTGAGAAGCAGCACTGATATATAAAACTTACGATAATTAAAGTCTTATGCTATAATAAGACATTTTTTAAAGACAGGATACAAGGATTCTTTCCTGATATCATTCTCTGCAAACTTTGTGACAGTCCTTCTTGGGTTTGCGCTCTTTTTCCTTCTTTTATTCTCATGAACCGCCATCTTTAAAAACCCTGCATCTATTTTGTATCTCATGTACATCCCGAAGCGCTACGGCCAGTCCAAATCAAACAGATGCCCTTTCTGCGGCACTGAAGCTGTGTTCAAGAATTCCCAGGGCATCCCTGTCTGCAGGAAACACAAGGAATCCAGCCTTGACGATCTCAAATGCCTCTGCGGCTCTACTCTTGAGCTGAAGGACGGGAAATTCGGGCCTTATTTCAGCTGCATGAGATGCGGGAATGTGAACTTCAGGAGGGCCATGGAGATAAACCAGGAGAGGATAGCAAGCAAGACAAAAAGCATGAATGCCGCTGTGGAAAAAACCAAGCCTAAAGCATTCGATGCAAAGAACCCGCCGAAAGAGATCACAGTGAGGTCTGATGAATTGGATTTCATGTACGAATGAGGGCATAATACTCTTCTTATTTGGTTAGGTTAATGATCCTGCCCCAAAGTCCGCTTTTCCCTGACTTCTTCCTTTCGAGCTCGCTTTTTATCCTTTCAAACTTTTTTTTGGTTGATTTATACTCTTCCCTTTCATGCTTGCCGAGTTCCTTCTCGAGAATATGTATCTCATCTTCGGATAGGGCATATTTTTTTACAGCATTATGGGGCCGGCTTATTTCCACTTCCACCTTGTATCCTTCACTAGTCTGTATGCATGCTATCCTCTCCAGATTGCCGTAAAACAGGTCAGTTATGACGGCCGAAGGATTGAATTCATATCGTTCATTATCATCCATATTCCCCTATTTTTTTACTTTATTATAAATTTTTTCCTAGTCCGCCCAATCCTTTTTCACCCCCAAACACAGACGAATCCGACGATAATGCTTTTTATCTTCAACAAAATATATAAACGAAAACAAAACCCCTTCCGACAGGAAAAGGGCTTGGGGAAAATGGACAATTATACAGACATCTCAACAGAGCTTTGCGGGATGAAGCTATTGAACCCCACTGTCCTCGCTTCAGGAATTCTCGGAGTTTCCGGCTCATCATTGGCGAATGTGGCAAGGAACGGCGCAGGAGCCGTGACTACAAAATCAATCGGCATTGAGCAGAGGAAAGGCCATCCAGGCCCGGTCATCATAACCTACGATCAGGGCATGGTGAATGCAGTCGGTCTTTCTACTTCAGGCATAAAAGAAAGCCTCGCTGAGATCGAGTACGCAAAGAAGCACGCCGGCGTCCCGATAATAGCATCAGTATTCGCATCGACAGTGAAGGAATTCGGCATAGTCGCGAAAGAGATATCAAGATCGAATCCTGACCTGATCGAAGTCAACATCTCATGCCCCAATGTAGAGGCGGAGTTCGGCAGGCCTTTCGGTACAGACCCGAAGATCTCTGCTGACGTGACAAAGATTGTGAAGAAGAATACCAGGATCCCAGTCATAGTCAAGCTCAGTCCGAATGTAGGCAGCATAGCGCAGATCGCGAAAGCAGTCGTGAAGGCAGGAGCAGACGGCATAACCGCAATAAATACCGCCGGTCCGGGCATGGTGATAAGCATCGAGACAGCAAGACCCATCCTATCGAACAAGGCGGGCGGAGTCTCAGGGCCGGCGATAAAACCCATTGCAGTGAGATGCGTCTATGACATCTATGCTGCATTGAAGGAGATGAAAAAAGAGGATAAGATACCTATAATAGGCACGGGCGGAGTTACCTATGGCAATGATGCAGTTGAGATGTTCATGGCAGGGGCCTCTGCAGTGGGTATAGGCACAGGAGTCTATATCAGGGGCATCGACGTTTTCAGGAAGGTCAGTTATGAGGTGAAAGAATTCATGGGCAAAGAGAATTACGGCAGCATAGCGAGCATGAGGGGCATTGCACATGACTGAACAGCCGAAAATCCACTCGATCAAGAGAGTGATCGATGAAGCTAAAGATGCAAGGACTTTTGTATTCTATGGACAGCTGGATTCATCACCCGGCCAGTTCGTCAATGTATGGATTCCCGGAGTTGACGAAAAGCCATACTCAATAAGCTATCAGGATGATGAGAAGTTCGCGATAACATGCTTTGCAGTGGGAAATTTCTCAAAAAGTTTCAATGGGATGAAAGAAGGGGATAAGATAGGTATAAGGGGCCCTTACGGGACGAGATTCACTACATCAGGGATAAGGAATGCGGTCCTTGTCGGAGGGGGATGCGGCACAGCGCCCCTGGCTTTCCTTGCGAATGAGCTGAGGAAAAGGAAGGTGAATGTCGATTTCATAATGGGTGCGAGGAGCAATGAATTCCTAATGTATCATGAGAGGATGGTATCTGCAGGAGTCAATGTTCATATCGCGACAGATGACGGCTCTGCCGGCTTCAAGGGATTCTCGACAGAGCTTCTTGACAGGCTGCTCGCGGGAAAGGCCAAGGATGCGGATATGATATACGCCTGCGGACCTGAGATAATGATGAAGAAGGTCATCGACATAGCCGACAGGCACGGCAGGAGATGCGAGCTGAGCCTTGAGAGGTACATGAAATGCGGCTTCGGGATATGCGGCCAGTGCTGCGTCGATAATCTTGGCATAAGGGTGTGCAAGGAAGGCCCTGTCATGGGCAAGGAAATCGTGAAGCATATCTTCGAGTTCAACAAGTACAAGCGCGATTCTTCAGGCAAGAAGGTGCCGTTCTATGGATCTTGCAATTAAGGATGCAAAGCTGCTCAGCAGGGGAGAAGAGGTGATAAGGAACATCTATATCCTCAATGGGAAGATAAATAAGATAACGGACAGGCGCATAAGATCGAAAAAGATGATTGACGCAAAGGAAAACTTCGTCATCCCAGGAGCGATAGACCCCCATGTCCATTTCAGGGAGCCGGGCCTCACATACAAGGAAGATTTCTGCACAGGAAGCATGGCCGCAGCAGCAGGAGGCATCACGACTGTATTCGACATGCCGAACACAGTCCCTCCCACACTTACTTATTTCGATATCGAGGAAAAAAGGTTCCTTGCGAAAAAAAGCATAGTCAATTATGGTTTCTATATCGGGGCGTCAAAGGACAATATCGGGGAGATAAAGAAGGCGAATCATGACGCCAATCTGCCTATCCCTGGGACAAAACTGTTCATGAACCTTTCAACAGGCAAGATGATGATGGAGGACAGGGATATCATAAGGCAGGTCTTCAGGAATTCAAAGCTTGTTGCAGTGCACGCAGAGGGGCCCAAGGTAGAAGAAGCGATACAATATGCGATAAAGACAGGGACAAAGCTGTATCTTTGCCATATATCCGCTGCTGATGAGATCGAAACGATAAAAAGGTATAGGGACGAGAGCGAATGGGTCGCAAGGAACGTCTTTGTCGAGGTCACACCCCATCATCTCTTCCTCACAGAGAAGGATCATCATGAGCAGGGCGCTTTCGCAAAGATGATACCCAGCCTGAAGACAAAAAAGGACCAGGCGGCTTTGTGGAATGCAATAGCAGACGGGACTGTCGACACAATCGGGACAGACCATGCTCCGCATACGATAGAGGAGAAAAAAGCGAAGGAAAACCCGCCAGGGGGCATCCCAGGGGAAGAGACTATGCTCCCCTTAATGCTTGATGCGATGAACAGGGGCAGATTGACCATGGAGAGGATTGTCGAGATGACTTCAAAGAATCCTGCAAGGATATTCTGTATGAGGAATAAGGGCAGGATTGCAGAAGGTTGTGATGCGGATCTCACGATCATAGACATGAATATGTTCGGCGAAGTTAGGAACGGTGATTTGAGGACAAGATGCAATTGGAGCCCGTTCAATGGCTGGAAGCTGAAGGGATGGCCTGTTGTGACGATCGTGAACGGCAGAGTTGTGTTTGACCATGGAAAGATTTATAAAAATCAGGGTAAAGAAGTGGTGTTTAGGGGGCGAACGGATGGAAGAGCTGATTAAGTCTTATCTGGCCGCAGCAGAGGCAGGCGATGAAAAACAGAGAGATGCTGTAGTAAAGGCGGCTTTAGAAAAGATAGCGCAAGGAACACAAAAACAGGACCTCACTCCATTGATAAGCATAGTTTCTACAGAGGCTCTAGAAGAGTTATCATTGCAGGGAATGCTAAATCTGTGCCGCACCCGCACCCCGATAGGGGAGTTTGCTAATGCGATTGTCCGCTATGTGGCAGAATTTGACATAAAAAACATTCAACTAAAAAAATGCTTTGAAGGTATTTCCAAAGCCTTGAGATATTATAAAGCTGCCCGTGACCTTAATCCAGAAGACCCTTCCCTCTCAGATGATTATATTGGTGCGCTTATAAATCTAAAGTGGTATGCCGAAGAGAAAGATAAAAAGCCCCTTGAGGTAATAAGACAGATAGAAGATAACATAGCACAGGCGCGAAAATACCACCGGGAAAAATTCAATGTTGATTACCAACCCAACTCTTTTTTAACATAAAAAAACAAAAAAGGTGATAAGATGGAAGATACACAAAAAGAGGCCGCAAGGATACTCCTCAAAATAAAAGCAGTGACTTTGAATACAGTTGCACCCTACAAATATGCATCAGGGATGCTTAGCCCGATATATGTTGACTGCAGGATGCTGAACTCTTTCCCTCTGGAAAGAAAGAGAGTCGTTGATTCGCTGATGAATTACATAAACTATTTCTTCAGGGAAGAGATTGATATCATGGTTGGAAGCGGCCATTCAGGCATTTCATTGACCGCGTACTTTTCCCAAAGGGCAAAAATACCCATGGCTTATGTGAGGCCTTCAAAAAAAGGGCATGGGAAAGAGAACCAGATTGAAGGGATAGTGAAGGACAATGCGTCTGTCCTTATCGTTTCGGACATAATCGGCACTGAAGAGCACATACCAAGCACAATCAGGGCATTGAAGGAGAAGGGCTGTGTGATAAAAGGGGTCATCAGCATATTTGATCTGGGTTTGGGGATTGTTGATGAATTCTTAAAAAAAGAAGGAATAAAACTATTTGCCCTCACAAACATCCACACGTTGCTGGAAGTTGCAGCTGAGGAGAGATATATCTCGCAGGCGGAATTGAAAGAGATGGAAAACTGGCTGGCGAATGTAGGGGAGTGGGGCGCATCAAGAAAAGAGGCGATAATGGAGCATACAGAAAACATAAAAATGGAGGCTGCAAAAATCCTTTTGGATATAAAGGCAGTGACCCTTAATCTGGAAAAGCCTTACAGGTATACTTCCGGCATCCTAAGCCCCATATATTGTGACAACAGGCTTCTGATGTCATACCCTGAAAAGCTGGATAAGATGATTGATTACATGCTTAATCTGATAATAACCCATATAGGAATCAACAACATTGATGTGATCGGAGGCACGTCCACTGCAGGAATACCCTATGCAGCAATCCTTTCCGAGAGGCTGAACCTGCCGATGATATACCTGAAGAAAGACAAGGAAGAGCACGGGAAATACAACAAGATTGAAGGCGTGCTGAAAAACAACCAGAGGGTCCTTATTGTCGAAGACCTTATAAGCACCGGCGGAAGCTCTTTTGCTGCTGTTGAGACAGTGAGAGAAGCAGGTGGAATAGTCAATGAATGCATCGCCATATTCACTTATGAGCTTGAGAAGGCAGGCAGCGTTTTTTCAGAAGGAAAATGCAGCCTCCACACCCTGACAAACTTCCTAGTACTGATGAAGGTTGCAGAGAAGGAAAGGTATGTGACCCAGGCCGAGAAGGAAAAGGCATTAGAATGGAACAAAGACACAGCAGGATGGGCAAAAAAGATGGGGTATGAGTGAAGCATAACCAAAAATTCCATTAGCTGCTAAAAAAAACCAACCAAAACAGGTGAAAAACATGGAACTCGAAGCTAAAGACAGGTTAGTATTGCCGCTGGATGTAGCGGATATTGACGAGGCGAATGAGATAATCTCCAGCCTCAAAGAGGGGGTAGGCGTTTTCAAGGTGAATTCGCTTTTTACGCACTGCGGCTGCGATATCGTCGAAGCAATCCAGAATGCGAACTGCAAGGTCTTTCTCGACCTGAAATTCCACGACATCCCTAACACAGTGGCGAATTACTCAAGGATAGCAGCAAGGATGGGAGTTTATATGTTCAATGTCCACTGCTCTGGGGGCCTCGAGATGATGAAGGCGGCTGCCGATGCCTCAAGGGACGAATCAGAGAAGCTGGGTTTTGAAAAGCCCCTTGTCCTCGGTGTGACAATACTCACGAGCATAGACCAGAAATCATTGAATGATGACCTGAGGATCAACGGCACAGTCGTCGAACAGGTCGTGCATCTCGCGAAATTGGCGAAAAAAGCAGGGCTGGACGGTGTTGTAGCTTCTCCGCATGAGATAGAGGCGATAAAGAAGGCATGCGGCAAGGATTTTGTCGTTCTTACTCCAGGCATAAGGCCGAAGTGGAGCCTTGGGGCAAAGGATGACCAGAAAAGGATAATGACGCCTGCTGATGCAATCAAGAAAGGCTCGGATTTCATTGTGATAGGAAGGCCGATACTCGAGGCTAAGGACAGGAAAGATGCAGCGAAGAAAGTGCTGGATGAGAGGAGATGATTGTCTTATTTTTGATGTTGAGATTTATCTTTTTTGCAACACCATCATCATAACATTCGCCTCCATAGCACAACCCATCGATACGGCTCATGCCCGTACAGTGTTCTTGGCCATTGACACCGCCATTAAGGACCACGTCCTCACTTCGTTCGGAGTGGTCCGAATAAGTCAAGTTATTCGGACCATTGAGCGCAGCGAAATGGTCCTTGCTGTTACTTTCGAGATGGGGTTCCAAAACTTGTTTTGGAACTAAGAAAACTGAAGGTTTTCTGTTCGTAACCATCTCTGGCTCACGGCCGCTTCTTTGTTTTGCAAAACTGATCTCTTTCCCAACACAACTGAGCACTAGCCCAGTTGCGTTGCAGGAGGGGGTCGGGGGGGACCAAGGTCCCCCCGCAGATAATGATGATTTGATATAACCTGAATAAAAACGAGAATATGTTATTTGTTCAGAAGCACAATAAATACACTTAAATCACAAAAACATTCAAACAAAACTTCTTCCTTCAATCCTTTCAGCGACAGCCAGGGCAGAGTTCTCAGCATCCCTCAACGCATTCGCGAATGTTATTATCAACAGGTCATTCTCATTGAACTTAAACTTGTCCTCAAGATATTCAAAAGAATAGCCTGCATCATGGTCCATCACAAGGCCTTTTCCCATCTCATATCTCAGGATGATCGCGCCTTCTGCGCCGTTCTTCACAGCAGTGTCCCTCAGGGTGTAGTCTGTCTTCAATCTCCTGCCTGAACTGTAAAGCACAGCAACCCTCTTGTATTCCCTGTAGATGTGCAGCTTGACCTCGACAGGGGGTATTATCCTCTCGAATATGTTTTTCCGCAGGGCAATGCCTTTCTCTGTGAAGACGTGGCCCTTGTTCGTGGACCTGATAAGGCCTTTCTTTTTCAGGATCCCGAGGATTGTCCTTACAGTGCCCTCACCCAGGTCAAGCCTTGCGCATAGCTCCTGCCTTCCCTCTCTTCCTTCGAGGTATAGCAAGGCCCTCACGACATCAAGGTCATTGAAATTTGGTTTATTGCCTACCATGATATATACCAAAACTTTATATACTATTTATATTTTTCTGTTGGATATCATATCCAACAAAAAAAGAGAGGGTTGGGGAATAAGGGGTAAAAGAGGAATATGGTCGTTTTAAGCCTTGAGCATGGTGTAAATAATTTTTTAGCAGAGAATGGTTCTGGGGCTGCCGCAGAAAGCTTTACAGAGAGCCCTGAGGAATTCTTTGATCTTGAGGGCAACATCAAGATAACTGACGACCCTGATGGCCCAGGGGATAAAGAAACTAAGATCAACAAGGCCGGAGGGGTTTTTCCTGGCAAGGAAAAAGGAAGGGAAGAGAAGGAAGATGGTGATGTCATAAAAGACATAGCAGACCTCGTAAACAAGAGATTCCTTGCGAAAGACGGATCCATACAACAAAAAAAATCAAAATCTAAACGACCAGGCAGGCAATCAGGCAATATAAGATACAAGGAAGACCCTTCTTCAGAGCCTAATCCTGATTACAAGAGGATAGACGAGCTTTTCTCCTATCTCGGGAAATTACAGACAGCAACGAACATCTACCGCGATCATTTCATAGAATACGAGGAGAAGAAGAAACAGGAAGAGGCTGTCTATGTCCAGACAAAGCCCCAGGACCTCGACTTCAATGAGTTCGAGAGCATAATCAGGACGAAAAAGATGAATGATCTTATGAGCGGCGGCACAAGCGGAGGCGTGACAGCCAACACAAACCCCGTTACAGGAGGGTATTTCGGCTTTGAGGTCATCGGTGCGACGACACAGGAAAAATGGGCCACATTGGGGGTATTCACATATTATAAGGTGCTCGCAATGCTGAGGTATTCATTAAGCCTTACGTGAAAATTACACTGAAAATCTGCTTTCTCGAATTTTCATGACATGAAAAATCAGATGTTAAGATTTACCCTCTAATAAAGCCGATTATATATTAACCCCTACAAAATAGCAAAAACTTTATATATTCTACCCTATTTACCCCCTTATCAGCGTATAAGGGTGGTTAAAATCAGGATAAAAACAAGCTTTTTGGGCATATATGCTATTCTTTTAATTTTTGCACTAGCAGCAAGCACAGCAGCACAGCTAAGCATAGATGATGTGGATTTCAGCTCACCAGGCAAGAGCAATGAAGTGAAGCCTAATGAGCCTGCTGAGGTCACATTCGACATCAATAATGAGTTTGAAGAGACCAAGATAGAGAACATAAAGGTGACAGTCTACTTCGAGAGGAACGGCAAGAAGCTGAAGGATGACTCCGGCGATGATATCAAATTCAAGCCTGATACGATAGATTATATCAAGGCAGGAAAATCTGAGGGAATGGAGTTCGCTTTCAATATGCCTTTCGACATTAATGGCGATGAGGAATACACTGTCGTGATAGAGGCTGAAGGAAGGAACGCAAGCAAAACAAGCCAGGAATTCACAGCAAAGGACACTTCAGAGACATTCACTACGATGAAAGACAGGCATGACCTTCTCTTCAACAAGCTGGATATAACCCCGAAGACAATAGTCTGCGACAGGAGCATCACCGTGCATTATGACATAGTCAATATAGGGGAGATTGACGAGCAGGGCAACCTCACCATAATCAATGGGCCTATGGGCATAGATTTCAACGAGAACTTCGACCTTGATTCGAATTATGATGAAGAGGATAGCAGGCTGGAGAACACCCAGACTTTCCCTCTGAAATCAGGCGTTCCCGCAGGAAATTATGCATTCACATTGACTCTGAATTATAATAATGGCCTGAAGACGAAGTTCAACACGACACAGATAACAGTCCAGGACTGCTCAGGACAGCAGACCGGTACGCAAACAGGCACACAGACAGGGACAGACACAGGCCAGAATGTCGATGTGCAGTACACACAGCCTACTCAGCCTGCAACAACCTATTACTCAGCAAACCCTCCTAAGAAAGAGGAAGGCATAAGCCAGACGACAATAATAATCATCGCTGGCGTAGTGATACTGGCATTGTTCATACTTGTGATAGCGCTTGTGATGGGCAGAAGGCATTGATTTTTTTATTAATCGCAGCCGGGAATTCTGCGCGGTCGGAGCGATTAGCGAAGACCCGCAGTTGAAAGGCTGCCGCAGTTTTTATATTCTCATTATTCTTCAGAAGTAACCATAGCCGCGCGCCGCTAGCGCGGCGCCTCAAGGCTATGGAGACTATAACATGACAAGCATAACTAGCGGGAGCTTTAAATCTATCGGTCGCGACACGCGCAACAACTGGGTCACAATGATGTTCGTGACCAAATATCGCTACAATTGTTTCGGCAAGCAGTCTCATATCGATACGTGCAC
>Ga0210057_1010961_pt1 | contig 10138 bp, 8 predicted proteins | sample CryGeyCG2114_010_2_FD_183968 | JGI IMG/M metagenome (GOLD analysis project Ga0210057, IMG submission 183968) | Groundwater microbial communities from aquifer - Crystal Geyser CG10_big_fil_rev_8/21/14_0.10 (SPAdes) (version 2) | ecosystem: Environmental > Aquatic > Deep subsurface > Groundwater ...
AATTTGTTCCATGGATTATAGAGACTTCGGGCGGAGTTGATCGAACATTTTTATTCTTGATGATCGACGCCTATACCGAAGAAAAAGATAGAATCGTTTTAAAACTGAATCCAAGGATCGCGCCCTATCAGGCCGCGGTTTTTCCGCTTTTAGCCAATAAACCAGAGTTGGTTAAGATGGCTCGTATGGTCTTCGACAAGCTCAGACCGGTGTTTCACACCGCCTGGGATGAGCGTGGTAATATTGGTAAAAGATATTATTCTCAGGATGAGGTGGGGACTGTTACATCAGTAACAGTGGATTTTCAGACACTTGATGATAATACGATTACTTTGAGAGATAGGGATACAAAAGCTCAAATAAGATTAAATATTTCTGAACTACACGACACGATTCAAAATGTTATAAATGGCGAAGAATTTTCTAAGTTTGGTAAAATCATTAGATAATTTCAGCTATTTCTCTATCTATTTTCGTTATACTCCTTAACGCTTTTTCTGGATTTATATATAATATTTTACATATTCTTTTAAGTATATTAAAGGGTATTCGGACTTTTCTTTTTCGCCAAGCCGAAATTGTTGCTTTGTGTAATCCTAAGTAATCGGCAAAATTTTTATCATATTTAAACTGTCGATGTATTTTTTTAAAAACGAGCTGATGCAATTTTTTCTTGAGAAGTATTGTTGAGCTGTCGCTGACGTAATCATTTATTTGTTTCGGGCGGTTCGATAAACGAATTTTCTTTTGATCCCTTAGCACCTTAAGATAAGTTCTAACGGTGAGATAAGAGCATTTAAAATGCTTTTTTAGAAATATTGCATCGCAGGTTTTTATTTTTTGTAAGAGCTCGAGAAGCGCTTTAAGAGAAAGGCCACTTTTTGTTCTTATAAGAGGAGAGACATTAGGATCTCCAGATAACCATTTTAATAATTTCCATTTTTGAGTATTGGGTTCAAAGTATTTCAATAGGCGTTGTTTTTTGTTGCCCATTATAGTAAAGGCGGTATATTCGTTTGTTTTATTGGCATATCCGCCATTTCTTTTGCTTTTTGTAGTTCCGAATTTTATACCATCTTTTGCCCATATCGTCGCTATAGAGCGAATTAAAATCTTGCTTTTAGAGGTTAATATTATCTTTTTATCCATTCTAACGCATCCGTCAAACATTAGTACTCCTCTTGCAAAACACCTACGAATTTTTAGATTAGAAGTTTGTATTATTTTTGGTTCAAACGCATAATATGACTTTAATCCTGGCCAGATGTTAAAGAAGATTATTAAATATCTCACTAAAATTTTATTTGAGAAACTAACACGCCAAGCATTCCTGTATTTTCTAAAGCTATTTGGCTTAACTTCAAACTCGTTTTTTATCCATCTAATAAATGCCACCACACTGTCTTTGTATTCATCGGTTAGTTCGATTGCATAATGTTTTTGAGAAAGCAGTTTGGGAAAAGAGGCCAATCGGTCTAGTAATTCGAAGTTATTCTTACTGGCTTGGATACTAAGATAATGCTGTTGACGAGACGGCGCATATCCCGATGAGTGATTAATTCTGAATTGATTAAGTTTGTTTTGAGTAATGTTTAAGTCGGCCGAACGGGAAGAGGCAATAACGACTTGAATACTTAAACTACCATCTGCCATGAATGCCCCCATAATTTTAGATAGATTTTCACTAAGCCTATAAACTGCTTTAATTGGTTTTGCGGAGGCTGAATTCACTTTTAAGTATTCAATATCATTTCTAAACTTTTTTAAGAATATCTTTTCGCGTTCAGTATGTTTTGCTAATTCCAAAATAATCGGAATTGGGTAGAATTCTCGTTTTGCCCATACGGTCATCCCGATAGTCGAAGGAGAACATTTCAGATGTCTAGCTAGTTTTATATTCAGTTTTCTTTTGCTCCATTTTTTAGTTGTAAGAACCTCTTTAGCTAATTCCTTAAAAGCATTTTTGATTGTTTTACCTTTTATACATATCCAAGTTCTAGGATGAATATCCTGCGATTGCTGTAATAACAATAGATTAAATTTCTTACTCATCATGTTAATTATAACATAAGTTAATTACAATTTTAAGGAAAGTTATGCTATACTAGTATTAACTAATGGTCTTCTATGCTTAGAAAATTTGTTTTAGACAATGGCTTGAGGGTTCTCTTTTTTCCAATGAAAAATACCGAGGCGATTACTTCATTGTTTTTAGTTAAGACCGGATCTAAATATGAGACCAAAGAATTAAGCGGTATTTCTCATTTACTTGAGCATTTGATTTTCAGGGGAACAAAGAATTATCCTAAGCCAACAAGTATTTCTCAAGCCTTAGATGAGGTTGGCGGTTTTTACAATGCTTTTACGGATAAAGAAGTTTTGGGAATTATTTTCAAGACCAGTTCGGAGAATTTTAATCTAGCTTTGCGGATTTTAGCCGAAATGGTTTCAAGTCCATTATTAAATAAAGAAGAACTTATTAAAGAGAAGCGGGTGGTGATCGAAGAAATTAATATGAGAGAAGATGATCCGCAAATATTAATTCTTGATCTGTGGGAGACTCTTTTATATGGCGATCAGCCAGCCGGCCGGCAAGTCATTGGTTCAAGAGAAACCGTTAATAATATTTCTCAAAAAGATCTTTTTAATTATTCTAAAGATTTTTTTGTTGCTAAGGGTTCGGTTTTAATAATAGCTGGAGACATTAAAGAAGATGTGGAAAAAATTATTAAAAAGAATTTTTCAAGTTTATCCGATAAAAAGAGAATAGAAAAGAAGGCTGTAAAAGAAGATCAGCAAGAGCCTAAAATCTTTTTGCGATTTAAGGAAACAGATCAAACTCATCTTTGTTTGGGAGTAAGAACTTTTAATGCTTTTTCCGATAAAAAATACGCTTTATCTTTAATTGCTTCTTTATTGGGAGGGATGATGAGTTCTCGGCTTTTTGTTGAGATTAGAGAAAAAAGGGGATTGGCTTATTATGTCAGAACTTCTTGCGAGCATTATACTGATACTGGTTATTTAGTGACTCATGCTGGGTTAAATAATACAAAAGTTTTTGAGGCGATTGAAATTATTTGCAAGGAGTATAAAAAATTGAAAACAAAAAAAGTGACTAAGAAAGAATTGGATAAGGCAAAAGAGAATTTAAGAGGTCATTTGAAGCTTGGTCTTGAAACTTCTGATAGTTTCGCTTCGTTTTTTGGGCTTCAAGAGCTTCTTGGCCAGGAAGTTTTAACTCCGCAACAACAATGGCAAAAGATTGCCAAAATCACTCCAAATGATATTCTGAAAGTAGCTAAAGAAATTTTCAAATCAGATAAATTGAATTTAGCTTTAATTGGACCTCATAAAGAAGGAATTGATAAATTCCAAAAATTATTAAAAGTTTAAAAATGCCAGGTAGTGAAAACTCGACCGATTCGCCAAAAAAAAGTTGAACTATTCGGCAATTAAAAATTAAATAAATAAAACTGGAAATATCCGATAAATTGGTAAGCTTGGCGAAACCAAGACTACCTAGTCGAGTTTCTACTACCTGGAATGGAAAAAGTAACTTTTGAGCTTTCTTGGGAAACAATTGCTAAAGTTGGGATTTTAGCTACTTCGCTTTATATTTTTTATCAATTAAAAGATCTTTTAATTTGGGCGGTTTTTGCTTTGGTGATTTCTTTTTTGTTTAATCCGCTTATCAATTACTTTCAAAAAAAGAAAATGCCCAGAGTCTTGGCAACTATTCTTGTTTATTTCTTGGTTTTTGGAGTTTTTACTCTTTTAATCTATATTTTTACGCCATTATTAATAATAGAAGTTAGTAATTTTTCGGAAGGTTTTTCAGAGTATTTTGATAAAGTGGCTCCTTCTCTGCGAAGCTTGGGCATTGAGGGATTTGAAAGTATGGATAAATTTGTAAGTTTAATGGAGAATACTCTTTCTCAAGTAACTAGAAATATCTTTAGCGCTATCTTTTCTATTTTTGGAGGCATTTTTACAACAGTTTTTATTATTTCTTTGGCGTTTTTCTTATCTTTGGAGGAAAAAGTTTTTCAGAAAGCTCTTTCTATGATTTTTCCTACAAAGTATGAAGAAGTAGCGTCTGATCTCTGGAAAAGATGTCAGGATAAAGTAAGCGGTTGGTTCTTGAGCCGAGTGGCTAGTTCTTTATTTGTTGGTATTTTGACATATATTGCTTTATTGGCCTTAGGTGCAAGTTATCCTTTTTCTTTTGGAATTCTTGCTTTTATATCTAATTTTGTTCCATTTGTCGGACCATTTATAATTGGTATTTTTATTTTTGCTCTTTTAGTTCTAACAAGTCCTATAAAAGCGGTTTTGGCAATAATTATTTTTACTTTAATTCAGCAGATTGAGGGAAATATCTTGACTCCTATTTTAAGTAAAAAATTTATTGGTTTATCTCCATCTTTTGTTTTAATATCTTTAGTGGTTGGGGCAAAATTAGGAGGGGTTTGGGGGGCAATTTTTGGAATTCCTTTATTCGGCATTTTTTCTGAATTTCTTAGAGATTTTTTGAAAAAGAAAAAAGAAACAAATGATGATATTTCTTAATCAATGGCTACTCTATATATTGTTGCCACGCCAATCGGTAATTTAGAAGATATTGCAAGAAGAGCCCTTCGAATATTATCGGAGGTTGATTTAATTTTGGCTGAAGATACGCGAGTAACAAGAAAACTTTTATCGCGTTATCAGATAAATAAGCCATTGATTAGTTATCATCAACATAGTAAATTGCAAAAAGTTGATTATATTCTTGATCTTTTAAAAGCAGGAAAGAATCTGGCTTTAGTTTCTGATGCCGGTACTCCCGGGATTTCCGATCCAGGCAATCTTTTGATTGAAAGAATCGTGTCTGAGTCAATTGATGATATTAAAATAGCGCCTATACCTGGTCCATCAGCTTTAACTACTAGCGTCAGTATATCCGGTTTTCCGATGGATAAATTTTTGTTTTTAGGATTTCCTCCGGCAAAGAAGAAAAGAAAGAAATTCTTTGAGGAAGTTTTAAAATCAAAATATCCAGTAATTTTATACGAATCTTCTCATCGTATTTTAAAGACTATGCGAGAGCTAAAGGAGCTAACCTCCTTTCAAAAGGAGCTTAGCTCCTTAAGGATTGTGGTTTGTCATGAACTGACTAAAATGTTTGAAACAATTTATAGGGGCAATTTAGATGAAATAATAACTCAAATGAATGAAAAGGATTTAAGGGGAGAATTTGTAATTATCATCAATTCTGGAGTAAAATGAGATTATGAAAAAGTTTTATATCACTACTACGCTTCCATATGTAAATGCTGCGCCACATCTGGGTTTTGCTTTGGAGATTGTCCAGGCAGACGCTTTGGCGCGGTATAAAAGACTAGCTGATCAGGAGGTTTTCTTTAATTTTGGCGTTGATGAGCATGGGCTTAAAATTTATCGCAAAGCAATTGAGTCAAATAAAGATCCTCAAGAATATTGTGATGAATATGCTCTAAAATTTGATGCCTTAAAACAAGGATTAAATTTAAGTTATACTAATTTTATCAGAACTACGGATGAACATCATATTAAGGCGGCTCAAGAGTTTTGGCAGAGATGCTTGAAGGCAGGTGATATTTATAAGAAGAATTACCGGATAAAATATTGCGTTGGTTGTGAATTGGAAAAAACTGATTCAGAATTGGAAAACAATAAATGTCCGCTTCATCCAAATCAGGACTTAGAGGTTTATGAAGAAGAGAACTATTTTTTCCGTTTTTCAAAGTATCAGAAACCTTTACTTGATTTTTATAGATCCAACCCTGATTTTGTTTTACCCTTGGCGAAATATAATGAAATTAAGTCTTTTGTGGAAAGAGGTTTGGAAGATTTCAGTATTTCTCGTTTGAAAAGTAAAATGCCGTGGGGTATTGATGTTCCTAATGATCAGGATCATGTTATGTTTGTTTGGTTTGACGCCCTTATCAATTATATTTCTGCCATCGGTTGGCCAGAGGATGCTAAAAAGTTTTCAGAATATTGGCCTGGATTCCAAATAGCAGGTAAAGATAATCTGCGCCAACAAACCGCTATTTGGCAGGCAATGCTTATGTCGGCTGGCTTGCCTAATTCAAAACAGGTTTTCATTCATGGTTTTATGACCAAAGATGGTAAAAAAATCAGTAAAAGCCTTGGTAATGTTATTAATCCCTTGGAATTGGTTGAAAAATATGGCGTTGATGCTGTCAGGTATTATCTTTTAGCTAAAGTCCATCCTTGGGAAGATAGTGATTTTACTATTCAGAGATTTGAAGAAATTTATAACGCTGATCTAGCTAATGGCTTGGGCAACTTGGTTTCAAGAACTCTTGCTATGGTGGAGAAGTATTGTTCTGGAAAGGTTCCAGGGGTTAAACAAGATCTAGACAGCCATCTATTGAAAATTAATAGGTTAGATCTAGACAAGGCAATGACTGAATATAATTTCAACGATGCTTTGTCTGCTGTCTGGAGATTTATTGGTGAGGCAGACAAGTATATTGATAACGAAAAACCGTGGCGTCTTTTTAAAGAAAAGAAACAGGAAGAATTGAACTGGGTTTTATATGGACTTTTAGATTCATTGCATCAAATTGCCTGGCAAATTTATCCGTTCTTGCCGGATACTTCAAAGAAAATTGCTTTGGCTTTAGATATAAAGAAATTATTGGTTGAAAGTCCGTTGAATAAAGACAGTTGGACTAATATTAAGCCCGGAACAAAAATTAAAAACTCTGGACCGCTTTTCCCGCGAATTGAAATTTTGCCTTGACAAGACGTTTTTACTTTGATTTAATTACAAACACTAAGCCTCAAGGTAATGAATGAAATCATTTATCAATTGTTGAGTTCAATTAGTCCGTTTGTCATCGGATTGTTTTTAGTTATTATTTGCTTGGTCATTATCCTTATTAAACAAAGGGCGGAAGGCGTTGTGTTAAAAAGTAAAAAAGAGAGCTAGATAAACATATATTAGAAAAACACAGCCTCCCGCCTCAAGCGGGAGGTTTTTTAAACTAAAAAACAGAATTTTTTTCGTTTGTAAGTTGATGGAATGATATTGATGCCATCAGCCCCCAGGCGAAAAGCCAAGGGACAGTTCTTTGTCAAAAAGGAGAAAACAATGAGCAGAAAGATTTTTCAGATGTCAGTTATGGGCTGGGATGTCAATTATTGTCTTGAGCAGATGATTTTTTCTCCGCTTCTAGTAGAGGCTGGGAGAAACATTCTGCTTCAGTGGCAGAAATATTTTCCAGCCGAGACGAATTACACAAAGAAGGAATTCGGCGTCCCTTCTTTGATAGTGCGTCTTGATTGTGTTTTTTCCGAGGAAGCGAATCTTCAGGTTTTTGAAGTTGAGGAGAGGCCTGCAGGAATCGGTATTTGCGTCAAGATTAACCCTTGCTTTGCCGAAAGATTGGCTGTATTAAGAGAAAGATGGCCAGTCTTTACTGTGCTGGTATCTGAAGATCGTCGGGGAAGCGATGATTATCTTTGGACGCAAGTATCTATTGGTCCCCAGAAGCCTAGCGGAAATCTTTTTCTGATCCGGGCTGAACCGGAGCAGATAGAATTTCACGAACTCTTACCTTTTTCCGTGAGCTCCCTTTTGCAAAAAGGGAATAAAGCTTATGGAGAAAGAATGGGTTGGTGGAAAAAGGTTTTTGACGGACAGGAGTTGCCATGGGATATCTCCTTTGTACTTAAACCCGTACAAGGGAGTAAAGCCCGCGGACTGGAAATCTGGGATTTAGCCCAAAATCGCCCAGGTAGTTCAACTCGAAGTCGTATTCTGCGAACTTTGGCAGAATATGGTTCCATGTATCTTCAGCCATTAATCGATCCACTCGAAGATGAGAATGGATGGAAGATACTGAGGATTTTCTATGGATATGATCCTCTGGGCGGTTGGATCTGTCTAGGAGGTCTATGGAACAGTCGGCCGAACTTAAGAATTCACGGAGCCAAAGACGCGCTCTTTGGTCCTGTGGTCTTGTAAGAAATGGGGTGGGTAGGGCTTTACCCACCCCCAATTTTTTATATAATAAAACAGATGCTATGATTGAAAAAACTTTAGCAAAACTCATTTCTTTCAAAACAGTTTCTCAAGATCAAGAGGAAAACCAAAGAGCTTTGGATTGGATTAAAAGCCAAATTGAGGGTTTGCCTCTTTATGTTAAAGAATTAAAATCCAGAGGTTTTTTCTCTCTGGTTATTACCACCCAAAAAACAAAAAAGCCGATTTTGTGGCTGGTGGCTCACATTGACGTGGTGCCAGCAACAAAAGAAATATTTGTCCCGAGAATCAAAAACAAAAAATTATATGGTCGGGGGGCTTTTGATATGAAATTTGCTATTGCTTGTTATCTTGAACTTTTAAAGGTTCTCGGGACAGGTTTATCAAATTATGATTTCGGAGTAATAATTACCACCGATGAAGAAAAAGGCGGTTTTAGCGGCGTTAAGTTTCTATTGGAAAAAGGTTTTTCCAGTGAAGCCTGTTTTTTGCCAGACGGCGGTCAGGCCTGGAATTTTGAGAAAGCCGCCAAAGGAGCATATCATTTGTCAATTGAAAGTAAGGGGAAATCAGCCCATGGCTCCCGTCCTTGGCTAGGCGAAAACGCTCTGGAGAACTTAATGGATTTTCTTTTTGCCCTTAAGAAGCATTTTCCGACAGAACCTTGCTCTATTAAAAATCATTATCATCCGACGATTAATGTTGGCAGAATTGAAGGCGGCGAGGTTGCCAATAAAGTGCCTGCTTTTGCCCAAGCTCTAATAGATATTCGTTTTCCGTTGAGCACCAATCAAGCGAAATTAAAGAAGGTTTTATGGTCAACAAAATCTAAATTTAAAAATATTCGGTTAAAAGAATTAGTTTTTGCCCCAGCCTACGAAAACAGCTTTTCCAGTCCCTATCTCAAAATTTTTTATAAGATTGCCAGAAATAAATTTAACATTAGATCCAAGGGCATAATTTCCCACGGCACTTCAGATGCCAGATTTTTTGCTGTCAAAAAAATTCCTTTAATTGTTACCAGACCAAGAGGGGGCGGTCATCACAGCGAGAACGAATGGATTGATTTGGAAGATTTGGATAAGTTTTATTTAGTTTTGAAGGAGTTTGTTGAAAAAACGACAAAAATTTCATGAATTTGCGAATAGAACCAAAAACTCTTGACAACAGGTTTTGATCAGTTATGATATTAATTACAAAACCATGTTAGAAAGTCTTTATCGAACAAATAATCTAGATTTTTCCGGCTCCAAAATCAACGGGCTTGTTTTAATTGTTAATCTTTTAATTACTAACCTTGGATAAAGGCCAGAGAATTTAGTTAGAAAACCTTAAAGTCATAAATTCTAATTCTCTGGCCTCAAGCCAGGGTTTTTTAGTCCCCCAAGCACCAAAAGGCCACAATCGTTCAATTATCTGCCATGGCCTTTGGTGCGGGGTTTCGCTCCGTGCGCAAGGGCGGGAAAAATACAATACAACATTGTTTTTTATATCTTTGCGTGCAGAGCTTCACTTGTGAGTCGGACATTGGCCGTGAGCAAGAAATGGCGGCCAACCTCGGCTCAAAAGCCGGAGAAAGCTCTTTATCAAAAAGGAGAAAACCATGAGCGCGAAAAGAAAACCGAATGGTTCAGGCAAGGCCAATCTCTGCCCTGCTCATAGCAGGAAAGGGAAGAGGCGTTGGTGGAGCATTTTTTGGAAAGAAGATAGAGAGAAAAGGGCTCTCCGTGAAGAAAAAATGAAAGGACGTCTCGAGCCAAGACCCCTTGGAGGGCATGTTCCAGGGGAGCAGGGGCATCTTGCTTAGAAAGGTTTGAGAAAATGTTCGTCGGCAAACCGGCGAACATTTTTTATTTGACCTCTTGACAAGAATTTTGTTAGGTGATATAAGATAATATTATTATGAAAAAGATTGCTGTTGTAAAATTTTGGTTTTATTACTATCCTTTAATCCTCGCTGGAGGCAATCTTTTGGTTATAAAATAAATCTTTTTGTAAAATTAATCAACGAGCAAAAGAAAACCTCTTTAGAGGTCTTTTTTAAATTAGTAATATAAAAAATATGGAAAAGATAAAAACAAAAAAATTAAATATAGG
>Ga0210057_1010964_pt1 | contig 10135 bp, 9 predicted proteins | sample CryGeyCG2114_010_2_FD_183968 | JGI IMG/M metagenome (GOLD analysis project Ga0210057, IMG submission 183968) | Groundwater microbial communities from aquifer - Crystal Geyser CG10_big_fil_rev_8/21/14_0.10 (SPAdes) (version 2) | ecosystem: Environmental > Aquatic > Deep subsurface > Groundwater ...
GATGGTTATCTCATTGCGTTCATGCTTGGAAAGGTGTTGGAACTTCTTTCTTTTTTTTCATTGTTTCAAATTTAAAAATTCTTACCTTTATATCTTACTAGTGTTCTATTTCAAATGCGAATCCGGGATTGTCTAAGCTGTCTAATTCTTTCTTGAAACTTTCCACACTACTGAAAGATTTATAAACACTGGCAAACCGCACATACGCCACTTCATCCAAGTCACTTAGTTTTTTCAAAACAATTCGTCCTATTTCTCTGGTTGTCACTTCTGGTTTTTCTAAGGCCCGAATAGTATATTCAATATCTCCCAGAAGATTAGCTATTTTGTCTTGAGATACTGGCCGCTTAATTAGAGCTCGGCGCACTCCAGTTTCTATCTTGTTTTTATCATAATCCTCTTTTTCACCATTTTTTTTAACCACACTTAACCGTAAAAGTTCCACTTCTTCATAGGTAGAAAAACGCACTTGGCATTTTTCACATTCCCGTCTTCGCCTGGTTATTTTTCCGTATCCGGTTTCGCGGGAATCAATGACTAGCGTATTAGTATAGTTACAAAAGGGACAGTTCATAATAGTTATTTTTTCGGCCCAAGGCCGAAATTGATAATTGAGTTTCTATACACTACAGATGGTATATTTCTACTATATGTTGTGTATATGATAATCATTATACCACAACTATAAAATCCGCCAAGTCCTGTCAAGTAGCGGATTTTAAGCCAAAATATTTAGTTATCCACAGGTATTTTATAGACTCACGTACTTTACCGGTAAAACTTTTCGAAAAATTCCAGCGATTAAAATAGCATCAGTTTCGTCCAAATAAATCGGCTGATGAATTTTATTATTAGAGCTGGGGAAAAGTCCCACGATTCCATGATTCAGTTTTTTGTATTTTTTTATAGTCGCCATTCCATTAATAACCGCCACCACAATTTCGCCTTCACAGCTTTCTCCATTTTCAATTTTTTCAAAAACCACATAGTCACCATCGTTGATATCATCTTTATCCATAGAATCTCCCAGCGCTTTGACCGCAAAAAGTTTAGCCGGATTGTTTCGGCGAAAGAGGCTTCTGGAAATTTGTAAGTAACCATCAACATTACCTTCTGCATAAGCTAGCGCCTCTCCACAAGAAGCCAAACCATACATTGGCATAGAAAAAATATTATCCCAGTTGGCGTAGTTTCCATTTTCCACTAAAAATATTTTTTTGTTTTCATCCCGCTTGAGAATATCTTTTTTTTCTAAAGCTTCCACCACTTGGACGGTGCCTTTGAGGCTTCCCACTTTCACTCCTTTTTCTTCCAAAAATTTATGCACCCGATAGGCCGTCGGATTCCCATTTTCTTGCTCAATAATTTCGCGAATCGTTTCTAAAATTGTTTTTTGTTTTTCGGTTAACTTGTCTAAATTTTTCATAGTGATATTATTTACTTATTATTATTATTATTATTATGATATTATATCACTCCCTCTATCACTGTCAATATTTTCTCCTGTGGATAACTTTTACCTAGCCTGCTTGCCCCGTAGCGATTCGCCAATTGGCGAATCTTCTACTGGGGTGAATAACTAAAAAACCCTCCTTTCAGGAGGGTTTTTATAATATATAAAACTTTTATTTACCCATTTTTCTACGAATAAAGGCTGGGATTTCCAATTCATCACCTTCATCTTCCAATATTTTATCTTTGGAAAAAGAATTACCTCGAGAAACTTTAGGAGGAACTTTCTCCTCAATAATCATTCTGGATTCCGGTTGGGAAGGAAAAGTCATTCCTGAAGAATCTTCTTTTTGGGAATCGTTTTTGTGAGAACCCCCTAACGAAATGCGAGACATTTTTTCCATCGGACTTTCACTTACTCGATCAGCGTCAAAGCCCGTAGCGACTACCGTTATTTGTATTTCTCCTTTTCTAGCCGTTTCATCAATTACTGCTCCAAAAATTACTTTAGCATTTGGATCAATGGATTCAGTAATAATATTAGCTGCCTCATTTATTTCCAACATCGTTAAGTCATTGGAACCGCTTACATTAAATAAAATACCCTTAGCTCCGTCAATGGAAAGTTCCAACAAAGGACTGTTGATAGCGGCTTTGGCTGCTTCAGCTGCTCGATTTTCTCCACTACCGATTCCAATTCCCATCAAAGCAGAACCGCTGTCTGACATAATAGCCTTAACATCAGCAAAATCCACATTTACTATTCCGGGTTTAGTAATTAAGTCAGAAATACCTTGGACACCTTGCCTTAAAACATCATCTACAATCTTAAAGGCATTGATTAAACTAGTTTTTTTGTCAATAATTTGGAGTAATTTATCATTGGGAATAGTAATTAAAGCGTCTACTCTTTCACGCAAATTTTCCAAAGCTTCATCGGCAATGGCTCTTCTTTGCGCTCCTTCAAAAGCAAAAGGTTTGGTCACCACGGCTACGGTTAGCGCTCCTAATTCCTTGGCTGTTTCCGCCACAATTGGAGCCGCTCCTGAACCAGTTCCGCCACCCAAACCACAAGTGACAAAAACCATATCAGCTCCTTTTAAAACTTCTTGAATTTCATCACGATTTTCTTCGGCTGCTTGACGCCCCACATCTGGATTCATTCCGGCTCCTAATCCCTTGGTCAGATTTTTTCCAATGTGTACTTTTTCTGTAGCTTTATTGTGATGCAAGTCTTGAGAATCAGTATTGATCGCCACAAATTCTACTCCTTTAAGTTTGGAGTCTATCATGCGACTAATAGCTTTTCCTCCGGAGCCTCCGACTCCAATCACTTTTATTCTTGCAAAAGTTTCTACTGGTGGTTTGATTTCTGCCATATTATTTTGTGGACAATAAATCGTTTATCCAAAATTAATTATATAAAATAAATACTTGATTTAATGTTTTTTCTTCCAGAATCTCCCTCTGGGATATCCTTTTATTAGTAATTAAATCTAGCACACATATTAAATGCGTGTCAACTATTGCTTTTTATTTGTTTTTATTTTATATTACAGTGCCTCTTAAGCCCCTTTTTTAGGGCATAAATTTTTCAAACCAACCTTTAACGCTATTTACTGTTCCACTAAAACCATCGCCTAGTTTTCCTGCCAACTTATCTTTCAAAGCAAACCCAATAGATCTTCTGGAAAATAATTTTTCTGCTTCCCATAAAATTAAACCGACACCAGTAGCAAACGATGGATCGTCAACCTTGTCCACTAACCCACCTAATGGAATAGGAAAACCTGTTTGAGCCGGAAGTCCCAGAATTCCTTTGGCCAAATCAACTATACCAGGAAGTTTAGCTGTTCCTCCGGTAAGAATAATTCCCCCAGGTAATAATTTATCTTTTCCAATTGATTTTAATTCTTTATTAACCATGGAAAAAATTTCTTCAATCCGCGCTTCAATTATTTCAGCCACATGATATCGCGAAACGAAACCTTCTTCATTGGGATCAATTTCCGCTAAATTTATATCTTCTTTTTTATTAATTTCTTTAGTGAGAGCATTACCATATTCTAATTTAACTTTTTCTGCTACTTCGGTAGAAGTTCTTAGACCGATGGCAATGTCATTAGTAATATTAATTCCTCCAACAGGAATTATGGCTGTATGTAAAAGATCATTTTCTTCAAAGACTGTTAGAGAAGTAGTGCCTCCTCCAATATCCACCAATACTACTCCTAGCTCTTTTTGTCTTTTGGTTAAAATAGCTTTTGATCCGGCCAAAGGAGCTAACACAAAATCATCAATATTAATTTTTGCTTGCTCCACGCATTTAGTCAAATTTTTAATAAAGGGGGTTGAGCCTTCAATAATCATTGAGTCCACTTCTAATCGAACTCCATTCATACCTAAAGGATCTTTTATATTTCTCTGATCATCCAAAGTATAATTTCTGGGAATGATGTGAATAATTTCTTTGTTAGCTGGAACAGAAATGGCTTGAGCCGCATTGATAGCCCGCATAATATCCCCTTCGGTTACTTCTCCGTCTGCTTTACCAACCGCTACGACTCCTTTTGAATCTTGAGATAGAATATGATTACCGCCTAAACTAATAGCCGCATGACTAACATTAATTCCAGAGCTTCTTTCCGCTTGTTCAACAGAATGACTGATGGCCTTAGTTGTTTCTTCTAAATCCACGATGATGCCTTTGCGCAAACCAAAAGAGGGAACCACTCCCACTCCAATAACCCGAGGGACTTCTTCCTCCGGAAAAACTTGAGCAATGATAGTTCTTATATTAGACGATCCAACGTCAATACCAACAATAATGTCACTTTTAGACATAAAGCTAATCTCAAATAATTATTTATTTTCAATCTAATAATACAACAAATAATCAAAAACGGCAATTAAGATTAATGGTGCTATCACCGACTGAAATACCAATCATAAACTGCCCGGGCAACTGGAACAGCGCTAGAATTACTATCCCCCACACCTTCTATTAAAACCACCATGGCAATTTGAGGATTATCAAATGGAGCAAAAGAAGTGAACCAAGCGTGAGTTTTATTCTCATTTCCAAACTGAGCGGTTCCGGTTTTACCGGCTACCGGAACTGAAAGACTATTCAGCGATTGAGCTGTTCCAGCCGTAATAGTTTGTCTCATTCCCTCCCTAACAATTTTTAGAACTTCTGGATTGATAAAGTCTTTTCTGATTATTTCGGATGAAACTAGCTCCATAGTCCCATCGCCTTTTTCAATTCGATTCACTATCTTGGGAGAATAAAGAGTACCTCCATTGGCCACCGCTGCGGTATAATTGGCTATCTGTAATGGAGTAGCGGTGATAAAGCCCTGACCAATAGCACTGATATAGGAATCGCCAATATACCACTTTTCTCCAATTTTTTCCTGCTTCCATTGCGGATCAGGCACTAATCCTTTTAATTCTCCATAAATATCTATTCCAGTAGTTTCTCCGAATCCAAACATATTTAAATATTTTTTCATATTATCCATACCCAATCCCTTGATGTTTCCATAGCCTCCTCCGATAGAATAGAAAAAAACATCACAAGATTCAGCAATAGCTTTTCTGACATCCGTTACTCCATGGATTTTCCAATCTCCGAAACGATAACTTCCAACATAAATAGCTCCGACACTATCCACCACAGTGGTATTTTCGTCTATATTTTTTTCCATCAAAGCCGCCGAAGCTATAGCTGGTTTAATAGTTGATCCCGGTGGATATTCTCCACTAGTAGCTCGATTAAGTAAGGGTAAATTTTTGTTGCTGATAATATTTTGATATTCTTCACTACTAATCCCTCGCGCAAAAAGATTATTATCATAGCTGGGTAAACTCACCATCGCTAACACTCCTCCAGTTTGAGGATTAATAGCTACGGCTGCTGCTGTTTTAGTCCCAGTTCCTTCCAAAGCTCCAGAGAGACTATCATATATTTTTTTTTGCAATTCTTCATCTATATTCAAGATGAGTCCGCTACCTACTTCCGGATTAATGACCCCCAGATTTTTTTTAACATTTCCCAAAGAATCTACTTCCGCTTGTTTGGCACCATGTTTTCCTCTTAATTCTTTTTCATAACTTTTTTCCAAACCGGTTTTTCCAATATAATCAGTCATACCATAACCATTGGTTTTATTTTTATTCAATTCTTCCCGAGTTATTTTTCCATCGTATCCAATAAAGGCAGAAAAAATGGCTCCATTTTCATATTGTCGAATGGCCGTGCGATCCAATAAAATTCCTGGCAGTTCATTATTTTTTTCGGAAATAAGCAGAGCTTCTTCTTGCGAAATATTTTCCTTGATCAACACTGGGTCCAGAGAGTCCTTATTTTGCACTTCTAATATTATTTCGACATTGCCCTGATCTAAATTTAATATCTGAGCTATTTTTTGGGTCATAACTTTTCTCTCTTCAGAATTTTCCGGAAAATCCCGCGGAATTAAAACTATATCCAAACTGGGAACATTCCGCACCAAGACTTTTCCGAATTTGTCCTTAATTTCTCCTCGCGGAGCCTTAATTATAATTGATCGCACTCGGTTACCCTTAGATAAACCAGCATAATATTCTCCTTTGAAAACATCTAAGTAAACCACTCGCCCAGCTAAAACTACCAATATTAATATAATTAAATACCAAACTATTTCTAAACGCTTTCTTTCATAAGGAGTTTCAATGATGGCCTTTTCCTCTTGAGTGGCTGTCATTATAGAATCTTCTATTTCATCGCCTCGGATGGCATTTTTTCTTTTAAAAAATCTTTTCATTGTTTTAGTTGGAAAATTTTATTTGACTTAAATTGTCCATTTTTTCTTCTAGTTTTTTAAGAGGCCAATAAATCAAAGCTCCCAAAATTAAATCATAAAAAAACCTTTGTAAAAAGGGCCAGTTGAAAAATATCTTTTGGGAAAGAAAACTTTGCTGAAAAATCTCCAGAGATTCATAAGAAAAAATAGTCAAGATTAAATCATTTATCATAACTGCCCCTAAAATCAACAAAGGAATAATAGCAAATTTCCAAAGTGAATGAGCTACTAAAATTCTTTTGGTAATATAACTTATAGAAAAAGATATTATCAAAAAAGAAAGCGCTTCTACACCCAAGAAATGAAACATTAAAAGATCCACGAGGATTCCGGCCAATAAGGCTCTCTTCCAAACATTTTCATAATCTAAGCGAACAGACCAAAGCAAAACCATTACCAATACCGCATCGGGAATTACCGCTACTGGGAAAAAATTAGGAAAAACGGAAAGCTGAAAAACCGAAAAGATTCCTATGATAATAAAAAGTATAACTCCTCTAGCCATTTTATTTTTTTATAACAAAAACTAAATCTAATTTGGCATATTTGGCTTTGGGACTAATCAGAGCTTGCTGAAAAAGTTTATCTTCAGAATATTTAACTTCTCTAATTTGTCCGATAAACAATCCCTTGGGAAAGACTTCTCCTAATCCTGAAGTAACCACAGTATCACCCACATTAATAACTTCCGACTGAGAAACCAGATCCAAAACAATTCCCATACCATAATCACCTTTAGCCACTCCTTTGGCTCCCGTATCTAAATCAGCAGAATTAACAGCGCTGGAAGGATCGGTCAAAAGAATCACTCTGGCGCTGGAAGAAAATACTTCTTCAATTCTCCCCACCAAAATTCCATCTGAAACAATCACTGACATTCCAGTTTCAATACCAGAAGAACTACCCTTATCAATTAATATCCAACTGCCATGCCTTTGAGGGTTTTGCCCAATCACAAAACTAGCTTCTAAATTAAAATCTTTTTTGGGGGCCAACCTAAGCTGCTCTCTTAAGATTTCATTTTCTTTTTTTTCGCCACTTAACCTGATAACTTCTGTTTCCAAAGAACTATTTTTTTTCAAAAGTCCTTCGTTTTCTTTTTTTAGTTCAGCGATAGAACCAACTAGATGAAAAAATTCAGAAACACTTCGACTAGCAATATAAAAAGTTTTCTCAAAAGGATAAGCAATTTTTTGAGCTATAATTTGAAAGGGCCGGCTTGCTCCTTTAGCGCTAAAAAAAATTAAAACAAAAATTATTCCTATAAGTAATAAGAAATTTTTAACTTTGGGAGAAAAAAATTCTTTTTTCATAGAAAATTATATCAAAGATTTTTCGTGTTGATTTTCCACTAAAACCTCTTTCAAAGCTTCGATATCCTCCAAAACAATTCCGGTCCCTCTGACAACTGCCGTGAGCGGATCCTCCATCATTCTAACTGGCATTTCCGTTTGATCCGCCACTAGACGGTCAAATCCACGAATCAAACTGCCTCCACCAGCCAAGATAATTCCCCTTTGCATAATATCCGCCAGTAGTTCAGGAGGAGTTTCTTCAATAGTAGTTTTAATATTATTCACGATTATTCGGATAGACCGAGAAAGTGCCGATCTCACCTGCTCATCATTAATAATCATTTCTTTTGGCAAACCGGAAACTAGATCTCGACCGCGAATAGGCATTTGCATTTTTTCTTTTTGCGGACAAGCGCTACCGATGGCGATTTTAACATCCTCCGATGTTTTTTCTCCTATCAAAAGATTAAATTCATCTCGACAATATTTAATAATATCTTCATTCATTTCATCTCCTGCAATGCGTAAATTTCGAGAAGCCACAACTCCTCCCAATGAGATAACCGCAATGTCCGTAGTGCCTCCTCCAATATCCACTACCATATTTCCAGCCGCATCTTGAACTGGCAGACGAGCCCCAATAGCCGCTGCCATCGGTTCATCAATCAAATAAGCTTCGCGGGCTCCAGCATTAATAGCAGCATCAATCACCGCTCTTTTTTCCACTTCAGTAACATCAGAAGGAATACCAATAATCACTCTCGGACGAGGAGCAATAAAAAAAACGTCACGATGAATTTTATTAATAAAATAACGCAGCATCTGTTCCGTAATTTCAAAGTCACTCACTACCCCGTCCACTAGAGGGCGCATGGCCACAATATGGCTGGGGGTTTTTCCGACCATTTTTTTAGCTTCTTTTCCAATAGCCAAAATTTGGCCGGTTTTTTTATTAACCGCCACTACCGAAGGTTCATTGATCACAATACCCTTGCCTTTAACATAAATCAAAGTATTAGCCGTGCCCAAATCAATACCCACATCTTTGGAAAAATTTCCAAAGATTTTGCTAGAAAGGCTTCTAAAGATATTATTGAATTTCTTAATTTTCATAAAATAAAAATAACATTTTACTAATGTTTTTATCCCTATTTTTGTTTATTTTTGCTCGCTCTATAATACCAAAAAACGCCTAAAAGTCAAAACTTGTTGCTCCGCTTGCTATTTAAAAAATCTTAGTACATCCCGAAAGGTTACTAAGACCATCAGCATAATAAGAAGAGTAAACCCGATGGTATGAAAAATTTGTTCCGCTTTTTGACTCACTGGACTACCTTTTATTTTTTCAATTAAAATAAATAGAATTCTTCCTCCGTCCAAAGCCGGAATCGGTAGAATATTTATTATGCCTAAATTAATACTCAGAAGAGCAGTAAATTGAAGAATATAAACAAATCCTAGAGTAGCCGCTTGTTTGGTTAGAACAGCAATGCCCACTGGACCAGCCACATCAATGCCGGCGCTTTTACCGACAAAAAGACTTTTCAGAATTAAACCTAAGGCGCTAAACATAGTGACAACCAAACTGAAAACCATCTCTATTCCTTTGATTATAGCTTGATACCAAGGATACTTAACTATTTTTGTTTGCACTAAAGAAATTCCTAACGGCCCTTGATCATCTGGAAAATTTTCCCGAGGAATAACTTTAATATTTAAAATATCTTTTCCCCTTTTTATATTCAAAACAAGTTCTTGTCCTTTTTTTTCATTGATATAATCTTGCACGCTTTTGATATCCTGAAGAGAAATTCCATTTTGATTTTTCAAAATTTCATCTCCTACTGAAAGTCCAACTGCTTCCGATGGAGAGTCGGGAACAGTAGCGGCAATTTGAATCTTGGCGTCTTTTCCAGCAAATTCTCCTGGATCCGTTGCCTCTGGAGCTCCAATCATAAAAGCCAAGGAAATTAAAATCCAAGCCAAAACAAAATTCATTAAGACTCCCGCTACCAAAACCTTAATTCTAATTAGAGCACTTTTTCCAGCAAAAGAATCAGACTCACTTTTGGCTTCTCCTCCTTCTCCTTTAATTTTAACAAAACCACCTAATGGAATCCAATTGATAGAATAAATAGTATTTTTTGATTTAACTTCTTTTCCGCCCCAAATAATTTTATATTTCCCAGTAATTTCATCTTTAATAAAACCAACCATTCTGGGTGGAAATCCAAACCCGAATTCATCAGCCTTAATACCATTTCTGCGAGCAGTTAAAAAATGGCCCAGCTCGTGGACAAAAATTAGAAGACCCAAAATTAAAATAAAAATGATAGCTGTAATCATAAACCTAAATTTTTCCCGCTTCAGCGGGACCCCGCCAGTGGCGGTGGCATTCGCCTTTTAATGATTAAATTGTTAGATTAATTAGCGTTGTTTACAAAAGTTGTTAAAATAGTTAATAACAATTAAGTAAACAACATGGTTATTCACAAGAAAACTCGATTAACCCCGATCCAGAGAAAGCAGTTGGCCGATGAA
>Ga0210057_1010965_pt1 | contig 10134 bp, 8 predicted proteins | sample CryGeyCG2114_010_2_FD_183968 | JGI IMG/M metagenome (GOLD analysis project Ga0210057, IMG submission 183968) | Groundwater microbial communities from aquifer - Crystal Geyser CG10_big_fil_rev_8/21/14_0.10 (SPAdes) (version 2) | ecosystem: Environmental > Aquatic > Deep subsurface > Groundwater ...
TTCCGCCCCAAAGTGCTCCAGTAATCAAGTGTGCAGGAACACCGCCGAGAATTATTTCGCCTTCCGTAACCACGCCGCCCACTTCTGTACTCTTCTCACGTAAAAAGAAACTACCCCCAAATAGTTTGGGTATGATATCTCCTCCCGCTTTTGTGGTATCAGTTGGATTATTTGTTGCTGCCGGATTTCCCTCTCCGAGATCACTACCCACTAAATCTACAGCACTATAATCTATCTCCTGCTCCGGACCCGCACTCACCCTCCCAGCTTCTCCAACAATAAAAGCAAACGCAAAAACAGCCAAAATTAATATGAAAATTTCACTTAGTGCTACATTACAAATAACAAAGCTCCGCCTCTTTTCCGACATGTATTAATTAATAGGACGCCATTTATAAATATTCTTAGACTTACTCAATTTCCCAGGTAGCATTAGGACATTTGTTTGATATCCACCTAGCCAACTCTGTAACATTTTGTTCTTTATCAATAAACAACCTATAACCATATCCTTCTGCAGTTTCCCAGTTTCGGGCTACCAGACAAAGATAATCCACCCCATCTAACCAACCCCCCTCATCCGAAGATATTTGAATTATAGATTTATAAGGAAAAGAGAAAAAATTAAATTTCTCATTAGTAGTATGACTTGACAGGAATTGAACTCCAGAATCATAAATTTGAAAAACTCCATTTCCTAAATTCATACATCCAGATTTATAAAATTGCAAAGGTTTTCCACTCCATAGAGGTTTTCTTTCCTCAACTCTCTGCTGAACATTCCCCCCATTATTCCCATTCGAATTTCCATTCCCATAATTATTCTGTGTAACATTACTTGCACTTCTCGAAGCATTATCTCCAGCTATCAATGCACGCCCCAAATAATCCGCAGTTTGTGATGCCCTCACATCCTTACCATAAGGAGCAACACCCCCTAACAAAAGCCCCATAGCCTGTTGGTCACTCATTTCACATCCAGTATTAACAATAGAAGCCAAACCAATCATTCCAGCAGTAACAAAACCAGTAAATTTCGACAGAACTCTCTTCGTCAAACCCGATTCACTCGAGCTCGCATCACCCAAACGAGCCATATCTTGGCTATCGTAGGTCATTTTTTACTATAATTTCAATAAAACGAACTATTTAAACTTTTTCTTCAATAAATAAAATCGTTGAAATTTCCTACCGAACCAGAGCAAGCTCCGCAGTATTCGGAAATTTCTAATTCACGATTTTCTAATTAAAATTTTTACACACAGCAAGCTGTGGGGTATTCAACCTAAAAATTTCAACAAAACGAAACAACAGATTTATAATCTTCTCACAATTAAGAAAAGAATGAACAAAAGAGGAGGAATATTCATTAGTTTGCTGATTGTTGCAGCTGCTCTAGCAGTAGGTTTTTATTTTGGTATGAAAGCAAATAATCAAGATATAAAAGTTTCAGAACTGGAAAGTCAGCTCTTGCAAAAAGATGGAACTATAAACGAATTGCAAAACAAAGTGCAGGAATTGAACAACGAAAAAATACAAGATTATTCCTGCCCAGATTCAGATTTAATAAACTGCATGCCTCTAGTCCAAGAAAATCTAACAAAATACTGTTCAGGTGAATATCACGACTGGATTGTAGAATCTTGCAATACAACTTTTATTTTCTAAACAATTCTTAAACCTTTTCCGAAACTATCATTCATTATCTGACTCAGCTCAATAAGTCTTCTCTTATTTCTTCCTATCAAGGAAGCCTTACTCTGACTTCCTGCAGTTAAAACAAATCCATCCTCTTTTTCCTCAAGAGACTTGAACTGAATTGGGTCTACAACATCTCTTACAAATCTTTCGGCATCCTGATTTCCTGAAGACTCTGCAATTATTCTTACTCTTTTTCCAAATATTTCTTGTAGCATCCTAATATTTTTCGCTCCGATTCCTATAGCTTTAGACATAAAAGGTCTTGAAACTGCAAAAATTATTGTGTTGTTATAATCAAAGCACCTACTTGTTCGGACATTAGAAACCTGATTGAGTGAATTGATATACCTCATCTTCTGCATGGTTATTGTTCCGGCCATCTACTTTCTTCTCACTCCAAAAACCTCACAAAAAAAACCTAATTCAAGTTTTTCAGCAACTTCCTCTTTAGGTATGTCGAGAAACTCAAAATCTATCGCTTTATCCTCGAAAATTTTGACAACTTCTTCCCTTACATCCATTGTTAAGAAAACTTTCTCGATTTTATCAATATTTTTCATATTCTGCTTGATGCCAAAAAATACTTTTCCAGCGTCGATAGATTTTTTTAATTCTATCACCATTTCAAAATTCCTTGACTACTGGAGTTTATAAATTTATGTCTATTCGAATTAAAATTTTTAACAGAACTTCTTATGCTTCTATCTTTTTCTGTTTAATCTTCTTGTCAACTAAGGGTCCTGTAACTTTAACAAGCAGTCCAGGCAATCCAGTACCTATTGGAACTGGCTGATTAAGCATTATATTTTCAATAACTGATGCAAGAACATCTCTGTTGCCCTGAATTGTTGCATTAATAAACTGCTTATCAGGCGTTTCGAAAGCAGCTCTTGCAAAAATACTTGACTTGCTAGAAATTATTCCCATTCTAGTAACTCCTTTAACGACTCCTGAAGAAGTCATCGCATCTGCAATCAAATCAAGATGTCTTTCATTAATATCCAAACCCTGTCCATCAAGAACTTTGTTTATTTCATTTATTATTGTCTGTCTTGCAGCCTCTATTCCAAGAACATCTGCGGTTTCATGTATATCATTAGTAGAAACTCTGCTAATATCTACACCCTTTATTTCTAACACACCTTTAAGATTTGTTCCAGATGTAAGTATAACATAGTCTTTATCTCTCTTAGCGACTATAACTTGAGATATTCCTTTCAATCCAGAGATAATTGTTTTTTTGAGTTTTTCCTTTAGTTTATACATTCCTTTAAAGTCCACTTCAGAAACATTTACAATTATTTTCAAATCATTTGCCTTTGCGCTATATCCTTTTTCAACAAGTCTATCCACAATCTTTTGAGCTCCAACGTGTACAGATTTCAGAGAATTATTATCAAGTTCAACTTCAATCTTACTACCTGTAAAGTCTATCTTAACTTTTTTAGCTATTTCCTCAAGAGTAACTTCCTTCATTTTTTCTGCAACCACTCTTGAATCCTTTTCATTATTATCTTCTTTATCCAAATAAATTTCCATTAAAGGAGTTGAAGGTTTCTTTCTTGCATCAAATATTTCAATTAATCTTGGTAATCCCTGTGTCACTTGCATTTCAGCAACACCTGCAGAGTGGAATACATTCAAAACCATCTGAGTAGATGCTTCTCCAAAGCTCTGCGCAGTTATAACACCAATTGCTTCTCCAGGTGAAACTTTCTGATTCAAATGTAATCCAGAAACATCAAGTCCGTCTCCACCAACAGCAAACTGAATTATATTATCTGATGCATCTCTAACAGTCTCATCGTAAGTTACTTTCAAATCTTGCAATGCGCTTACAAGTCTTCTGTACAAATATCCAGATTTAGGAGTTCTTAATGCAGTATCCATCAGTCCGTCTCTTCCTGTAATTGCTCCAAAGAAATATTCAGTAGGCTTTAATCCTCCGAAGTAAGAAGATTTGATAAATCCATGCGCTTCAGAACCTAAATCTCCATCCTTAAAGAATGACAGAGTCCTATTAGTATATCCAAGATTTATTCTTTTATTCCACAATGACTGCTGTCCAACACAACAGGCTATTTGAGTTATATTAAGGGCACTTCCTGCAGCCTTAGGATTAATCATATTACTTACATTGCTATCCCCTGTGAAGTATGCCTTGACATGATTTCCAACCTCTGAAGTAATCTCATTTAATACCTGAGAGATTTTAACTTCCATTGATTCTTTAATTCCCTTTCCTGGAATCAATTCAGTTCCAGCAGAGTCTTCTATTATTTTCTTTACTTTATTTTCCGCTTTCTCTATAAGTTCCTTAGTTAAATTCTTTATCTTATCAGAAACATTTACATCTTGGACTGAAAGAGTATGCCCTCTATTAGAAAGATAAGTTGTGCCAAGCCTGAAAGCATTATTTATTGCATCAACAGCCGCGCCTCTTCCACAATTCTTATCAATAACCTTAACCATTTCTCCTCCTTCTGCTCCAAACGAATTTGGTCCAAGAAGTTCACGGGGCATTTTAACTCCGGAGTTCTTTGGCATAATTTGTTCAAAGAGGTCCATTCCATTTAATTTCTTAGTCTTCGAACTATTTATGATTCCTGCAGAGAAAAGTAATTGATCTGCTTCTGCTTTGTCAAAATCTTTCTTTCCTATAAGATATGTACCAGTAACTGCATCAGTAATAGTTCCTATAAGGTTGGTATTATTCTTTGAAGAAATTATATTATTATTGACATCTAACAAGACTTTAGCTTCTGCTCTTGCTTCTTCAGTCTGCATTGAGTGAATGTTCATTTCATCTCCATCAAAGTCAGCGTTATAAGGGAAAGCAGTTGCAGGATGAAGTTTGAATGTTTTTCCAGGCAATACTTTAACATAGTGAGCCATAAGGCTTTGTTTGTGCAACGAAGGATGTCTATTGAAAAGAACTATATCTCCGTCTTGTAGATGTCTCTCAATCTTGTATCCAGGAGTAATCTCATTACACAATTCATCTTTAAGTTCATCGCTTATTCTCTTTTTTCTTCCATCTGGTCTGATTACATAATTTGCGCCAGGATGATCTTGTCCTTTCTTAATAAGTTCTTTCATCAATTCTATATTTTCAGAAGTCACTGCTTCAGGTATTGTTAGAATAGTTGCGACTTCAAAAGGAACTCCAACTTCATTAAGCTTAAGATAAGGGTCAGGGGAAATAACAGTTCTAGACGAGAAATTGACTCTCTTTCCAGCAAGATTTTTTCTTATTCTTCCTTCTTTTCCTTTTATTCTTTCAGTAATTGTCTTTAAGGGCTGTCCACTTCTGTGTCTTGCAGGAGGTATTCTTGTTATATTATTATCAAAGAAAGTTGTTACGTGATACTGCAATAAATCCCACAAGTCTTCAATTATAACTTCAGGTGCTCCTGCATTCAAATTTTCCCACAATCTCTGATTGCTTCTTATAATATCCGAAAGTTTGTGAGTCAAATCATCTTCACTTCTCTCTCCTGTTTCTAAAGTAATAGATGTTCTAACAGTAACGCTTGGAACCAAAAGCTGGCTTAAAATACCCCACTCAGGTCTGCATGTCCTTGTATTCACTCCTATTTTCTTTATTTCCTCGTCAGAGATTTTTAGAAGTTGTTCTCTTATCTCAATAGGAAAAATTCTACGCTTGCCTATAATAAATGAACTTGGTTTTTCTAATCTTACTCTCTCCTGATCTCTATCACAATGAGGGCATCTTTTCTTATCTCTTGCTTTTTTTGCTCTTTCAACAGGACTATATTGTTTTTGTTTTTCTTCAGAAAGCATAAGTTTTCCACAATCATGGCAGAAACTTCTCATAAACAATTCAATCAAAGGAACATATTTTATATGCAGTGCAGGTCTAGCAAGTTCAATAAATCCTGGATGACCTGGACATTCCTTAACTCGTTTCCCACATGTTCTACATCTCACCCCAGGATCTATGGCTCCAAGTCTCAAATCCATTAATCCTCCATCAACAGGGAATCCATCTATATCATAAAGTTCAGGAGTTACAATCTTCGCTACGCTTATTTTCTTTATCTTGTCAGGACTAACTAAGCTAAAACTCAATGCCTTTACTTGTTTTCTAAAATATTTTTCGTTCATTTTTCAAATTTATTCTTTAATTCAAATGATGTTGCAATATGCAATCCAAGCAATTCATCTATTAAAAGCTTGAAGGCATAAGAAACTTCAACAGGGCTAACTTCATTTCCTCCACAGACCGAACAGATTATTTTATTCTTTATTATATCTTCATAACCAGTTCCACCACACTTGGTACATATGTGCATTACAGTCTTGTCCGAATCATATCTCTCTTTCAATAACAACGATGCTCCATGTCCAACCAATGCCTGTTGCTCCATTTCTCCAAGTCTTAATGCTCCACCTCTTGATCTTCCTTCTATAGGCTGTCTTGTCAACAAGGCAACTTTTCCTGAAGCCCGAGCATGTAGTCTGTTACTTACCATATATCTAAGTTTCAAGTAATACATATTTCCGATATAAATTTTTACTTCCATTTGCTTTCCCGTGATTCCATTATACATCTTTTCTTTTCCATCGGAACTGAAACCAAGTCTTTTTAGTTGTTCTTCAAAATATTCAACCTTGTCGCCTGAGAATGCAGTACCATCAACTATTCTTCCACTCAATGCAGCAGTCTTTCCTGCAATAAGTTCTATCAAATAGCCTACGCTTCTTCTGCTTGGAACTCCATGAGGATTGAACATTAAATCTGGTTTTATTCCAGAAACTGTGAATGGAACATCTTCAGACTTAGAAACAAAACCAACAACTCCTTTTTGTCCGTGAGGTGCAGAGTATTTATCTCCAGGTTCAGGCAATCTTAAATCTCTAGATCTCACATGTGCAATCTTATTTCCTTCTGCATCTATTGTTATGAAAACAGCATCAACAATTCCCTTTTCTTCCTGTCTTATTGCAGTGCTTCCCTCTTTTTTTGATTGAATACTTATATCTCTTGCTTCAGAAAGGAACTTTGGAGGGGTGGTTCTTCCTATAACAACTTCTCCAGAAGAAACTTGAGCTTCAGGATAAGCAATACCATCATCTTCAAGGAACCTATAAGATTCTTCAGTCCTATAACCAGAAACATCTTTATCAGGAATAACTATTTCATCTTTAAGTCCACCTGCATAATTCAGTTCAGTTGCTTTATATGGTCTAAAGTAAGTGCTTCTTCCCATTCCTCTATCAATACTTGCTTTATTCAGAACAATTGCGTCTTCAATATTATATCCTTCATAAGGCATTACAGCGACGACAAGATTCTGTCCAGCAGGATAAAGCTCAAGAGCATCATAAACAAAGCTTCTTACCAAAGGTTTTTGAGGATAATGTAAAATCGAAACATCAGTATCAAGTCTTGTAAGATAATTTGCCGCATAAATTCCAAGACTCTGTTTCAATGTTTTGCTTCCCTTATTCAATCTTGAAGATTGGTCGTGATTACAGAATGGAACAAGAGAGGTAACAAGTCCAAACAAATCAATAAGGTCAACTTCAAGGTGAGTATTTTCATCTGTAATTTTTTCAGGAGTCATTGCAATAAAAGCATCTTCTTCTTCTGAAGCATCAACATATTCAATTATTCCCTTATCGATAAGTGATTTCCATGTTGCTTTATTTTGTTCTAAATCTAAGAAATGCTCTTCGGTAAGTTTACTCTTTCCATTTTCCAAAATTATTAAAGGTCTAAGGACTCTTCCTATTTCAGTAGATATAACAACCTCTCCACTTGTTCCAAAACTTCTTACACTCATATCTCCTGGAAATTCATTCTTCCTTCTCTCTTCTCTGACTTTCTTAGCAAATTCTTTATTATCTTCAACCGCTCCGATAAATCCTCCATTGAAGAAAATATCATGCTTGCCATCTCCATTTCTATTGAGTCCAAGAGATTCAAATTTCTTAAGAATTTTATCCTGATCGTAATGAATAGCAGTAGATATTCTGGCCAAGATACTCAAATTCTTTCTTAATCCAATTTCTGTTCCTTCAGGAGTTTCAGTAGGACAAAATCTTCCGTAATGTGTAGGGTGCAATGTTCTTGCCATAAAATTTCCCTGTTCTCCAGGCAATGTCGAAGAAACTCTCTGCAAATGACTCAACATGTCCAGATAATTATTCTTCTGCATGTTTTGTGTAACTCCAGTCTTCTCTCCAATCCAACTTCCTGTAGCAATTGCACTTTCAATTCTGTGGCTGAATAATGTACTCTTAGCAATAGTCTTTATAGAATAAAATTTCTTTCTCTTTACAACTTTTTGCAAGGAATATTGTATATCCTTTATTAAAATATTAAGATTAACTCTAAATAAGTCTGCAAGCAAATCTCCAGAAAGCTTGACTCTTTTATTTGCATAATGATCTTTATCTGTTCTTATTGTTTTATCGTCCTTAGATTTTAAATATTGTTTCAAAAACTTACATAAAGACATTGCTTTTTCATTTCTTGATAATTTATCTAAACCAACATGAGGAAGGAAAAATGAATCAATTCTTTGTTTTACTCTATCAAGGATTTCTTTTTTAGTGCCTTGAATTCCTGATTTTTCAGCTATGTAAAGCAATGCGTCTTCAGAGTTTTGAATTTTCGCATACTCATAAAAGTTAACTATAACACAATCATCTTCAACACCAATATGTTTAGCTATATCCGCTTCTTTTGTCATTCCTAAAGCTTTTATCAAAACAATTGCAGGAACATTTCTCAATCTACTAAATGCAACTTCTAATATTCCCTCGTTAGTCTCAGAAATCGTGGTAGGAATTCTATAAGGTCCTCTTTGCGAGAAAATTCTTAATGTCAATCCAAGTCTTCCATCTTCTATAAATGGTTGATTAGGTGCAAGGTCTTCAGTCATAATCATTATTCTTTCGTTTCCATTAATTATGAAATATCCTCCAGGGTCAAGAGGATCCATATAATTTTCTCTAAGTTCCTGCTTGCTCATTCCATTTGTATTACAAATCGAACTTTTAACAATTATTGGAATTCTTCCAATTTCAACTTCAGCACTATCAGACTGATCTCCAAAACTAACATTCAATTCAACAAAAATCGGCGCAGAATAAGTAAGGGTTCTCAATCTCGCCTCTGTAGGGGTTAGATTACTCACGCTTCCGTCGGCTTCTATAATATTTGGTTTTGCTACCCTTATCTTGCCAAGTTTTATTTCAACATCCTCATTATTTATATTTGCATTTATTTCTTCAACAATCTGTTGCATTCTATTATGAATAAAATTATCAAAAGATTTTATATTAGATTCAACTAACGAATGCTGTTCAAGATATTTTTCAACTAGTAAATGTTTGCTTCTTTCCATTTATACAACAACTCTATAATAGAATCGGGTCTTATCCTCCAACTTTCTCTCGATTTTCAGAACATCTCCACTCTGACAATTTTCGGAAACGCTAGCATCATCAATTTTTATTTTAGGTAGCTGAGCGACAGAAATATTAAATTTTTTAGTTAACTCTTTTACCTCTTCCAGTTTTAGTTTGATATGTTTGGGTTGTAGGATGTGCATTGGAAAATTTGCTTTAATGACTAAGCAATAACAAAAGAAGATTGTAAAAGTGGGTTTATAAAACTTACTATTTTAGAGGCATATATTCCATAATCAAGAATTTCTCATTTTAATCACCTAAATCTTCCCCCAAATTCACTTATTTTCTCTTTTTCCTGTCATGCCTTCTCCAGGCAGCAGAGACAGACTTAGCCCTTCTATCAAGCCTTCCAATCAGAGATTTTCTCAACACGCTAGCTCTTACTCTTTTATTCTTATAATGTCTGATAACAGGTTCAGCAACATCTCTTATCAGTTCCTTCCTTTTCCCAGGATTCAAACCAGCATCTTTAGCAGATAAGTCAACAGCCTTCCTTATCTTTCCAGGCATAAACGTCTGCTTCTTACCATCTCTTTTTATAACACTACCCATCTTAAATGTAGTATATTGAAATATATAAATCTAATGCTTATGAAAAAATGGTCCCGAAGGGATTCCCGAAGGCTCGTGAGAACCGAGGGCTAGCGAATCGAAGATTCGTGCAGTGTTCAAATCCATGAGAAATGGCCCCGAAGGGATTTGAACCCTCGACACCTGGATTACTTCAAACAAGAATTCATGTCCCTTTTTGAAGGACAGCGGAACTTGTTCTGCTGTAAAAGTCCAGTGCTCTGACCAGGCTGAGCTACGGAGCCATGCCAGAAAAAGAATTAGTTTGTTTTTAAAGCTTTAGAAAATCGGGCTTTGTCCGGAATAGATTTTTCAAAACCGAAAATTAGTTAATCTTAAACACCTGAGTAGGATAGAATGCTTCAACAAAATATCCTACCCAAGTTTAATAATAAATTAGAAAGAGAAGTAAATAAC
>Ga0210057_1010966_pt1 | contig 10131 bp, 11 predicted proteins | sample CryGeyCG2114_010_2_FD_183968 | JGI IMG/M metagenome (GOLD analysis project Ga0210057, IMG submission 183968) | Groundwater microbial communities from aquifer - Crystal Geyser CG10_big_fil_rev_8/21/14_0.10 (SPAdes) (version 2) | ecosystem: Environmental > Aquatic > Deep subsurface > Groundwater ...
TGCTGATGGAAAAATTACAGCGTATGCGACTGATGGCGTAGGAATAAAACTTCTCGTTGCCATTGCGATGGACAAGCATGACACCGTTGGTCAGGATCTGGTTGCGATGTGTGTTAATGACATAGCTTGCTCCGGAGTGCCGCCACGAGTGTTTCTTGACTACATAGCAATGGGCAAGCAAATGCCTGAGAGAACGGAAGCGATCGTTAAGGGTGTAGCCGATGCGTGTGTTAAGGCTGAGATCGTGCTGATTGGCGGCGAAATGGCTGAAATGCCAGGGATGTACCATGAAGATCACTACGATCTTGCGGGATTTGCTTTTGGTTTTACGGAGTCTTGTGATGATTTGATTCTGGGAGACCAGATAAAGCCGGGTATGCAGATCTGGGGCCGTCCCTCTTCGGGTATACACAGCAACGGACTCTCGCTTGTGCGAGAAATTTTCAGGCTTGATCACGAAGATGTCAGTGGAACGCGTGTTCGCCTTGAGCGGTGTTTCTCTGAACTTGATACAGGGCGCTCTTTGGGCGAAGAATTACTCACCCCGACTTCTCTGTACAGTAGTATCGTGCGGGATTCCGTTTCCATGTATGAAATTCTTGGCTTCGCCCACATAACAGGAGGAGGACTTTCCGGGAATATTCCTCGGATACTACCTAATGGGTGTGCGGCGCAAATAAAAAATACAGCCTGGAAGTGGCCGCCGATCTTCTCTCTTATTCAGCGAGAGGGTGGAATTGAGCCGATGGAAATGCTCTCAACATTCAATTGCGGAGTCGGTCTTGTGGCTATTTCGCCGGATGATCTTAGTTCTTCCGGATGGATGCATCTCGGGGAGGTTGTAGCGACTGGCGACGAGCCGCACGTGCAGTTTGGTTGACGCATTGCCGCGGCTCGCTTTGGCGAGCCGCGGCTTTCTTTTATTGTGTTAAAATTTATGTATGAAAACACTTCGAGATGTTTTAGACGATGCGTTAATGAAAAAAGTTGCGGTTGGGCATTTCAATATATCCGATTCAAATCAATTAAATGGAATTGCTGCCGCGGCGCGCAATCTCAATGTACCGGTTATCATTGGCGTCTCGGAAGGCGAGCGGGAATTTTTAGGTGGCAAAAAAGTGGAAGCAATGGTAAAAGCAACGAGCGAAGAATTTGGTATCCCAGTGTTTTTAAATGCAGATCACTCGCACAGTGTTGATGGCTGCAAAAGTGCAATAGATGAAGGATTTGATTCGGTCATTTTTGATGGTTCAAAGTTATCACCTGGAGAAAACAAGAAATTAACTAAAGAGGTTGTTGACTATGCTCACAAAAGCGGGCGCGATGTTATTGTAGAGGCTGAACTTGGTTACATTGGTACTTCAAGCAAACTTTTAGACGACGTGCCAGAAGACGTAGTGTTGGATGCGCTTCCAAGTGCAGAGGACGCGTCAGAGTTTGTATCCGACACCGGGGTGGACGCATTAGCTCCTGCTGTGGGCAATTTGCATGGTATGTTAAAGGGGCGCTCGAATCCGTCCCTTAACATTAAACTAATAGCTAAAATGCGCGACGCAGTGGGCGATCACATTTCACTTGTTTTACATGGCGGCTCTGGCCTCTCAGACGATGACTTTACTAAAGCTATTCATGCCGGAATGAACGTTGTGCACATTAATACGGAGATTCGCGTTGCGTATAGAAAAGGCATTGAGGAGAGATTTATAGAAAAGCCGGAAGAGGTGGCGCCTTATAGATATTTGGACGGCGGCAGAGATGCTGTGACGGAAGTCGTTCGCGCTCGGCTAGCGCTTTTTAATAGTTTATAAAATTATATGGCAAAAATTTACATTACTCGAGAAATTCCAGAGAGCGGACCGGCGGCCTTAAAGGCCGCCGGGCACGAGGTGATAGTAAGCACCAAAGAAGGCGTACTTAAAAAAGACGAGCTTATTTCAGCATTAAAAGAAAATAATCCAGATGTGGTTCTGTGTCTTTTAACTGATACGGTAGACTCCGAAGTATTTGATGCCGCACCGAATGCAAAAATATTTGCAAATTATGCTGTGGGCTTTAACAACATAAATCTGGAAGACGCAAAAGAAAAAGGTGTCACTATTACGAATACACCAGGAGTGCTTACAGACACTGTCGCGGAGCATGCTATGACTTTAATATGCGCCCTTGCGAAACGCGTTGTTGAAGCAGATTCATTTGTACGTTCCGGAAAATACGAAGGATGGGGGCCGATGATGTTTCTTGGGTCAGATCTAAAAGACAAAAAACTCGGAGTGTTGGGTGCCGGCAGAATTGGGACACGTGTTGCAGAAATCGCATCAAACGGTTTTGGCATGAAGGTTGTTTATTATGACATCAAAGAAAATGAATTTATTGAAAAGAATGCAGCAGCGAAATTCTATGCGACTCCCGAGGAAGTATTGAAAGAAGCCGATGTGGTAACAGTGCATGTTCCACTCCTGGATTCAACAAAGCATCTGATAAATAAAGAACGTCTAGAGATAATGAAGCCAACGGCATACCTAATTAATACTTCTCGTGGCCCGGTGATTGATGAGGATGCATTAGTGGAGGCATTAAAAAGCAGAACTATTCGCGGAGCTGCACTTGATGTGTTTGAAAATGAACCGGAATTAAGCGAAGGACTTTCGGATTTAAGCAATGTTATCATCACCCCACATATCGCTTCTGCAACAGAAGAAACTCGTGGAAAAATGAGCGAAATTGCTGCTCAAAATATTATTGCGTTTTTGAAAGGCGAAGAGCCGCCAAATAAGGTAAAGAGCGTCTAAATTCGTTGCGCTTAATCGTTTTTAAGGTATACTCTCGCCCATGTTGGAACTGCAGGTAAAAGAAAGGGATTCAAAAAAGAATGCGGACACACTTCGCAGTGGTGGTTTGTTACCTGCCGTGTTCTATGGTCCAAAGGAGGACCCAAAGCCAGTTGAAATAGACGCACGTGAATTTGAAAAGGTATGGAAAGAAACCGGAGGATCTGCAATCATAAGCCTTAAGGGTGTAGGGGAAGATAAAGAAGCACTTATTCATGAGGTGGATATACATCCTGTAACCGGAGTGCCGCGACACGCAGATTTGTACGTTATTGAGCGAGGAAAGAAAATCACGGTTGAAATTCCGCTCGAATTCGTAGGTGAAGCACCAGCTGAAAAATCTGGGCACACAATTGTAAAAGTAATGCACGAAGTAGAAATTGAAGTGCGCCCAAGTGAGCTTCCTCAAAATCTTAAAGTAGACATATCTGAACTTAAAGAAGTGGGTGATAGCATTTATGTCAAAGACATTACACTTCCTGAGAGTGGAGAGTTTGTTACTGATGAAAATGAGACAGTTATTGCGGTGAAAGAGGCAGTTGAAGAGACTATTGAAGAGACTCCGGCAGAAGGAGAGACTGAAGGATTAGAGCAAGTAGGTAGTGATACAGGTGCTGAAGACGAGGCAAAAGTAGATGATACGCAAGAGTAGGGGTACATTTCTATTGTACATTTGATACGATGTAGGATGAATATGCCTGCATCTTTTTTTCGTTTCACTCGTATTTTGATTCCGCTTTTGGTGGCATCTGTATGCCTGCCTTGGCTACTTACTTTTGGCGAAACTATAGAGGAACAACGAGCTCGCCTACAGGCTGAATTAGAAATAATTGAGAGGGATATTGAAGAAAAAAGGGGAGTGTTATCTGAAAAACAGGCGGAACGAACATCGCTTGAGAGAGATGTTGCAATTCTTGATGCGCAAATTGAAAAGGCGCAACTTTCAATTAGACATAGGGATATTACGCTTGGGCAGTTGAACACCGATATAACTAATAAGGAGAAGTCAATCACAGAGTTGGATGCAAAGGTTGCCAGAGAAAAAGGATCCCTATCGCAACTCATAAGACGTACACGCGAAATAGATGACTTAACTTTGGTTGAATTAGTATTGAGTGGATCTTTGTCTGAGTTGTTTGAAGACATTGATAACTTTGAAGCAATTCAACGTTCTCTTGATGCTTCATTTACTGAGATAGAGACTCTAAGAAATGATTTAGCTTCAAGAAAAGAAGTATTGCAGGGTAGACACGAGGAGGAAGAAGAGCTGCGACAAATTCAGGTACTTGAAAGGCAGGCGATAGAGAGAAGAGAAAAAGAAAAACAAGAAATTTTGCATGCTACAAGAGGAGAAGAGCAAGTGTATTTAGATTTGATTGCAGAGCGCGAGAAAAATGCGACGGAAATTCGCACCGCTCTTTTTGCCCTTAGAGGTACTGCAGCTATACCATTTGGAGACGCGGTTGAATTTGCGAAAGCTGCGGGTGCTCGCACTGGCGTACGTCCCGCACTTATTCTTGGTGTAATTGCACAAGAGTCGAATCTGGGAGAGAACGTTGGGCAATGTCTCGTGACTAATCAGCCAAACAAAGGAGATGGCGTAGGAGTGAACACGGGTAGATATTTTGCAGGTGTGATGAAGCCTACTCGTGACGTTGATCCATTTCTTCAAATTGTCGGCGAGCTCGGAATTAATCCATCTTCTCAAGTAGTGTCGTGTCCCCCTTCGTATGGATACGGCGGTGCTATGGGGCCTGCGCAATTCATACCATCGACATGGATTCTTTATAAAGACAGGATAGCGAAGGCAGTTGGGTATAGTCCTCCGAATCCATGGGATCCAAAGACTGCATTTTTTGCGACAGCTCTACTTATGTCCGACAACGGCGCTGATGCGGGAGGGCGTGCGGCTGAGCGCCTTGCAGCACTCCGCTATTTTGCGGGATGGAAAAATGCTGGAAAGGCCTCGTATGCATTTTACGGAGACGGGGTAATGGAGCTGGCTGATAAATTCCAGCGCCAGATTGATATATTGGAAGGGAATTAATGTATTGCAAAATAAGGGTTTTGGGGTACAATGTCGCAGTATGAAAAAGGATATTCATCCAGAAAATTTTAGGAAAGTAATTTTTGAAGACAACTCCTCTGGGGCGCGTTTTCTAGTTTCTTCAACGGTCAAAACTGAAGAAAAAGGAAAGTGGACTAAAGCCACCAAAGGTGGCTCGTCCGACCAACCCGTACGGGTTGGTTTAGGGGAAGACGGAAAGGAATATCCCGTTTTTAAGGTTGAAATATCAAGTGCTTCACATCCATTTTATACAGGACAAAACAAGACCATTGATACAGCGGGAAGGGTTGAGAAATTTAAGCAGAGAGCTGCTGCTGCGAAAGGGAAAAAATAACTCCTATTGTGTGAAGACTCCCCGCTCTGCGGGGTGTATTGTGTATATATGCTTGAAGAAAAAATGAGATCATTTAACCCAGATGAATACGCGGGCGATCATCGCGTCTCGTACCTTGTTGATCAATGGAATCATTTGTCAAAGACTGAAGAAGATGCACAAAATCTTTTAGAAGCAGACCCAACAATGAAAGATCTCGCCGAAGCAGAATTAGAACAGGTAACTGAACAAAAACTTTCATTGATTGAGCAGATTGAAAAAATAACGAAGACAGATGAAAAAGAGATGAAGTTCCCGAACGAGCTTATTTTGGAAGTGCGTGCGGGTGCGGGCGGAGAGGAGGCTGCATTGTTTGCAGAAGAAATTGCGAATATGTATTTACTATTTGCAGAATCACAAGGATGGCAGTGGAAGACTGTCGATGAATCACGCGCAGCGCTCGGTGGATATAAGGAAGCCTCCTTTGAAATTAAAGGAAAGGATTCTTACAAAATGCTTCGTTTTGAAACAGGAGTACACCGAGTGCAAAGAATTCCTGCTACGGAAAAGCAAGGCCGCATTCACACATCTACGGCGAGTGTTGCTATTCTCCCCGTATTCAAGAAAACTACCATAGAGGTAAATCCCTCAGATATTGAAATGAGCTTTACCCGCTCCGGTGGAGCTGGCGGTCAAAATGTAAATAAAGTTGAGACAGCGGTGCGTTTGGTGCACAAGACGACAGGAATTGAGGTGAAATGTACTTCAGAGCGTAGCCAGCAACAGAATCGTGAAAAAGCGATGCGGATTCTTCTGAGTCGTCTGCAGCAAGTTAAAGATGAGGAAGAGGCAAGGAAACGCTCTGATGTGCGAGCGAGACAGGTAGGAAGCGGTGATAGGAGCGAAAAAATTCGTACTTATAACTTCCCTCAGGATAGAATCACCGATCATCGCATTAAAGAATCTTGGTCAAATATTGAAAAGGTTATGGGCGGGGGAGTTAAAGATATTGTAGAAGCTATATCTCAAGAATACGACAAAAAAAATGAGTAATGCACATACCCTTACTGTTCGACATCCAGTGTCAAACACAGTGTCAAATGTGCGGCTCGTCTCCTGAGGGGAAGGCATCATACTATCGCCGACAAAATTACCGTTATGTACAGGTCAGACTTGTGCGGGATCTTTACAGTATTCTTTAGTCCTCGTTTCTTTTCGGTTAATTTATTGATTGCCACAAATGTTGCTATATTTTTATGTCCTTGCTACAATCGTACCTGCCTGATCAATAGCTACAGCTAAGGTTGGCAGCCGTTTTAAGCGGCGTTTATTGTATATATGTTACAGTTTACTATCCAAAATCTATTTGAAATCGGAGCTCATTTCGGGTATTCGCGTTCTCGCAGACATCCGTCTGCGGCATCTTTTATATTCGCGACAAAAGATAAAAGCGATATTTTTAATCTTGAAGAAACAGGAAAGCGCCTTAAGGATGCCGAAGAGTTTGTTGCAAGCGTTGCTGAGAGCGGGAAGCAAATACTCTTTGTCGCAGGAAAAAACGAGGCAACCAAGATAGTTCGCGGGATTGCCGAGAATATTGACACGCCACACGTGGCTGGAAGATGGATTGGCGGAACCCTAACAAACTTTAAAGAAATCCGTAAACGAATTGATAAGTTAGAAAGACTGCGAAAGGAAAGAGATGCAGGAGAGCGCGACAAGTACACAAAACTTGAGAGATTAATGCTAGATAGAGAAATTGAAGAACTTGAGGGGCGCTTTGGTGGCCTGGAATATATGAAAGAGTTGCCGGCCGCGCTCTTTATTGTTGACCCGAGGCACGAAAGCGCAGCGGTGAGCGAGGCAAACCAACTTGGGATTCCTGTTGTTGCGCTTGCGAATTCAGATTGTAATTTTAAAGCAATCAACTACCCTATTCCAGCAAACGATAGTGTTGTAAAAAGTATAGAATTTTTCACTTCAGCCATTGCTGAGGCATATGAAAAAAACAAAAAAGCACCAACGAAAGCAACTGAGTAGTAATGAATGTATACTAGCTTTGTATGATTACAGCCCCAGTATCACATTCTCGCTTTGCTCGAATATATACGGGGCAGGCAGAATACAAGATTAAGACATAACATATGGGAATAACTACTGATGATGTAAAAAAATTAAGAGAGGAAACAGGAGTTTCCATTATGCAGTGTAAAAAAGCGCTTGAAGGGGCAGGTGGCGACATTGAAAAAGCGAAAGTAATCCTAAGAAAGGAATCTGCAAATACAGCGGCAAAAAAATCAGAACGATCCTTAGGCGCTGGGGTTGCCGCTGCGTATGTGCATGCGGGAGGCTCTGTTGTTGGGGCGGTAGTGCTTTCCTCTGAGACAGATTTTGTTGCAAAAAACGAGGAATTTGCAAAGCTTGCGTACGATATTGCAATGCATGTTGCAGCTATGAGTCCACAGTTTATTTCAAAAGACGAAGTAAAAGATGAGGACATAGCAGCGGCTAAGAGCGTGTTTGAGGGAGAAGTTTCAGATAAACCCGCTGAGATGCAAAAGAAGATTGTACAAGGCAAAATAGACGCCTTCTTGAATGAAAAAGTATTGCTTGATCAACCATTTGTTAAAGACGGAAGTAAGACCATCAAGATACTTATTGATGAAGCAATCCAGAAGTTTGGAGAAAAGATTCAGATTTCACGCTTTGAGCGACTCTCGGTATAATACACAGTACACTTTTGTATATGATGACCGCCGCAATGGTTACATTCTCAGCTTCTCTTTTAGGTCTTATCTTTCTGTTTGCATTAAAGTTTTGGGAAGAATATGATCGTTTTCGGTTTCTGCCAAAATTGAGACTTAAAGCAGATGAAAAAGCACTTATTTTAAAGAAGGTGCTTTTGTATGTTGGGGATGTTGTAAAGGATTCTCCACGATATTCTCTTTTATTGTTGGGGGTAATAGCGCATACTGCTGTGGTGGCGTTTGCAAATATCGCCGGAGCTGCGGAGCGGGGCGCGAATTATGTAGCGGATTTTGTGTCACATCGTCATCGTTTTGAGAGACGCGATACAAAATCTGATTTCTTGAAGAAGGTAAGTGAGCGAAAAGAAGAACTTGTTGACAAAGAAAAACCAGTTTCTAGGAAAAAAGCAGGGAGAAAAAGAGTTGGCAAAAAGGAATAAAAAAGGCACAATGGCGTCCAATAAAGCCAGAGTAGCTGATATGGTAGGCTTTGTAAAAATTCGCCAGAGTAGCTGATATGGTAGGCTTTGTAAAAATTCGCCAGAGTAGCTGATATGGTAGGCTTTGTAAAAATTCGCCAGAGTAGCTGATATGGTAGGCTTTGTAAAAATTCGCCAGAGTAGCTCAGTTGGTAGAGCAACACTTTTGTAAAGTGAAGGTCGGAGGTTCGAGTCCTCTCTCTGGCTCCAGAATTTTATAGCCGTGGTTTATTAGGCTGATGGTATATAACTCTACGCATGAAGAAGTGCGGTTGCTGTTTGAGCGCCTTGTGAGAACGACAAGTTAAATTCTGCCCAAATTGTTATTTTTGACGAAAAACTTTGGAAATCTAAATGGTGGAAATGTTAGAAAGCGGCGCAAGTACAAGTGTTAAGGGTTAAGCATTATGTTTGCGGATAGTGGCTCCAGACTAAAAATAGTGATACTATTTTTTTATGAATTTTTGGGAAAAATATATGGCGTATGTGAAGGATAACCCGGAAGGATATTGGTTTAAAAACAAAGTATATGGCTGGGGATGGACTCCTGTAACGTGGCAAGGATGGGCAGTAACGCTGGTAGCTATCGCGCTTATAATTGCTAACGCTATTCGCTTAGGAAAGTATAATGTACCTGAATCAGAGTTTGCGATATATATTGTTTCCCATACTGCAATTATAATAATTATCTTGATTGCGATTTGTTATGTAAAAGGAGAAAAGCCAAAATGGCAATGGGGTTTTCCAAAAGAAAACGATAATAAGAAAATAACATTTCCTAAATAGAGCGTGATACACTAGGCACCATGAGTCGCTTTGAGAAAAGTATTCTAGGTGTTTTTTTTCTTTTAGTGTTGATGTTTTTTATTTTGCCTGTTGACACCGCCAGCATTCCGACAGACGAAGCGGGCTGGGAAGAGTGGATCGAAAAGAAGGGAGGTGTCCGTTCGTATGAAGATTTCGCGCACTCTGTTGAAGGTTTACGGGAGGATGAGCAACATACAATGGTGCATATATTTGGAGGCGCTCTCTACGATACAGAAGGGCTTAGCTCATTGTCTGTATGCGACTCGAGGTTTTTTTACGGATGTTTTCACGAATTTACTGGAAGGGCAACGGCTGAGAAAGGAATTGACTCAGTCGATGAGTTAAATCAGGAGTGTATTGATTCACTTGACGGCTCTGAGGAGGAAGCATGTCGGCATGGGCTTGGACACGGAATACAAGTGTTTTTCGGCTATACTTCAAACGATCTTCTGAGTGCACTTGATGTGTGTGCGACGCTTCCTGAAAACAATGCGTATGGCGGAGGCTGTTTCGGCGGTATTTTTATGGAGTACAATTTGAGGACAATGCTTGCTGAAGATGGAGCGGTGAGGGATTCAGTAGATATGTTGAATCCCTGCAGCGGACTCCCGGATGAATATGTACCCGCATGCGCATACTGGCAGCCACAGTGGTGGCGAAGTGGTCCGTTGTCTCACTTAAAGATGTGGGAGGTGTATGGCCGCATGGGTCGTTATTGTAAGGAAATGGAGGAAAATCTTGGCAACACAGAAGAAGATCACAGGATCATTCGTTCAATGTGTTTTGGGGGGATTGGCGGCATTAGCGCGCCTGACTCCGGGTTTAATACTTTTCTGATTAAAAAAGTATGTGACATTGCCGCGGGCACAGAAGAAGAGCGCATACTGTG
>Ga0210057_1010968_pt1 | contig 10129 bp, 12 predicted proteins | sample CryGeyCG2114_010_2_FD_183968 | JGI IMG/M metagenome (GOLD analysis project Ga0210057, IMG submission 183968) | Groundwater microbial communities from aquifer - Crystal Geyser CG10_big_fil_rev_8/21/14_0.10 (SPAdes) (version 2) | ecosystem: Environmental > Aquatic > Deep subsurface > Groundwater ...
ATAGAAAAGAAACTAAAATTTACAGGGGTTCTAGTCTCAAAAGTAGCTAAAGAGAAAATTGAGAAGGTTGGTGGTTCTATAGAATAGCTATGTCAAAATTTGCTGATAAAATTCGTCTAACTTTTAAAGACAAAGGCCTTAGAAAAAGGATTTTTTTTGTTCTCGGTGCTTTGATTATTTTTAGGGTCTTGGCTGTCATACCGATTCCCGGGGTTGACCCAGCAAGGCTTCAAGAGTTTTTTAATAACAACCAATTTTTCGGTTTGATTAATCTTTTCTCAGGAGGAGGGTTAGATAATGTTTCTATAGTCATGCTTGGAGTAGGTCCATATATTACTGCCTCTATTATCATGCAACTTCTAACGATGGTTTCTAAGAAGCTTAAGTCAATGTATCAGGAAGAAGGTGAGGCAGGTAAGAAAAAATTTGCTCAATATTCGAGGATGTTATCGATTCCGCTGGCTGTGATCCAATCTTTCGCATTCCTGGGCCTTTTACAGAGACAAGGTGTTGTCGTTGGTCTGACACCCCTTGATATGATTACAAACATTGTTGTCATTACGGCGGGCTCTATGCTTTTGATGTGGATTGGAGAACTTATATCTGAATTCGGCATTGGTAACGGTGTTTCCTTAATCATTTTTGCCGGTATCGTTTCGGGACTACCTTCGGCACTTAGTCAGCTTCTATTTAGCTTTACCCCAGACCAGATTCCTCTTTACTTAGGGTTCGTGGTCGCGGCAGTTCTTATAACACTAGGGGTTGTTATTGTGACGGAAGCAGAGAGGCCGATTCCAGTCACTTACGCAAAAAGAGTTCGGGGCAATAAGGTCTATGGCGGTATTTCAACATACTTACCACTCCGAGTTAACCAAGCGGGAGTTATTCCAATTATTTTTGCTCTATCCTTATTACTATTTCCACAAATGATATTTAATTTTTTAGCTAATGTTGATAACACTGTTTTACAGACTGTCTCAAAAATTATTTTTGACTTCATCAACAATCCTTGGCTTTTTGCTAGTCTTTACTTTATCCTTGTTTTCCTTTTCACATATTTCTATACGGCCGTAACCTTCGACCCAGATACTATCTCGCAAAATCTTCAGAAAAGCGGAGCATTTATACCTGGAGTAAGACCAGGTCAATCGACAGCTGATTATATTAGTAAGGTCCTAACTAGATTAACCCTTGTTGGAGCAATTTTCTTGGGCCTCATCGCTGTTATTCCTCTCATTATGAGGGCAATGACAGGTATTGAATCATTGGCTATCGGAGGTACAGGTTTACTTATTGCGGTATCTGTTGTCCTTGACCTTATGAAGAAGGTTGATGCACAGGTATCGATGAGAGAGTACTAATCTGTTAGAATTCTCTAATGGAAAGAAAAGTATATATGTTCATAGGCCGTTCTGGTTGTGGCAAAGGAACACAGGCAGGACTTCTAATTAATTATTTAAAAGAGATTGACCCGGGGCATACTATTTTTCATCTTGAGGCAGGGGAAAGATTCAGGGAACTAGTTCAAGGAGACACATACACTTCAAAATTGGCAAAGAAAGTAAATGATGAGGGGGGTCTTCAACCGGCATTCCTTTCTATTTATATCTGGTCAGATCTATTAGTTCAAAAATTAAAAGAGGACGAACATCTTATTTTAGATGGTGTTCCCAGAAGAGAAGAGGAAGCTATCGCCCTGAAAAAAGCTCTTCTCTACTATGGATATAAAGAGGCTCACGTTATTCATTTAGATGTTTCGGAAGATTGGGCGAAGGAAAGACTTACTCACAGAGTACGGGGTGATGACGATCGTATGGAAGACATTCAAAACAAAATGGATTGGTATGAATCTAAGGTCATTCCTACAATTGATATTCTAAAGAAAAGTAACGATTTGTTCGTTTACCATCAGATAAACGGGGAGCAAACAATCGAAGAGGTCTGGAGCTCCACAAAAGAAAGGCTTTTTAAATAGATGATTGTTAAAACCAAAAGAGAAATCGATTTGCTTAGAGAGGGGGGGCGAAGGCTCGCCAAAATTTTATATATGGTTGCTAGCGAGGTTAAGCCTGGGATGAGGGTAAGCAGACTAAATCAAATGGCCGAAGACGCCATAAAAGAAAATGGAGATAGGGCGTCTTTCTTAGGGTATAAGCCGGAAGGTTTTGCGAGGCCATATCCCGCAAGTTTGTGTGTGTCTATAAATGACGAGGCTGTGCACGGTATTCCAAATGAGGGAGATAAAATTTTAGAAGAGGGTGACATTGTCACTCTTGATATGGGGCTAATACACGAAGAGATGTTTACTGACAGTGCCATAACCGTTCCTGTGGGCGAGATTGACCCTATTGCTCAAAAATTAATTGAGGTTACAAAAAAAGCACTAGACGTTGGTATAAACGAAGCTCGGGCTGGGAAGAATGTTGGTTCTATTGGTTTCGCAATTGAACAATATGTAAAGAGAGAAGGGTTTGTTCCAGCAGATGACCTTGGGGGACATGGATTAGGTCTCTCAGTACATGAGGAGCCTTACGTGCCTAATATTGGCCCAAGAGACAGGGGTCCAAGGCTCCAGCCAGGGATGGTTATTGCGATTGAACCTATTATTAACGAAGGCTCCAGAAGGGTTTACTTAGATGGAGATGGTTTTACTTTTAAAACCGCAGACGGAAAGAGGAGCGCTCAGTTTGAGCACTCGCTCGTAGTCACAGACGATCTACCGATTATTTTGACAGAACTCTAATTATAGTTAAAATTTACAGGTCTTAATATTTAAAATATTGATATGAAACACCCAAAAGAAGAAAGAACCTTTGTTATTTTAAAACCCGACACAATTCAGAGATCTTTAGTAGGAGATATCATTAATCGATTTGAAAAAACCGGACTCAAAATTGTCTATATGGAAATGAAAGTTCTTGATAAAGATCGTCTGTGGATGCATTATGACAAAAATGATACGTGGTTTGAGGAGAAAGGTGCTGGTCATATCGATAATCTTAAAAAGGCTAACTTACCGATAGGAAAAGAGGCAATTGAATACGGCAAAGATATTATAAGAGGGCTCGTCTCATTTATGACAGCCGGACCTGTTGTGGTGATGGTTGTTGAAGGTAATGGAGCAATTGGAGTTGTTAAAAAGCTTGTTGGTAGCACAGAGCCTGCGACATCTGACGTTGGAACCATAAGAGGAGATTTGACGATTGATTCTTACAACATAGCTAGTTTGGATAATCGTTGTGTAAGAAATCTTGTGCACTACTCTGACCAGTCTAGTGAGGCGGAGAGGGAGATTAAATTGTGGATAGGAGAAGAAAAACTTCTAAAATACAAACACGTTAACGAGGCAATCCTGTATGACGTCAACCTGGACGGCATTTTAGAGTAGAAATTTTTATTTATCCACATCAAAAAGACAGTTTTTTTATGAAACTGTCTTTTTGTTTGATTTTTATCATTAAAAAATTCTTATTTTAACCTATTTTGATTATTTACTTTTTCTAAAAATGTTTCGAACTTGTGATAAATAGTGACAAACCTTTCAAATTAGAGTTACAATTATAACAGGAGTTACTTGATATATTATCTAGACTAAATTAATTACTTTGGGAATCTTAAATAATGTTGTGTCGTGGCATGGCATTGCGGATACCCACCTAGATTTTCTCTAGGTTGAGTAGCACTCAAGTAACTCCTACAAAATAATCCGCTTTGGCGGATTATTTTGTTGAAGACAATTTGGTTATTTCGACGAGCGAGGAGCGTGTGAACGAGCCTTCTCGTTCACGACGTCCGAGTCGAAGTCGAAACATAAGGTTTACGCTTTTATTTCGACGAGCGAGCCCTCCCGAACGTACCGTTCGGTACGGGCGAGGAGCGTGTGAACGAGCCCTCTCGTTCTGGGCGTCCGAGTCGAAGTCGAAACAAAAGGTTTAATACCCCGCATCGAAGGGGCGGGGGGTGGAAAAGAGTGAATGACGCGAACACAACATGACTCTGGGGCTTGGCCCCGCGGTGAATACCCTTTATTATACTTAGACATGATTTTAAGCCCAAAAAATGGCAGAGAGCTACTAGGCCTCTCTCTTCTGGTTGCTTTTAGTGTAGGTGTTTTACACCAATGGGCATTAGGAAGCTATCTATATTGGGTTTATGACTGGTTTGATATACTGATGCATTTTTTGGCTGGTCTTTGTGTTAGCTTGTTTTCTTTGTGGCTATTCTATTTCTCTCCACTTGCGCGCGAAGCTCCCAAAAACAAAAAAGCAGTGCTCTTTGTTTCGCTTGGGGCTGTGTTGATACTTGGTCTTTTTTGGGAGGTTTTTGAGTTATTTATTTGGCATACTTATGATGAGCCTAATTTTGTGGCTGATACCCTTGGTGATATTGTTTTAGATATTCTAGGAGGATTTGTGGCGTATAGATATTTTGTTTTTCATTTTATTGAAATAAATGGCGAATAAGGATTTAAAGCTTACATTTTATGGTGGAGCGGAAACTGTGACCGGAGCTAACTTTATGTTAGAAGGCAGTAAGAAAATCCTTATTGATTGTGGTCTTTATCAGGGGCCAAAGTTTTGTGATGACAAAAGTTGCTTGGACTTTGCTTATGACTCAAAAGAGGTGGAAGCCCTTCTTGTCACACATGCTCACGCAGATCATATTGGTAGAATTCCAAAGCTTGTCCATGACGGTTTTTTGGGGACCATCTATTCTACTTTAGAGACAAAAGAGATTGCCGAAATTATGTTAGAAGACGCCCTAAAGTTTGTATTGGAGGAAGCTAGAGAGAATCAAGAGGAGCCTTTATATAATAGGGAGGATATCGCTAAGGCTCTTACGCTATGGAAAATAGTTCCGTACCACAAAGAATTAGATTTGGGGGGTGATTTCAAGGCTTATTTTAAAGACGCTGGGCATATTTTGGGCTCCGCAATAATTGAAGTCTCGTATCATGATAAGAAAATCGCTTTCTCTGGGGATTTAGGAAATTCGCCCGCTCCCTACTTAAAAGATACTGAGTATGTAACTGATGCTGATTATCTAGTACTCGAGAGTGTTTACGGAGATAGAAATCATGAAGATAGGGACACAAGGAAAGAAAAACTTAAAGAAGTGATCGAGAAGATTGTTGAGAGGAAGGGGACACTTCTAATACCAGCTTTTTCTGTTTCTCGTACCCAAACCCTCTTATTTGAGTTAAATGATTTTATAGAAAATGGAATTATCCCTGAAATACCTGTTTTTCTAGACTCTCCCTTAGCTATAAAAGTTACAGAGATTTACAGAAATAGACAAAATAGCTTAAAGGATACAGCCAAAGATCTAATATCTGCAGGAGATAAAATATTTGATTTTCCTAATCTTACGATGACTGTTTCCCCTAAAGAGTCCAGAAGTATAAACGAAGTTCCTGGCCCTAAAATTATTATTGCGGGTAGTGGGATGAGTAATGGCGGAAGAATTTTACATCATGAAAGAAAGTACCTTCCTGATCATAAAAACATCTTGTTGTTTATAGGATACCAAGCGCCAGGAAGCCTGGGGAGGATTATACAGGAAGGGGCTAAAAGTGTTGAAATTAATAAAGAAATGGTGAAAGTCAACGCAGAGCTCGTAACTATCACCGGTTACTCTGGGCACAAGGATTCCGATGGTCTTCTTGAGTTTGTAGAAAAGGCTAGTGAGGGCGGTAAATTAAAAAAAGTTTTTGTTGTTATGGGAGAACCAAGGGCCTCTATGTTTTTGGCACAAAAAATTAGAGACAATCTCGATGTTCCTGCTATTTCTCCGAAGGAGGGCGATAGCTTTACAATCTAAGTTAAATGTCCTAGACTGTGGCCAGTCGAACCCAACCCCTGAACTAGAGGGTGGCCAATCATACCTATGTCTAGAGAGGATAATATGGTCTATCACAAGCTTGATTTCAGTCTCGCCGACTTGCCGGTCGGCGGGCTGGTCTACTGTAGGGAGAATGGCCTGGTCGCGAAGGTCAAGGACATCTCGGAGGTAGAGGTGAACGAATCCGGCCGCATGCGTGGTCAGGTGATTGCCGAATACCACCACTTCGGTATTGTTGTGAGGACCTTCTGGAGAATCCAGACCGTCCTACCTTACCCGCTCCTGGATCGGTAAGGTTGAACCAACGCTCCACGGAGAGACTTCGCAGTAACGCGACTCCTGTGGAGTTTTTTCGTTTCAGTTAGGGTTTTTGCTGATATAATTAGACAGATGCAAAACGGTATTCAAACTAGAATCTGTGTCTCGGGCTCCGACGACCCCAGTTATGGTGGTCTAGAGGCCTATGAGGCTGCAAAGAATCTTGGTAAGGAGATAATAAAACAAGGAAGTGTTTTGGTTACAGGTGCGGCAACAGGCTTCCCCTTCTGGGCCTCAATGGGTGCGAAAAGTGAGGGAGGAATTTCTATTGGTCTTTCTCCTGCCTCATCTGAGAAGGAGCACGTAAATGTCTACAGACTCCCCATTGAGTATATGGACGTGGTTATTTACACTGGTTTTGGTATGTCTGGCAGAAGTATGATGCTTAGTCGCTCTGCCGATGCTGTCATTTTTGGTTGTGGAAAAATTGAAACAATAAGTGAGTTTGACGTGGCTTATCGTGACGGCAAACCGATTGGTGTTTTAGAGGGTAGCTGGAAGACGGACGAAACTATAAAAGAGCTAACAAAGGTACACCCGCGTGGCACAGGGGGTGTGGTTTTTGATGGCAACGCCGAAAGACTTGTGAGGAGGCTTCTTGAGCTAATTAATATAAATAAGAAAAGAAACTTTACTCAAAACCAAGTTGTTTTGTAAAGAATAAACTCCCTTTACGGGAGTCTCTTCTTTCTTTTATTTCGACGAGCGAGGAGCGTGTGAACTAGCCCTCTCGTTCACGACGTCCGAGTCGAAGTCGAAACATAAGGTCTAACCTTTTATTTAACTTCTTCTAGAATTCTTGCGAATGTTTCTGGATTGTTTTGGGCCAGATCAGCTAGGATTTTCCTATCCACCTCTATATTTTTTTTCTTTAAGGTTCCTACAAATTTTGAATAAGAAAGACCTTCTTTTTTAAGGACCGAGCCAATTCTAACTTGCCATAACCTTCTAAATACATTCTTCTTTTTTCTCCTATCATTAAAAGAGTGTGCTCCTGCGTGAACAATCGCTTCCTTCGCTTGCCTTTTTTTACTTTTTCTAGCATTTCTAAAACCCTTAGTTCTCTCGAGAATATTTTTTCTTCGCTTATTTTTTTGTGTTCCTCTTTTTACTCTTGTCATGTTTTAGTTGGCTATCTTTATAGGATTAGGTTCCAGGCAGAAATCTAGCTTTGTCCTTTGTCGACATCTTGACCTCTACTTTTGTTCGTCTTTTTAGCTGTAGGGTTCTCGACTCCTTTGATTTGTAATGATTAATACCCTTCTTTCGTGCAAGAAGCTTTCCATTTTTTGTTACCCTTATTCTTTTGCTAAATGATTTATTTGTTTTCATTTTTCAACTTTCTTTCTAAAATCGCCGTCAATCCCTTTGGGCTTTTTTTGGGCCCATCAGAGATTTTATACTCTTCTGTTATAAGCTTGAGCATCCTGTCCATTCTTGTTTCGAGAAATTTCTTATCCAAATATTTAGCTCTTCCAGCAAGAAATAAATCAAACTTTACTCGATGTCCTTCCTTAAGCCAATCCGAAGCTCTCTTGGCTTTTAGCTCTAAATCGTGTTCTCCCGTACCTATCTTTACTTGAACATTTTTAGTTTCAGTTTTCCTTGCTCCAGCCTTAGCCTCCTTGGCTTTCTTTTTCTGCTCGTAAAGAAATTTACCATAGTCGGCTATTTTAGCAACCGGGGGCTTTGCCAGGGGAGAGATTTCAATTAAATCTAGCCCCATCTCTTCTGCCTTTAAAAGAGCTTCCTCCGTCCTAAGAATATCAAAATTCTCACCTGCGGGGCCCACGACACGTAGCTCTGGTGCCCGGATAGCGCCGTTTATGCGCAGTCTCTCTTCTCTTTTTTGATTATTATATCTAGCCAATTGTATTTTTAATCCCTCTTAACTTAAGGACTATAGCCATATTTTTAACATATTTCCAAGTTTTTTTCAATGTATTTAATATAGAGGGCCCCGAAGTCAGTTGTGACTTCGGGGCCCAAGGGACGGCAATATTGGAACACGGCTAGGAAACACAGTGAGCGTATGTGAAGTCCAGGCCGATAACCATTGTGCCGATTAGGTATCAGGGGCTTGGTTCTCGTGACCCTATTGGGTTCATGGATGTCTGGCGCTAGCAAGCATTAAGCGGAAAAAGTCAGAGACGGGGATGGCATCAGAAGGATATCTGGTGTCGCTCTCGAGAATTCGGATGGTTTGTGTGTTAGCACTCTCTCCATCGGGCGAGAAGACAAAGGTGTCATCTTCTGCGTCCGGTAGTTTTTGCCATCGTTCACTTCGGAGTTCTCGAATGAATTCTCCTCTTTCAAATATTCTGACTTTGGTTGTTTGTTCGCCATTATCCCAGAAGCCAATCCATGCCATAGAAGCCCCTTAGGGTGTGGGTGTACTGATTCCAAAAAAAGTATATCCTTTTTGTATTTTTTTCCCAAACAAAAAGTCCGCCAGTGAGGCGGACTTTTTGTTTAATGTGGAGGTGGCGGTGTCGAAACCGCGTCCAGATAGAGATCTCTAAAACGATTCTACAAAGCTTAGTCTAGTTTGGTGATTTAAGTTAGGTTGGTATAAAACAGACAAAATCCAACTTAACCGAGTTTCTTGGTTTCGAACACTAGCCGAAACGAGAAAGTGCTCTACTTCCGAATTGTATTACACCCGCATCATCCTCTCGGAAATCAGATGGGCAGACGCCAGCTTAGGCTATTGCGTAGGCTGGAGCTAAAGGAGAAAGAATTCCTCCTAGCTTTGAAGATAAGTTTGCACTTATTCTTTAGAGCCTTTTTAAGAGTTACTCTAGCTCTACTTTGCACGCTTTAAAGAATATTCTATTGTCAAAGCCAATCACCCCCTTGCTGAATTCAATCTTAGGATAAAATTCAGCAAGGGAAGGACAGATTACTTTAATTTGAATTTTACTTCTCTCTCGACGTCTCTTTTTGAGTCTTTCTTTTTAATAGATTCTCGTTTATCAAACCTCTTTTTTCCACGAGCAATACCTATTTCTAATTTCAGATTCCTCTTTACATTATACACCGAAATAGGCACTATTGTCAATCCTTTCTTGCTCTCTATTCCTGCCAATCTACTTATTTCCTTTTTTGTTAATAAGAGTCTTCTTGGTCTTTCCGGATCGTACTCTTTTGATGTGTTGTTCGGCTGATATGGGGGGATTGTTACCCCCACTAGATATGCCTCATTCCCACGAACCACGACTCTCCCTCCTTCCAGACTACCCATTTTTCCTCTTATACTTTTTACTTCATTGCCAAAAAGCTCCAGTCCTGCTTGGAGTACCTCCTCAATTTCGTAGTTGAAAGTGGCTTTTTTGTTTTTTAATAAAGACATATGGAAATATTAACAGAAAATAATTCTATCTACATCTGATTGATTTTAAAAAATAGTATAAAAGAAAACGGCCGCGGGGATTTTTAGGCCCCCGCGGCTCGTCCGTGCCTTGGCACGTAGTGTCTCAACCAACCCGATCGTCATCAGAGACGACGATCACATCCTCCCACGCCGACTCCTCGAAGGGCTTTCTCTCGAAGCTCCTCGCGAATCGCTCGCCCCAGGTGATCTTGTAGATCAGCATAGCCGAGAGGCCGTGCCAAAGAAGCAAGAACCTAGACACGAGCTCGACTCCGATCAAGAACGTCGCAATTGCTACCGGAATTCCGAACCAGAGTCCGAAAGCTCCGATGCCCGCCATCGCGATACTGTAAAGCGGGACTAGAAGGAGCCTCACCAGGAGGAACCATCCGACGAACATGAACACGATCGCCAGGGCGAGCCTCTCGATGTAGACCCATGCTCCCACACGCTTCTCGATGTTCCAGTGTCCGCCCTCGTGAGCGAGTACCCGGGTGACCTCCTTGTCGAAGGCTTGCCGGAATTCCTGCTCATTTAAGGTCGGATTCTTGAAAAGAATCTCGAAAACGACCTCTAGCACGTCGATGGTGATCCTGT
>Ga0210057_1010969_pt1 | contig 10129 bp, 6 predicted proteins | sample CryGeyCG2114_010_2_FD_183968 | JGI IMG/M metagenome (GOLD analysis project Ga0210057, IMG submission 183968) | Groundwater microbial communities from aquifer - Crystal Geyser CG10_big_fil_rev_8/21/14_0.10 (SPAdes) (version 2) | ecosystem: Environmental > Aquatic > Deep subsurface > Groundwater ...
AGTAAGCAGTGTGTGAAATCGTGTGGCTCAACCATACATACATACTCTGAACTGCTTAGCTTGAGGACGAGAGAGGTAGATGGAATTCCCAGTGTAGGAGTGAAATCCGTAGATATTGGGAGGAACACCGATGGCGTAGGCAGTCTACTGGCTCGTTTCTGACACTAAGGCACGAAAGCGTGGGGAGCGAACGGGATTAGATACCCCGGTAGTCCACGCCGTAAACTATGGATGCTAGCTGTTATGAGTATCGACCCTCGTAGTAGCGAAGCTAACGCGTTAAGCATCCCGCCTGTGGAGTACGGTCGCAAGACTAAAACATAAAGGAATTGACGGGGACCCGCACAAGCGGTGGAGCGTGTTGTTTAATTCGATGCTAAGCGAAGAACCTTACCAAGGCTTGACATCCTGCGAATTTCTCCGAAAGGAGAGAGTGCTTTATTGAGCGCAGTGACAGGTGCTGCATGGCCGTCGTCAGCTCGTGTCGTGAGATGTTTGGTTAAGTCCATCAACGAGCGCAACCCTTATAGTTAGTTGTATTTTTCTAGCTAGACTGCCCTGGTAACAGGAAGGAAGGAGGGGATGATGTCTGGTCAGTATTGCCCTTACGTCTTGGGCTACAAACACGCTACAATGGCCGGTACAAAGGGCTGCCAACCCGCGAGGGGGAGCAAATCCCATCAAAACCGGTCTCAGTTCGGATAGCAGGCTGAAACCCGCCTGCTTGAAGCTGGAATCGCTAGTAACGGTAAGTCAGCACATTACCGTGAATACGTTCCCGGGTCTTGTACACACCGCCCGTCAAGCCATGAAAGTCACCAATACCTGACGTCCTAGCTTGTCTAGGCCTAAGGTAGGGGGGATGATTGGGGTTAAGTCGTAACAAGGTATCCGTACCGGAAGGTGCGGATGGATTACCTCCTTTCTAGGGAGAAAACTAGCAACATGCGGAGCAATCCTGTGTTAGCTAGGTCGATCTTGGTACATTGTAATATCAGTACTGACAATGTACTTCCCCCTGAGTTTATCTCGGGGCAAGATTTCAGTTCTGTAACACGACCTGACGTTGACTAGCGCTAAATAGATTTTTAATCCACCAAGCTGTAAAAAGCGCCCTTTTCGAGAGGCGCTTTTTTGTATATAACATATGCAACTTGTCTAACAGGGGCGTATCGGTTACAATACACAGGTTCGCAGATGGGGCATTAGCTCAGTTGGCTAGAGCACCTGCTTTGCAAGCAGGGGGTCATCGGTTCGAGTCCGATATGCTCCACCATAGATTTTACATTAATAATTTATAATAAATTGGTGTCATGGGGCTGTAGCTCAGCTGGTTAGAGCGCGTCACTGATAATGACGAGGTCCCAGGTTCGAGTCCTGGCAGCCCCACCAAGAAGCATTTTGAGCAGTTAAAACGTAGTAAGTATTACATCTAAAAAGGATTGACTACCTCTGTTTAAACTGCTAATATTATTTAGCTACTTGAGTTTAGGCACGAGCCTTCCATCATACGACGGACAAGTTTCTGGCGTAAACTCAAGTTTCTCTAGCGTTTTTGTGGGAGTGTCTTAGGGTTTTCGTATCTTAACAATTTAGTCGACATAAGAAAAAATATGACAAACGGCTATTGGAATAATGTTGATTTGTTTGGCCCGCCATGAGCGAGCCCAGCGAGTCGAATGGTTATTGCCAATAACTAGTCAACCCCGTAGTAGACTTTCGTTCGACTTTGTTTTACAAAGTCGGGCAGTCGCTTTGCGACTGTTAACGAAATCTCACTACAGGGTCAATCCGGCCTCCTGCAAAGGAAGCCGGGTAAAATGCACAAAACTTCTATTTATAGAAGTTGTACGTAAAAAGTTACTCAAGCGCACACAAGGGATGCCTTGACGTAAGATACCGATGAAGGACGTAGTAGGCTGCGAAAAGCTTCGGGGAGTTACCTAACAAACTTTGAACCGAAGATGTCCGAATGGGGAAACCCGGCTAGAGTTATGTCTAGTCACACTTATCTGAATACATAGGATAGGGAGAGGTAAGCGCGTGAACTGAAACATCTTAGTAGCGCGAGGAAGAGAAAGTAAACAACGATTCCGGGAGTAGTGGCGAGCGAAACTGGAATAGCCCAAACCTTTTTAACTTCCATCTGGTAATTTATTGCCTCTTGGATAAGTTGGTAGACGAATGTTAACAAGGGGTTGTGACACTACAAACAACCAGTACAGAGATCTGATTTATCAGATTTCGATATTGGCAGCAGACGCTACCATTAGCCTGCCTAAGGTAAGAAAATTGCTGAGCGAGCAGAACCGTTTGGAAAGACGGGCCAGAGACGGTGAAAGCCCGGTATGCCAAGTGAAGCAAACCTTAGATTTGTAGCGATGCGTTGCATCGCATTTAACATTTCACATTGATCATTTCTCATTAATTTTGCATTTAACATTTAACATTGGAACTCAATTTGGGATAAATGGAAAATGATAATTGGTAAATAGTAAATAATTGAAAAATGGTAAATTGAAAAATGGTAAATGAGATGCTTCGCATCTTTTGTCGAGTAGGTCGGGACACGTGAAACCCTGACTGAATCTGGGGGGACCACCCTCCAAGGCTAAATATATCTTACGATCGATAGAGAACAAGTACCGCGAGGGAAAGGTTAAAAGAACCCCGGAAGGGGAGTGAAATAGAACCTGAAATTGTGTGCGTACAAGGAGTCGGAGCTGGGCTCTTCGTTAACGAAGAGCATTTAACAGACGTAACAGATAACATTTAACAGAAATTAAACAGAAAACAGGCAACAGAAAAATCTATCTGAAGCCTGCCAACTGAAAACTTTCTGCCATCTGAAACCTGCTACTTGATAAATGGACTCGTCGCTTGCGATGAGCCTGGTGACGGCGTGCTTTTTGTAGAACGATCCAGCGAGTTAATTGCTAATGCAAGCTTAAGCCATATGGCGGAGGCGTAGTGAAAGCGAGCCTGAATAGGGCGATTTAGTATTAGCGATTAGACCCGAAACCAGGTGACCTAACCATGGGCAGGCTGAAGCGCAGGTAAAACTGTGTGGAGGGCCGAACCGTAGCGAGTTGCAAAACGCCCGGATGACCTGTGGTTAGCGGTGAAATGCCAATCGAACCTGGAGATAGCTGGTTCTCCTCGAAATAGCTTTAGGGCTAGCGTCGTACGGTAACATGCGGGGGTAGAGCTCTGTTTCGGAATGGGGCCCGTAAGGGTACCCACCCTTGACAAACTACGAATACCGCATGCGGAACTACGGCAGTTAGAACGTGGGGGCTAAGCTCCACGCTCGAAAGGGAAACAGCCCAGATCGCCAGCTAAGGTCCCTAAATATACACTCAGTGGGAAACGAGGTGAGATTTCTTGGACAACTAGGATGTTGGCTTAGAAGCAGCCATTCATTTAAAGAGTGCGTAACAGCTCACTAGTCAAGAGATCTTGCGCGGAAAATGTAACGGGGCTAAAGTGTATTACCGAAGCTGCGAGCTTTCTATTTATAGGGAGCGGTAGAGGAGCGTTGATATTGCATTGAAGTCGGATTGTAAAGTCCGGTGGAGCGTTATCAAGTGAGAATGCTGGAATGAGTAACCATAAGGCAGGTGAGAATCCTGCCCGCCGAAAGAGCGAGGTTTCCTGGGCCACGATAATCGTCCCAGGGTTAGTCGGTCCTAAGCCGAGGCGAGTAAGCGTAGGCGATGGACAACGGGTTAATATTCCCGTACTAGTCTTGTATTGTTTAGGAGTGCGCGGCATGTTAGCGAGAGCGGGTTCATGGTTATACCCGTCTAACCCCGAGAAAGTCGGGGAAATGAAAGATCCTTTTGGATTGATTCTCGTGAGGGTGCTGACCAGAAAAGCTCTTAAACAGGAGCCTCTCTGAGAACTTTCTTTAGATTCGAGAACATATTACAGATGCAAGATGACTGTTTTCTTGCGACAAAACATAGCATGATTGCTACGTTGCGAAGCAAAAAACTGACAGATTGTGTTTGTAATATGGTCGCAGAATAAAGATAAGTTTTCTGAGAGGCTCCATGTACAAGTCTATCCGTACCGCAAACCGACACAGGTGCTCAGGTCGAGAAGACCAAGGCGTACGAGTGATTCTTCGTTAAGGAACTCGGCAATATAGCGACCGTAACTTAGGGATAAGGTCTGCCCCGCCACAATGTCTATGACAAAGTGGCTTGCCAGTTTTCTTTCTTAAGAAACAACAGGAGCAGATATAAGTTTTTAACTTCTTGTATCGGTCTGTATAAACGAGCAATTAGAGAAGAAAGCTGAACCCAAAGCGCATTATCGTAGATAGTGTGGCGGGGCCGCAGCGAAAGAACCCATGCAACTGTTTACCAAAAACATAGGTCTCTGCTAACACGAAAGTGGATGTATAGGGGCTGACTCCTGCCCAGTGCTGGAAGGTTAAGGGGATGGCTTTACGGCTTGAACTGAAGCCCCAGTGAACGGCGGCGGTAACTATAACCGTCCTAAGGTAGAAAAGCTGCTTTAGTTGAGTGAAAGACTCACTTCTGTTTTCCTCACTCCATGAGGTTTTAGAAGAAAATTTGGCTATATGCTGGAAACTCTGTGAATCCGATCGTACTTTACACAAAGTGATAATCGACTCGGTGCAGACAATCAGCAGGAAAGATCCATCTAATGGTGGAAATCCTCAGAGACTACACGCCAGAGTCGCCTTACGGCGACAAGATATAGTCCGATCCCTATGGCGACATAGGGTGCATCGAAACGTGATGTGGCTAAAAAACGCGCGAATGAGCACACGCTCGTTAAGAATTTGAGCGAAATTCCTTGTCTGGTAAGTTCAGACCTGCACGAATGGAGTAATGATATGGGTACTGTCTCAACGAAGAGCTCGGTGAAAGTGCATTGACGGTAAAGATGCCGTCTGTCCGCAGCAGGACGAAAAGACCCCGTGGAGCTTTACTACAGCTTGACATTGGACCGGGTTATAACATGTGTAATATAGGTGGGAGACTTTGAAGCTCCGACGCTAGTCGGAGTGGAGTCGCCAGTGAAATACCACCCTTGTTATAACTTTGTTCTTACGGAGGCCATAATTTGCGGAGCAAATTAGGAGTTGTCGGTAATCTGTTTTCTGTGTTCAGTTTAAGGAATATTGTCCTATTACTGATTACAGGTTACGGAACACTGATTACTTTTTGGAGTTGATCCGTAGCTTCTGGTCTCCGGACCGTGTCTGGTGGGTAGTTTAACTGGGGCGGTTGCCTTAAGGTTCCGACACTTCCGCGTCGGAACAGGGGGCGTATCTGGCTATATGCTGGAACATCTGTGAATCTGCCGGTACTCGTTACTTTATTAGTAGCAGTAAAAATCCGCACAGTGCAGACAATCAGCAGGAAACCTTCATTTTAAGAAGGGATCCTCAACGACTATACGCCAGACTCTGATTCATCAGGGAAGATATAGTCTGATCTCGTGGGCGACTACGAGACCTGTAATAGAAAGCAGGTACCAATGAGAAGTAAAGAAATAGAAGCAGGCAAAAAATTACTCAAGCTTAGCAATAAGCAAAGATCAATCATTGTAGGCACTTTGCTAGGAGATGGCCATCTGGAAACCCAGAACAAGGGCCAAACCTATCGGCTGAAGTTTGAACACTCCAGCAAGCAAGCCAAGTACGTTGATTGGTTATACGAGCAATTTAAAGACTGGGTGCTGACCCCACCCAAGAAGAAGCCAAAGCATCTTAAAGGCGTTAAGTACGAAAATTACTATTTTCAGACTCTTAGCGCTGGTCAATTTCGTTTCTATGGCAAGAGTTTTTACGATGATAGCGGTAGGAAGCACGTGCCTAAGCAAATTAGACACTGGCTGACTCCTCTGGCTTTAGCGGTATGGTTTATGGATGATGGTTCATCCAAATCCAAACATCATAGAGCAATCATTTTAAACACTCAGAGTTTCAGCGGCAGGGATTTAAGCCTTTTAAGAAAGGCCCTACTGGCTGGCTTTGGCATAGAAGCATCTCTGCGCAAGCAGAAAGAAGGCCTACAACTACTGATTGTAGGCGAAAGCGCTGAACGTTTTTACAAAACGGTTCAGCCATACGTTTTGCCAGACTTTCATTATAAGTTTGGCGCATTGGTTAACATATTGCCTAAAGAGTAGCGGAGGCGTTCAAAGGTTGGCTAGGTTCGGATGGAAATCGAACCGATAGTGCATACGCATAAGCCAGCTTGACTGTGAGGCTAACTAGCCGAGCAGGCACGAAAGTGGGAGTAAGTTTTCCGCTGTTATAGTACTTTCGTACAATGAGAGTGGTATCGACAGCGCTATCGGATAAAAGTTACCCCGGGGATAACAGGCTTATAGCGCCCAATAGTTCACATAGACGGCGCTGTTTGGCACCTTAACACATTGGGGTGCTGCAGGAGTGATCCTGTACTAAAAATGTGGCTTATAACGGTGAAACCCGACTGCTTCATGTGATAAAGTAAGAAGCAAGGGCAATACCGTGGGAAGTCTAACGTCAGTACAACATGCAATAATAGTCGGAAGTTTATTGGGCGATGGTACGCTTCGTCGTCAGGGCAATCGATTGAATGCCCTACTTGAAGTCAATCACTCATATAAACAAAAGGAATATGTGGATTGGAAATGGCAACATTTTCAAGAACATATATTGACTGCACCAAAAACCCGCAAGGGCAAAGGTGTACGTATTGCATATCGGTTTACGACACGTAGTCTACCGATGTTTACAAAATACCATAGTTGGTTTTACGTAAACGGCAAGAAGCGTGTCCCAAACGATATAGATCTTAGTCCATTATCCTTAGCCGTCTGGTTTATGGATGATGGTACAAGAATTCGTTCAGCATTCTATCTGAATACCCAACAATTTACGTTGTCGGAGCAGAAGATTTTACAAGATCTTTTGTATAAAACGTTTGGATTAAAGAGTGCGTTAAACCGAGACAAAAACTATTTTAGGATACGTGTTTCAACAGAGAGTACTAAGAGTATGAAAAAACTCATTGAACCTCACATGATACCATCCTTAAAATATAAGCTGGCCAATGACCCCGTAACGACTGAGTCGAAAGACAAGATCTCAATTCAATAGACATTGAGATAACACGCCACCTCCTATCCAATAAATATCCAAGGGTATGGTTTGATAATATAACCTACATCCGGATGATAGGAAGAAGATATAGTCTACGCCATACGAAATTATGGATTGATGTACGATGTCGGCTCATCTCATCCTGGGGCTGGAGAAGGTCCCAAGGGTCCGGCTGTTCGCCGGTTAAAGAGGTACGTGAGCTGGGTTCAGAACGTAAATTACATTGCGCTCTACTATCGCAAGATAGTAATGTATCGGTGTACATCGCACCAAGGATACAAATACTGACTAAAATCGGTGAAACCCGACTTGGATATCGAACAATTCAAGGGGTAATACCGAGGGTAAGCACCAGTGTAATGCTGGTTTGATCCCGTAGAGACTGATCTGGAAAACTTGCTTAGTAAGCGAGTGGAACAGTGAGAATAATCGTGAAAACGAGATTTCATACGTCAGCCCCTTAACTAGTAATACTTTGGTTAAGGGTGAAGATATAGTCCGTGCCATTAGTAATAATGGATAAGCCTTGAGGTATGAACACCTCATGGTGTACACGCGTGAGACAGTTCGGTTTATATCCGCTGTGGACGTCAGGAAATTTGAGAGGATTTGACCCTAGTAAGAAATTGCTACTTTACGCAGTAATGCGTAATGACAATGTGGCTTATAACGGTGAAACCTTCACACGTTTTCGGTTTTAGAGTTATACAGGACAGGCTGGTTCGTCTGTAGTATAATTTGCTTGAGGACCGAAAACCTCTGAAAGGCAATACCGTGGGAAGTCGATCAAATATTGAGAAAGCATATATCGCGGGTTTTCTTGATGGTGATGGCAGTGTAATGTTGCAAGTTAAAAGACGTAGCGACACTAAACGTGGGCTACGTTTTATGGCAACAATCTGCCTATATCAGGATACTCGCCACGAAAAACCCTTGTACTGGATACAAAAAGTATTTGGTATAGGGTATATCCATAAAAGAAACGATGGAATAACGGAGCTTAGAGTTAACGGGCTACAGACAGTCCCAAAAATTTTGGCTGAGTTACAACCTTTTGTTCGCTTCAAGAAAATTCAAATTGGAGCAATAATAAAGGCTTGTCGTATTCTTGAGAGAGATATCAGTAAGCTTTCCAGTCAGCATCTTCGACAGGTGTGCGAGCTCATTCTATTAATTCAGAATGAAAACTATCAGTCTCGCCACAAAAAAACTAAAGAAGAGCTACTAAAAATATTTAATTTGACCCCGTAACGACTCAGTATTTAAGCATCACCGCCTAAATACGGACTTGGCAAGACTGTGAATCATGATAAATGACATGCTTGTCGGGTAACATGCCACTACCCTAATTTGTTTTTTGCAAGAAGGGTAAAGATATAGTCTACGCTCTTAGAAATAAGGGATTACGTGACGAGAGGACCGGGCCGAACGCACCGCTGGTGTACCGATTGTTCTACCAAGAGCATCGTCGGGTAGCTAAGTGCGGACTAGATAAGCGCTGAAAGCATATTAAGCGCGAAACTAACCTCAAGATTAGATTTCCCTGGAGCCTGTCTGTGAGGCTCGGTTTGAAAGCTAAAGTAGTAGGTTTTGGAGCGAAAAGGTTGAAGAGCGAGGAAACATATCTCATAGATACGTTGACGAGTTATTCGACTTTTGTAGCCCAAAAGATATCTGCTTTTGGCTGAAGCGAGTTTTACAGACAGGCTCCTAGATCCCCCAGAAAGACGATCTGGTTGATAGGCGCAAGGTGAAAGTGCGGTAACGTATGGAGCCGAAGCGTACTAATAGGGACATTGACTTTTTACGACCAGAATACTCACACCGCGGTTTATCTGTTTTCGTGCATTCGCACGAAATGCCGTAAACCGCTATTGCGCAGAACTTTGTTGCTGACTTTCCGGTACGTGCTCTCCGTATTTTTTATACGGTTCGCTACGTTCCTCAAGTCGCGCCTCGTTCTGCATCAATTGTGAGCATTCTGGGAATGTAGTGTTTTATCTTGTTTGAGGTTTATTCCTCAGATGGGGTTGACTAGTTATTGGTGAGAATCATCACCACGCCTGCCTATGGCAGGCAAGTTTGTCATTTTTCTTTAATAATTTGGTACTTATGGACACCGTCCGAATTGCGAACCATTTGGTTTCGTACTTGGATGAAGCGCTAGGAAATAGCGAGCTTACGAAGGAGTCGTATTGTCATACGATAACTGAGTAAGCGAGCGTAATTGACACCGCGCTTCGCCACGAACCTAACGGTGCGGCCAGCTTTGCTGGACGGCAGGTTAGGTGATACGAAAGCAAGGGTCGGTGCCCATGGCGCTGGGGAAACACCTGTTCCCATACCGAACACAGCAGTTAAGCCCAGCAGCGGTTACAATACTTGGGTCATCAAGCCCTGGGAAAATAGCACGGTGCCGAATTATACGGAGACTCCCCGAAAGGGGAGTTTTTGTTTTTCTTCTTTTCAAGAAGCAAGGTTTCGGCGCGCACTTCGTTCGCTCCCGAGATACTTTTCCCTACAGTAGCAAAAGTATCCAAAACGTACCGCAGGCGGCTTCCAGTTCTTTATGACTTCATTGTCAAAGAGCACAATGCTCGGATAACTTAGCTTGCCTTAAATACTATAGATGGCAAGCTTCAAACACCTCCTCGCCATATATTGTGCTTTTGACATTCACTCATCAGGAACTTACAGAGCCTGAAAACCGACATAATTATATAGTTAACACATCCCAACTACTGTATAATCGGTTTATGAGCAAAGAAATGCGTAGAACAGTCCTAGTGATGAGTTGGATAACCGTATTGGTGGCCGTATTGTCGGTTGCTGGTGCTAAGTTTTACCTTATCCAGCGGGATAATCATATACGAGTAATGGGAAAGGCTTGTAGCTGGCGTATTCAAGACCATTATGCGCCTTTTACTTATAAGGCAGACCAAAGTGCGTATGGAGTTTTGGACTTTAGAGACGCTTATACACTTCAACTGCAGGCTG
>Ga0210057_1010971_pt1 | contig 10128 bp, 11 predicted proteins | sample CryGeyCG2114_010_2_FD_183968 | JGI IMG/M metagenome (GOLD analysis project Ga0210057, IMG submission 183968) | Groundwater microbial communities from aquifer - Crystal Geyser CG10_big_fil_rev_8/21/14_0.10 (SPAdes) (version 2) | ecosystem: Environmental > Aquatic > Deep subsurface > Groundwater ...
GTGTTGTACACCTGGAAAGTGTCTTAGCTTGACACCTGGAGTATATTTAGTCGTATTTTATTACCAAAGAGTAAAAATATGCCAGGTGTGAATCTGGGACACCTGGAAGGTGTATTTCACCTGGAGGGTGTATTTCAGGGTGTATTTCATTAGGTTTTTGTTTCTCTTTGGTTGATTTTGTTGTGCCCAATTTGTAATTATTTTAATAAGCATTTTAATTACGATATAATTAGTGAAGCTCGGGCTTTGTGGTCAGTTTACATGTTTTGACTCGAGAAGGGAAATATGATTTATAATTTGAGTTAGCAGGGATGGTTAATAAAAATTTGTTTGAGAAAGGCACAATTTCTAGTTCTGCACCTTTTCCCCAAGATAGATTTTTTTATTTTCAGGCCGATGGCTACAATTATCTTTTTGGGAGGGACTCTCTTTCTGTTGTGCGCCTGCCCGACATTGCAAACAAAAAATCTTTAGAAAATGTTAGCAAGTTGTTTTCTAAATTAGAAAAGGAATCTGAATATGCTGATAGGCCCTCACTAAGAACGATAGCTCTTAACTTGACTAATAATTGTAATTTTTCTTGTCGATACTGCTTCGCCAACAATGGGAATTACGGTAAACCGGGGCTAGTAATGAGCTTTGCTACGGCAAAGAAGGCTATTAATCTTTTGTTTGCTGAGGTTGAAAGGAGCAATTCGTCACGGGCGGCGATAGCGTTTTTTGGCGGGGAGCCTTTGCTGGCTTGGGAGATGATAAAGAAAGTAGTTAAGTATGCTAAAAATAAAGCACCCAATGGCCCGAACGTTAAGTTTTTGATAACAACGAATGCCAGCATGCTAACAAAGGAAAGGGCCTTTTTTATGAAAGAGAATAAATTTTCTGTTATGGTTAGTATTGACGGAGACAAACAGGCCAATGATCTAAACAGGGTGGATAAAAAAAATCAGGGAACCTATGATGGGGTTGCTAAGAATATCAGCCTGGCCAACAGAATAATTCCATTAACCCTTCGAGCAACAATCACCAATAATAATTTAGACTTGGTTAAAATCACTCGTCATTTTCTTGGTTTGGGGGCAAAAATGATTACCCTCGGGTTGGACAATAATAATCTTGAAAGTCATTCTTATAAGAAAATTGCCGAGTTTTACAATGATTTATCGGAAATGTATTATCATGATTTATGTTCAGGTTATTTTTATGAAATTACTAATTTTAGCCAAATTTTTTTCCAACTTTTGTTTAAAGAAAAAAAGATAAGCCACTGCAACGCCGGCTTGTCTTATTTAGGAGTTGCAGCTGATGGCTCAATGTATAAATGCCCAAGATTTACCGATATGGAGGGTCACCAATTTGCTAATATTAAAGATGGTAAAGAGGTCAGAAATAAAATCGCCTCTTTTCGACAAGAACTAAGAAAAGACGCACGATTTAGAAATAGTCATTGTCGAAGATGCCCCTTTGTTTTTTTGTGTGGCGGGCTGTGTCATTACGATCTTTTACAAAAGGGTAAAAACATTTATCAAGTAATTCCCGAACAATGTGAGCTAAGGAAAAGAATTTACGAGGATGTTATAAAATTATATTCAAGGTTGCCAAAGGATATTAAAAGAAAACTATTTTTAACAATCACCGACCTGGGTGATAACTAAGGGGGTGAGAATAATGAACAGAAAGATTGAACAGGGGTTTTCTTCTGGTTTAGACCGAGACAGAGCAACAGAAACCCCGATTCCTGTGGATAGCGGTTTGTCTGACGATCAAAGAAGAAGAGTGAAAAGTGAGGTTGATATAACCGGCAAGTGTTGTGAGGGCGGCTCGGAGGGCTGGACTGGCTAAAACCTAATTTTCATTAAGGTTTGATCAGTGGGAACCGAAAATCCTAGCTTAGTATAAAATTTTTTAAGCCAGGGATAGCGCGGGTCAGTGGTCAAATAAAGTTTTTGGATAGATTTTTTCCGGCAAAAGCTAATTGCCATCTTGGTTAATTTGGTTCCTATTCCCCGATTTCTGTTTGATTTTCTCACAATTAAATCATAAAGAGTGGCGTTTCTGGAAAAATCAGTCAATAATCGACAGCAACCAACCACCTCTTTATTTTTAATGGCAACAAAAAAAGCACTACTCTTACTTATGGCAATTTTGTTTTCTGTATCGGGAAAATAATGATTATAGAATTCGAGAACATTTTCTTTATATTTTTGATAATTTTTTTTAGTTATTGTTCGGTAAGCAATGTTTGCCGTAGTCATTATAAGTAGATATTAGCCTATTTTTATATTTTTGTATATTTGTGTTATACACCTGTGTTATACACCTGGAAAGTGTCTTAGCTTGACACCTGGAGTATATTAGTCGTATTTTATTACCAAAGAGTAAAAATATGTCAGGTGTGAACCTGGGACACCTGGAAGGTGTATTTCCTAGAGTTATTGTTGGTTTCGGTAATGCCATAGGCGTTTCAATAGAAAATCAAATTAAAAGATGTTTAGAAATTAATTGCAATAACCCAGAATTTAAGCAAGCCACTCCCGAGACAACGCAGTTAGTTGGAGAGAGTTCTCCTTCGTCTGATCCTGAGAAAAAAGAAGTAATGCAAAAACTTACTATTCCGATCGTTATTTTTGCGGCAGCGGTTGACGCAATTAATCCTTGCGCTTTTGCAGTTTTGATAATTCTTATGACCGCTGCTTTGTCCATTACTGATAAAAAAAGAGTCTTAAAATTCGGCCTGGCTTTTACAGCATCAATATACATATCCTATTTTTTAATGGGATTAGGGTTATTTTCAGCGTTGCAAGTAAGCGGCACTAGCCATACTTTTTATATTATTGTAACAATTTTGGCGGTAATTATTGGATTATTAAATATAAAGGACTATTTTTGGTATGGAAAAGGATTTTTAATGGAGGTCCCTCTCAGTTGGCGGCCAGCCATGAAAAAAATCCTAAATAGCGCAACAACTCCTTTTGGAGCGTTTATCGCCGGATTGGCAGTATCTTTATTTGAATTGCCTTGTACTGGAGGACCTTATATAGTCATTTTAGGATTATTGGCAAAGGAGGTTACCAGAAGTGTAGGATTTTCTTATTTATTGCTTTATAACTTAGTTTTTATATCTCCTTTAATAATACTTTCAATAATTATTTACAAAGGTTTATCAACAACAGAGAAATTAGAAAAAATTAGGCAAGAAAAAATAAAAACTCTGCATTTAATAGCAGGGATATTAATGCTTATTATTGCAGGAATAATGGTATTATCAATGATTAAAGGATGGGTTTAATTTAATAACTAAAATGAAAGAAAAAGTAGCAGTCATTTCAATATTGGCCATATAGTTGGGTAATTGATGAAAACGGCCACTAAGAATGTTAAAATTAGGCCGTTGTGTCCAGCAAAATTTGTCCTCGTTGTCAGAAGAGAAAATTTTATCGGGTTAGAAGAGATAAATTTAGGTGTAGAAACTGTCTTTATGAGTTTAAACCCAAGCTTGGTAATTTAAGATTATCCAGAGCTGAAGTTGATGAGACTTATTTAGGAGGACAGAAGAAAAACAAAAGAAAATCAGTCCTCTTAAAAGAAAAGCTTACTGGGAGGGAATCAAAAAGAGGCTTTGGGACTAAAAAACAACCTGTTTTTGGGATTCTGGCCAGATCGGGAAAAGTCTTTGCCAGGCTGGTAGGTGATGTTGAAGCGAGAGATCTTGTCCCGATTATTGAGAAGAAAGTCAAAAGAGGCAGCCGGATTTGCTCAGATACCTGGCGAGCCTATACCGGTTTAGCCACTCGGGGCTATCTTCACCGTACCGTAAAACATCAGAAAAAAGAGTATGCCCTTGGTAAAAATCACATCAATGGTCTTGAAGGCTTCTTTGGGTACCTTAAAAGGAAATTGGCCACCAAAGGCGGAGTGAGAAGGAAATATCTTTCCCTCTTCCTTTCTGAATATGTTTGGCGCTATAATTATCGTCAGTTAACGGTTAATCAAAGAGTTAATCGTTTACTGAAATTATTGGAAGATTTTAGTGGCTAAAATCATCAATTACCCTATGAAAAGAAATCTTTTTGGGAGTAAAAATCACATTGATGGCTTAGGTGGTATAATAATATAAGTTACTAAACTTAGCGGCACTTGACTTTACCCATACATTAAAATACATGGAGAAAGAAAATAAAATGTCGAAAGAATTTTTAGATTTACCATTAGAGGACGTGTCTTTTATTGTCTTTGATACAGAGACCTCTTTAAGGACATCTCCAGGGCAACCTGCATTTTATGATATGGTAGAAATTGGGTGTGTAGTGTTTAATCTTAAAGGACAAGAAATAGACTCATTTCGCAGTTTGGTAAAACCATATTACCCGTTTAATAGAGTAAGCTGCAAGGCGATGCATATTACCGAAGTCGCTCTTAAGACTGCGCCTAGATTCCCAGAGATAGTCAACTCTGTAGCTATGCTTTTTGCAAACAGAGTGGTTGTTGGACAGAATACACAATTTGATGTAAGAACAGTCAAACAAGCTGTTGAATTGTATGGCAACCTGGGCCAAATCAAAAGCGAGGTACACTTTCAACTTACTTCTACATTAGAGTCGGAATATTTTGATACTAAAAAGATATTTTTTCATCTTTTCCCTTCTGAAAAACAACAATCTCTTGACGCAATAGCATTGAAGATTGGAGTTAATCCAAAAAGAACAAAACATTCTGCGTTGGAAGACGCTTATTTGACACTAGATGTTTTTAGGAAATTAGCTGAATTGACAAGACCTAAAAATGTGATTACTCTTAGGCATCTATTTGATTTTCAGGAAGGACGGCATGGAAAAAGTGAACAAATTTCATTTTTTTAAACTATGCCGATATAGGATGTTCCTGAATATATTTTGAACATCTGTGCCAAGTTTTGTCTTTAGTTTCCCTTCATCTTAAAAAGAGACAGCCATATCTGGCAAATTTTATCTCTCGTCTCTGTATCAATTTCATGTGTGCCTTTCTTTATATTATTTGTCATCAGACTATGTGCAGCTATCAATAGTTCGGCGTGAACCAATAATATAAAGTCGCCAACGGTCGTACCGTAGATAAAATTAATAGCATTCCCTTCATTCAGAAGATAGAAATAGTGATTTCCTCTTGAGTATTTTGTTGCGTATTGGGATATACGCTCTCCTTTGTAGTTTTTCATAAGCCATTTTTTGTCGAGTTCATCCTCAGATGAAGTCACTGAAAATAACCAGCAACCGTTCTTGAGTTTCACATAGTCTTTACCCGACAAGGATATATTTCCTGTTGCGAGACAAATGATATCACTCCCACTAATAATTCTTGTTCTGTCTGATACATTAAATCCTTCCGACACAGCGTGGGTCAAGCGAATATTGTCTTGATCATAGATGGAGACAGACTTTCCCTCGTTTTTGCTCAATACTGTGAGCAACAGATCTACCAATTTTTCCATATCCAATGACTCCGACTTGAAGTCCGCTCAGTAAAGTGCTGTGTTGCCGCAAAAGAGCTTCGGCAGAATAAGCTATCGCTGCCCCCACCATTATGTCCTCGTTTTCCTTTAGCGGACTTCTCGCAACGCTGATGAATGGGAAATCAATACCTCTTCGTTCATATTTTTGCAAACCATTTTCTGTATCTTCAACTATCCCGCAAAAATTCTCACCTACCGATTCCTGTAATTCGTCTATCACACTAGAAAAATAACCACCTATGTCGAGAAAAACGGTTTTCTTTTTTACGCTACCAATAACATCACGAATATTCTCACGAGTTAAGTGTTTAATAGGCAATGCCCCTAAATTCTCCAATGCCTTTTCATTTATAGACTTCGGCTTTGGAACTATTGTATTAATATCTGCAATTTTTGATAGTGCTTGGGTAAAAGGTATTGAATCTGGCAAAATGTGGAGTACGGCAATTATGTCAGCGTCAACTTTCTCTAGACCCAGTTCATGTATCAACCTCCCAAAAAATTCATTGTGAAGCATAAGTTTTTCTTTTGTGTAGATTGAGAAGAATCCTCCCGCAGGTTCCTTTGAAACTTCTTCTAAAGAAGAAGTTCTTCTCTCGTCTTTTGGAGTATGTATATTTTTTTCCTCCATTTTATACAATATTTAATTTAACATATTAGTTATACTAATTCTAGTGCTAAATACGATATTTCTCATTTAAGATGAGACAATAGTATCACTTCTGCTGGTAAAATCAAGCTAAAAGGAGGTGATACTATGAAAAACGTTAGTGTCTGGGAATTGGCATTTGAACTCTTCAGGTCCGGAGTCAAACCGAAGGATATTGCTCGAAGACTGGGAGTAAGCAGAGCCACCATCTACCGCTGGTTAAAGAGTATTAGGTACAGGGGGATTAGAAGATTTGTCAGGGAGAAAAAAGAAGCCAAGAGGAAAAGAAAAAGAAGGTGTCTTGATACCAGGATTGTTCTTAAAATCAAGAAGATTAGGCAGGAAACTGGCTGGTGTGGGGAAAAGATTATTTGGGAGCTGAAAACCAAGCATGGGATTAAAGTTTCCCAAGCTTCAGTCTATCGGGTATTAAATCGATACTTTAAGCTAAGATCAAGGTGGAAAAAGAATGTCGCCCGCGGTCCTCAACCTCGGGCAATTAAACCCAGGGATGTAATTCAGGCAGACACGGTTGATTTAGGCGGGTTGTTTGCCTTTACCGCCATTGATATCTTCACCCGAGAAGTCTCTGTTGTGTTATATACCTGTGTTGTACACCTGGAAAGTGTCTTAGCTTGACACCTGGAGTATATTAGTCGTATTTTATTACCAAAGAGTAAAAATATGCCAGGTGTGAACCTGGGACACCTGGAAGGTGTATTTCCCTCCCTGGAAGGTGTATTTCCCTCCTGGACCCGCTCCATTTCCTCAAGTCGACCGTTTTTATCGGTTACTTCAAAATGGTTAGTAACATCTGTCATTAACACCCCAGGTACATATTCTCTAAGGAGCCAAGAATTGTCTTTGTTCTTGGAAGAAAGTATTGTCTTTGGAACTGGCAAGTAATCTTCTATAAATTTCGTTCCCCTTACCTCACCTTCAATATCGTCTTGTGTAGAAAACTTGAGGACATATCTGTTTAGACCTCCAAAGTTGCCGGCAGTAATAACGGTATTGTTATTAGATTTAGAGCCATAGAGCTTATCCATCTTTTTTACTGAGACAATATTTTCCTTCAACTTTTTCTCTATATACTCGAGAGTTGAGTTGAATATCGAATCAGCTTGGGATATGGTTTTGTTAATCTTGAATTTTCCCATTATTTAATTTTAGAAAATATGTAGTTTGAAAAATCTTCAATAAAATCATTTGTGGTTTTCAATGTCTCATTTAATTCTTTTAAATTCTTGTCTAAATGCCAATTTTTAGTTGTCTTAAGTGCTTTGTCGATAGGGTTAAAGTCAAAGTCCTTAAAATACAATCTTGCCGCGGAAAGAGTATTTTGCTTTGTGTCATACACCATGTTTTTATGGTACTGGAGTGCCAATTTTGTAATAATAAGAGCATACTTTATTTGTTTACCTACTATTGCTTTGAATTTGGTACTGTCCGTTACCGATACACTTGTGAGTTCTCTTCTGTTTAGAAGCACAAAATAGCTAATATTTGAAAGGCTAAAAGATTTGATTTGTTGCTTATTGGGAACAAAAGCTTTAACTTTCTTACTCGAATAGATTAGCCTTTCGGGTTGTCTGGAAAGTTCAACCATGGCCTGTAGAGTCTTGCCAGCCAGTCTTATATCTGGAAAATTAGGAGAAATGAATTCATTTTCAGTGATAACATTTAGACCAATGTCTATTTCAAGCTTATCATGTAATTTGTGTAATTCCTCAGCTATCTTCAATTTGGCATCTAGACTTAGATTTTTCACAACAATTAACAAATCTATATCGTTCCACCCAGGTCTGTATCCACCAGAAGAAATACTGCCAGAATCAACAACGACCACTAAGTTATTACCTAGAGCCTTTTTCAGCCTATTAATAATGTTTTTAAGGTGGTTTGACACGAGCCTATATCCCTGAAATATTCTTATTGCTTCTCGCAATGTATCTTTTTCGTATTCCAGTTTTTGTATTGCATCTTTGGCTTCAAACCATCTTGCTTCAATGTAGTCTTCATCTTGAAGAGGTTTAATATCCAGCTTTTTGTCAAGCTCGAAAACATAATGATGTAACTTCTTAAAATGACTCTTGTTATCATTGTTTTTATTGAACGCGTATTCGATAAAACCTACTTTTGCAATTTTGAAAGGGGATATGTCCAAACACAATTCTTCTTTAATTTCTCTTAAGGCTGCTTTTTCTGGGCTTTCACCCAGCTTAAGATGTCCTTTCGGTATGAAATACTTCCCATCTTTATTCTTAAGCAGGGCGACAAAAAGTTTTCCGTTTTCTTCACAAAATACGTAGCCACCCGCCGACTCGTGATAAACAGCGTTCCTACCAACTTTTATCTTGTCTCGTTTTTTGTTATTCATATATACAAAAATACCCATTTCATGGATAGTGCTGGAATTTTACCATTTGAAGCTAAGTACAGCAATCGTATTAGTCACAATAGTTGTTGTGCACCTATCAAAGACTTTTATTCTTTGGGCAAAGTCAAATTTTAGCCACTAAATTTAATAATTTTTCGACTTGTTTTTCAACTGTTAACTTCCTTTTATTGTATCTCCAAACATATTCGACTAGATAAAGCGGCAATCTTTCTCTTCTAATGCTGCCCCTGGAGGCCAATTGCCTTTTAAGATAACCCCACCCCAAAACCCCTCTAATCCATTGATGTGATTTCTGCCCATAGTATACTCTTTTTTCTGATGCTCTACCGTCCGGTGGACATAGCCTTTGGTTGCCAATCCCGTGTAGGCTCTCCAAGTGTCCGAGCAAATTCTGGTTCCGGATTTGATCTTTTTGGTGATAATCGGGATCAAGTCTTTGGCTTCGGTATCATCTACCAGTTCAGCATAGACTTTCCTGTTCCTGGCCAGGATCCCCAAAACAGGCTGTTTGGTTGTCCCAAAACCTCTTTTTGATTCTTTGCCATAAACCTTCTTATCCTTTCTTAGCTGTGACTTTCTTTTGTGCCCCCAAGTATTCTCCTTTCCGAAGCTGTGAAAAATTTTGTGAAAAGAATTTGTCCCTAGCTATTGAAATACTTTAAAGTATTTTTAGTAAAAAACTTTCCCCTTCTTTGATCAAACCCATGTCCACAATCTTTATGTTTTACTAGTTTTTCAGGCGGTCGGAAAGGCATTATCCTTTCATCGCCTGATTCAACATCTCTTTTTTTAATTTCAATATTAGTTTTGCCACACTTTGGACATTTCATGATTCTCCTTTTCCAATAATTTAACCAATCTTTATTTTTTCAAGCTAAATTTTAGCAAAAAGTCACCAGGTTACCAGTAAGAAAGCATAAAAAATGCCTAGCAGAAGTCGGATTCGAACGGGGTATTTTTGAGGGTAAAAAGCGGTTCGAATTCTTGACTTCCGAAATAGTGTTTTAGCAAGAAATATGGGGACAAAATAGGCACATCGGTCGCTTGGGGTGCTTCGATTGGTTGCCCAGCCAGGATTCGAACCTGGATAAACAGATCCAAAGTCTGTTGTCCTACCATTAGACGACCGGGCAAAGAAATGAGCGGTGGACCGGACTTGCCTGCCCACCGATAGCCGCAGCCTGAGCCGTATATGAATAATATTGAAAAGGCGAACGCTAAGGCAAGGCGGGAACCGGATACCGGTGAATTGTTGCCCCTATTGATTTTATTGGTTAACTAATTTTTAAATCTAATGATATCTTTGAGCGGTGGACCGGATTCGAACCGGCGATCCTCTCCTTGGCAAGGAGATATTCTACCACTGAACTACCACCGCAAAATATTAATTTTCAAACCTTTTTCTTATACCAAGCATCCATCCTCTAACCTTGTTTGCTGTTTCTTTCCCACTTACTGATATTTGAACAGTTCCGTAATGTGCCAGGTTCCGGAGTCGAACCGAAATCTACTGTTTTTCAGACAGTCGCCGTGACCACCTTGGCTAACCTGGCTAATGAGATTATTTTATCATGTTTTGTGGATCCGACAGGA
>Ga0210057_1010972_pt1 | contig 10128 bp, 11 predicted proteins | sample CryGeyCG2114_010_2_FD_183968 | JGI IMG/M metagenome (GOLD analysis project Ga0210057, IMG submission 183968) | Groundwater microbial communities from aquifer - Crystal Geyser CG10_big_fil_rev_8/21/14_0.10 (SPAdes) (version 2) | ecosystem: Environmental > Aquatic > Deep subsurface > Groundwater ...
GTAAGATTTTATAAAGACTTATGAATAGAAAAATCATAATAGAAAATAAAGACGAGGAGGCTTTGATTAAAGACTTAAATAAAAGAAAGGATATCAAAGCGGAACGTATAAGAAGATTTTTATCTCTTCCAGACTTAACGAAAAAAGAAAACTCTCCTGTAAAAATTTTATTTGACCAAATAATAAACCTGCTCATATTTAAGGACTTTGACTTAGTTGACTTTCCGAGAATTGTAACTGTTGAGCAATGTTTTGACCTTTTGAATATGCCGAAAGACCATCCTGCCAGAAGAGAAACAGACACATATTATTTGAATGATATTCATATTTTGCGCACGCACACAACGGCTTTTTGGTCTTTTTATTTGAAAGACAAAGAAATTTTAGAAAAGTTGGAAAAAGATGGCGAAATAAAGGCGCTGGCTCTCGGAATTGTTTTCAGAAAAGACGAGATTGACAGAAACCACTATCCGGCTTTTCACCAAATTGACGGTTTATTAATTTGCAAAAAATCAAAGAAGATTATCGCGCAGGAAGACTTGAAAGATATGCAAGTTAGGCTGGCAAAAGGAATTTTTGGTTCTGATATTGAATGGAAATTTATTCCCGATGAGTTCCCTTATACAGTTGAAAGCCTTGAAATGGATATTAAATTCAATGGCGAATGGATGGAGGTGAACGGAGCCGGTCTTGTACATCCGCAATGTCTGAAAAATTTTGGTTTAGATCCGGAAATTTACAACGGCTGGGCATTCGGGTTTGGCGACAGATTGGCAATGATAAAAATGGGAATTCCGGATATCAGAATTTTGTGGTCAGACGATCCGCGGATAACCAGCCAGTTTAAAGATATAAACAGCAAATATAAAGAAATCAGCAAATACCCCGAAACATCAAGAGATATTTCGTTTATAATTGATAAAAATATAAACTTAAATAATTACTACGAAATTGTAAGGGATTTTGCCGATAACTTAATTGAAGAAGTAAGGCTTATTGATGAGTACGAAGACGAAAATAAATTCGGTAAGGGTAAAAAGTCTTATACGTTTCGTATTGTTTATCGTTCGTTTGAAAGAACCTTAACTAATGAAGAAATAAACAAAATTCAAGAAAAAATCCGCGAGAAGACAAAGCAAGATTTAAACGCGGTTTTGCGATAATGTTGCTTTTTTATAATTCCAGTTCGTAAAGTTTGTTGTCATAGCGATTGATAAAAAATAGTTTTCCTTCAATAACGTTTAGTCTGACAGCGTCAATTATCGGATTGCCGGCGGCGAGAATTTCCGAAAGAGAGTTTTGATTAATGTCAATCTGATAAAGAGAGTCGTTTGAATAAAAAGTTCTTTTAAGATAATCGTCCGGCAAAACCGTTTTTGGCGGAATTTCCAATGGAACGGCGCAGTAAATTTTCGGCTCTGAAAAAAAGCATTTATTGGGCAGGGTTAAAAAATCAAAATTCGCCCGTTTTCCCCCTTTTTCGTTAATCAGAATCAGAAAGCCTTCCCTTCCTTGTTTTTGACTGTTAAACCGCAGGCCTAATTTGTCGCTGGTTTTTCCGTCAATTGACCAATTAATCATTAAGCCATTAAGCCCGGCCGCGTCCAAAGATTCAAAAATTTTGGTTTTAATATTAAAATTCCAAGCCGAATCCGCGGAAAAAGCCGACGGTTTGGGCGTTAAAATAATATTCTCCGGCAGAATCCATTCTAAATCAAAATCTTTTTGGTTAAGAGACAAAATTTTTGAGGTTTTTGGCTTGCTGCCGACCAAATCTTTAATTACTAAATTACTAATTACCAAATTACCGCCGGGCGTCTCTAAGTAAGCGATTTTTTTGGCGTCCGGCGAAAAAGCGGCGGCGGTCGCGCTTTCCGGCAAAAATTCAGAAATTTTGGTTTCACTGTTAAAAATTAAAAAGCGAGGCGCCTTGCCCAAGCTTGCCAAAGGGTCAAATTTTATCAACGCCAGTTTTCCATTGAAGGAAGATTTAATCGCCTGAAGATTTTTAATCGGTTCGGGCGTAACAGCTTCGTCTTCGCCGCCTTCTTTAATCTTAAAGAGCAAACCGTCTTGATTGAGATAAAAAATTTGTTTCGTTGAAGTCGCGACATTAATCCAGTAATCAAAAATCGGCTGGTTGCTTAAAATTTTCAATTTGGGAATTGGCGATATTGGCGCCGGCAATTGAATATCCTCCGCCGGCTGGCGGCTGACCAACGGCGTTAAAATCTGTTTTGTTTTTTTCCAGGAGAAATAAACGCCGAAAAGCATTGCTAAAATTCCTAAAATAACGGTAATAATGATGATTATTTTTTTTAGACTCATATTCGTTTTTTTATTTTATGACAAAATCTTTTAAATTCACTAATTCCGGATTAATCGTCCAGAGAATTAAATAAGCGGCCAGCAAAAGAAGCAAGCCCCATAAAGCGCCGGTAATCCTTTCTCGGGCGTCCTGTTTTGAACTGACGGCGCCGGAAACCGTCCATAAAATCGCGCCGTAAATCAAGACTCCGAAAGCGGCGGCGCCGGCCAAGCCTAAAGCGATTTTATAAAAGTTTTGCACCAAGTCAGCCGGAGTTTTTATCTTCTCTTTGCACCAAGGATATTGATATTTGTCGCAGGAAATATCCGCTTCTGCCGCCGAAACAAAACTAAAAGCAACCATAAAACCCGCAAGGCATATCAGGCTGATAAGAATTATTTTATTTTTATCGCGCATGTTGGTCTTATTGGACTAATAATTTTACGCTTTTACTTACGAATTCCAATTCTTTTAAAAGATTTTTTATTGAAACCGAAAGACTGATTTCGGTTCCTTTTGGCGTCCGCGAATCAATATTTAAATTCAACGACCACTGGTCAGGGGACGGCTCTTCTATTCTTTGTCCAAACGCCGACCATTCAACCTTAAAATCGCTCAAGTTTTTTACATTGAAAAAAAACGGGCTGGTTTTGAAACTTGAAGAACCGACATTGATTTTTCTGTCTGGAAAAGGCGCGTCAATAACCGCTTCGGAGCTAACCGAGGGAATCCTAATAATTTTGTCAAGAACATCGCTTCCTTCTTGGTAATGAAAAATCTGAATTCTGATTTCGGTCTCGCGCCCCGGATAATCCGGCATCGCAAATCTTAAAGATTTCAATCCCAAACCGTTTTCTTCATTGACCATCAATTTATCATTAATATACCAGCGGACTTTTTCTTTGGAGAGGTTGGCGATTTTAGCTTTGTCAATCAACTCAAAATTGACTTCGACCAAACTGCCTTTAGTCGGCAAAATTTTGCCGTTGTACCAAGACGGAACATAACTTTCAGCCTGCCAGGAAACGAGGAATTCCTGTGAAGCTTGAGCATCGGTAAAATTAAAAATTAAAAATGTAAATATCAAAATGACAATGTAAAATGTTAAAATTTTAAATTTTGATTTGTAATTTTGCATTTTGATTTTTGAATTTTACATTTATTCTGCTGTCGGCGAGGCTTTTGCCGCTTTCGCGACCTTGGAATGATTGATTAGGTAAATCACTATTATTAACGTAGCTGTCCTAATCGGCAAAATATCCAAAAGCGGAATAAATTCTATTAAATTTCCCGCTAAGGCTGTTGCCTGTTTCTTAAATCCTTTTCCTCCTTTCATTATAAACCAAAATTGAGTGATTGCCAAAACAAAAATATCAACAAAAAAATTCATAAAAAGCAGAATTTGACCGATAATCGGCACAATGGCGAATAAACCGGTAATTACATCAAAACCGTCTGCCCCACCGACAATCATCACCATTATAATTATTTCAGGCAGTGAAATTTTCTTTTGGTCTTCACCCATAGATAATTCGTGTTATTCGCGTGTCATTTGTAATTGGTGCCGCATTTTACTCTCTCATTTCCAGTAATTCTTCCGGCTTTGTCGTGATAATCTGGTTTTCAAAATAAGAAGCAATAACTTGAATGGCTACATGTTTTAAGCCCGCGAAAAACAGCCCTTCGCCGACTTCGGCTTCCAAAAGCAATCCTCTTTCCGCCTCCGAAAGATTGAAAGTTTTTGTTAAAACTTCAGCGCTGGACGGCGCCTGTTTCAGCAATAATTGAATAGACGAGTTGGTAATAATCGGTCTGCCGTAAGGCGATTCCAAAAAATCCTCAACATTTTGCGTAATCGTTGTAAGGCCCAAAAAATATTTTCGGCAACGTTTGGCGAGGCTAAAAAGAAAAGAGGCGGAATCGGGATATTTCATCAACCACCATGCTTCGTCAACAACCATAATCCGCTTTTTAAAATCGGCCCTGATGAGGTTCCAGATAAAATTCAGCACGATATACATCGCAATCGGCCTAAGCTGCTCTTCCAGGTCTCGGACCGAAAAAACAATCAGTCTGTTTTTAATATCAATATTTGTCGGCCGATTCATAAAACCGGCATAGCTTCCTTTGGTAAATTTTTCCAATCGTTTAGCCAGGCCGCGGCCGCCTTCGGTGCCTTCCAAAATAATCTGCAGGTCTTCCAGTAAAGGCGATTCAATGTTGGTAAAATCTTTTCTGTCCGGCGTAATATCCCGAGATTCATAAGTCATTGTAATCGCCCGGTCTAAAAGGGCGTCTTCTTCCGGGTTTATTGAACTGAGCATTAATTTTACCAAACCGCTGATGTTAAGAATGTGAGATTTGAAAACATCGGCCGGGTCTTCGCCTTTGGGAACAATCGGAATGTCAAAAGGGTTAATCTGATTCTCCGAGGTCAAAGAAATTTTAAAAAAACTGCCGCCGACCGACTCGGCTAATTTTTGATATTCGTTTTCCGGGTCAATGATTAAAACGTCTACTCCCATCATCAGCGACCGAAAAATTTCAAGTTTGGTGGCATAGGATTTTCCGGCGCCGGCTTTGGCAAAAATCACCGAATTGGCGTTTTCCAAAGAAAACCGGTCAAAAATAATCAGAGTGTTGTTGTGGCGATTGACGCCGTATAAAATCCCCTCATCCGAAGTCAAATCAACCGAAACAAAAGGAAAAATTGAGGAAGCCGGGCCGGAATTCAAAGCGGTATGGATTAAAAGTTTGTCGGAATTCAGCGGCAAACTGGAACAAAAACCTTCCAATTGCTGAAAAATAGCGGGCTTGACATACACCAATTGCGATTCAAAAATAGAATTTATCCGTTCTTCTAATTTATTCAATTCATCCAAAGAATCGGCGCAGATAGCGATATAAATGCCGATATTAAATAATTTTTCCCGAGACTGCTGAAGCTGGTCCCTGAGCATTTCAATGTCCTGAAAAGCCGTTTCTAAAATCGGGTCCCTGACCAACCCTTTCTCCTGCCTCTCAAGAAGCTGGGCTTCAATTTGGGCGGTTTTTCTGCGTAAATTTCTTAAAGCGATGACGGTGTCAACCGGATGGACAAAAATTGAAATATCCAAAAAATTCGGTAAATTAATAATTGAGTTAAACCAACCGCTTGATAAATAACGGGGGTAAGTAAAAATAAAAAGCGTTCTGATGAATTTCTCGCCGAGTTTTAAATAATTCGGACCGACTTCCAGACCGGCCGGCGCAATGATATTTTTTATATCCTTCTCTCCGGCTTTATAAGGTTGAGGAATGGTAATTTTTTCCATATCATTGTTGCGCGATTTTTAAATCTTTTTTCTCAATCGTCGACGGATTGTAAAGATTATAAAACAATTCAATCAATTCTTCATCGTTCAAAGCCACCGTTCTTAAACCAATCTGGTTTAATCCGTTAATCGTTTCTTCTGTCCTCTGATTAAGCTGGATTATTTTTTGCTCTAAATTTTCCTCTTTCGACGGCGTTTTTTTCTTTCCCCAAAACCTCAATGAGGCAATTATACTTTCGCCAACTTTTGGAATTTGAATCGGGTCGTAAGGCACCGCCACAAAAAAAGTCTTTGCCATTACGGCGTTCATCTCAATGAACGACCTAACAAATTCCAAATATTCTCCTATTTGATTTTTTAACAATTCGTTATCTTCCCGCTCCTGCCGGTCTTTTAATTTTTCAAGATAATTTTCAATGTTCATTTTTCGGGAATGAATAACAATCTGAACGGAAAAATCCAAAGAGTTTAAAAAATTCTGATAGGCGAAAGTGATGATGCCCTGCTCTTCTTCCGACTTTAACTCAAAATTAATTCCGGAAACCATCAGTATCTTTCTTAAACCGCCGTTTTTCAAAATCAAAACGCCGTCTTTAATATCTTCAATATCAACGAATTGTTGGGTTGGTTGAGATTCCTTGGACATAAGTATATTATAAATCAAATATCAAAAATTAAAAATCAAAATTACATATTAAAAATCAAAATTATTTTCTACACCTTTTTGAGAAATATTATCATTTGGTAATTTATCAATGAATTCGATGAGTTGGAGAGTAAATTTATAAAGTCTTTTCTTAAACTCATTTTTAAATTTTGATTTGTCATTTTGCATTTTGATATTTGATTTTTGATTTTTATCTATAGTCTATTCTCCTCGCCACTTCTCTTTCGCCTGTTAATTTTCTGAAAATTTCAAATCTCTCTTTGGGTTGCTTGCCCCAGTAAGGCGTTTTTGAACTTTTTTCTCTTTTCGGAATCGGCGTTTTGGTAGTCATCAAATCCTGCCAAAGTTTTTTGACGCTCGGCATCTCGGAAAAAAAATCTTTGAAAGTTTTCCGCCGTTCTTCGATGGAAATCGTTTTCATTTCCGGCATTCTCTGCCAGAGATAAAGTCGCGGCTTCCAAAAAAAAAGAAGCGCCGACAAGATAATCTTCGGCAAGGGCTGCCCGTTATATTTTATAAAAGCCAAAGAAACGGCAATCGCTCCTAAAATCGCCGTAATAAAAAACCAAAGCCAGCCCGCCAAGACAAAATAAAAAATAAAACTGAAAGCGGCGGCGCCGGCTAAATAAAAGAACTGCCTTAATGTTAAGGGTCCGACAATCTTATTTTCAACTTCAATAAATTGAGGAATTTGAAATTGCGCCATAATTTACCTAAACATTCCCAAATCAATTATCTCTTCTTCCGGCTTGCTTGGACTCGGCTTTGGCAATTCGGTTTTTGAAGGTTCGGTTGGCGGCTTTTCGACCGCGGGTTTAATCGGCTCGCTGGGTTTTCGCAAATCCAGCGGTTCGACTTTGCTTGCCACAAGTGGTTCGGCCTTGCTTGCCGCTGGCGGTTCAACTTTGCTTGCCACAGGTCGCTTCTCTTCAATTTTTTCGCTGATTGGCTTATCTTCTTCTTTTTTCTCAACTTTCGCCGCGGCCGAAGATTGGGGCGGCTGCGGAAGAATCGGTTGTTGAGACGGGGTTAAAATTTCTGTCTCAACGGATAAATTCTCTAACAACATAGGTTTAATCTTAGTTTCCTCGCTGGCGGGAAAAGGACCTGTTGTCGGTTCAAATTGAGAATAGTGAACCACCCGAATTTCAGGCGGTTCAACCCGGCTCACCGCAGGCGGTTCTGATGAAGCGATTTCGCGCGAGTCCGCGTCCGAGCCTATTTCTATTTGAGCTTTTACCGATTCCGCTGCTTTTTTCTTTTTCAAAAACCCGAATAATCCGCCCAGAGACTTTTTAGTTCCGGCAAGCGGTTTAAATTCCGTTTCTTTTTGAAGGATTAACGGGCCTGTTTCCGTTAAGGTTCCTGCCTGCGCCGAAGCTTCAGCGGGCAGGTCAGCGGGCGACAACGGGATAGTTGGAATAATTTTCGGCGCTTCGGGTTCGGAAATTGGCGAGGCACCCTCCTCCGTTAAAGCTTCGGCGGGCGCGTAAATTTTTTCTAAATCGCTCCGAATCGGCGCAAAAATTTTCCGCTCAATTTCAACGACAATAGAATTGGCGATTTCCGGATTGATGCCGAGTTCCTGTTCAATTTCTTTGGCTAAATCTTCGGGATGAATAAACCCCAAAATTACATTGCCAATAAGGATAGCAATGATACGAATTTTATCTTCTGATAAATGCTGATTTTCGCAAATCCGCCACAAAATATCGGCATCATACTCGGAGAACAATGCCTCCCGAAGATTATCCGGTAGAATATCCCATCTATTTAACGCTTGTTGTCTTGAAATTTTAAGCATAGATTTTATGTTGATTCTTCTTTTTCAACAGGAGTAAAAGTATAACCCCCAAAAAGACTGCCGCCAAAATTCTTTTGGCTTCCGTAAATACCCCTCGCCCAATTACTAAATTGCGATTTATTATCATTGATAAACTTTAATTTAGCTTTAATTGGAGTATTAATTCCCTTCAAATTGTCTGGCAGATTATCCTTTTCAAATGTTGAAATATATTTGTCCAATTCCCCTTGAAAATCCCTTAAATTATCTCCTTTAAGTTTGACTCTGATTTTTGATATGGCGCCGGGGTGAACGTCAAACACTGACTGTCTAACAAGATTTCTTATTTCTTCATGGTCTGCCTGACTAAGCCCAAGATTATTCTTATCGGAATGAAATGCGCTAAGAATATTGCCTTGTAATTTATCGTAATCTTTAATATCATAACTATTCATAAATTTCTTTGTTGCCTCTGCGCGGCTAATCGGCTTTCCTTTTTCATCTTTCCCGGTAAGCATCGCAGTGTTAAAACCAGCTGTTTTTTCCATGTCCTCATATTCTTTTTTCTTGCCATAACTTTCAAAAATCTTCTTTGTTTTTGGATTAGCAATATACCGAGTCATATCCGGAACTAAATTCAAATTTTTATTTTTAGCCAATCGCGTCAAAGCAGCGGTTCGTTCATCTCGACTCATCGTAGAAACTTGCAGCGCTAATTGTTTGTCAGAAAGTTTTTTTTGTCTTTCGGCGGCTTGATTAATTAATTTTTCACCCTGTTGGACTCCGGCGCCGCTTAAAACATTTCCAAGTCTCCCAACAGTATGTCTAGCGAAAAAACCGCCAACTCCTGGTTTAGCCCCTAATTTTTGCATTCCCTCAATAAATTTTTGTCCGGCCGCTCCTCTAAATGGTAAAGTGCCAAGTCTGACTCCCTTTTTCCCCACCCAGCCGCCAAAACTTTTGCCCGCTTTCTGCGCCCATTTTACGCCCAAACTTCCGCCGGCAACGCCGAATTGATTAGCAAGATAAATCCCGCCGAATAATAATGCCACCAAAACAAGCAAATTAGCCGAATGCTGAAAAATTCCAGATTTTAATAAAAGACCTTCTTGAATTTTTGCTGCCGCTTCTGGGTCTAATTCATTTATTTTTCCTATTTGATTTAAATTTTGCGACGTTACTACCGTTAGATAAACAAAAAACAAAACTGCCGGAGCAAAAAAATTCCAACGAATAAATTCTGTCCACCATTTTTGCCAATATTTAACGGTGGACGGGAATATCCAAAAAAGCCAGACAATTGGCGATAAAATAAGAAGAAAAATTAAGGCTATTGCTCTGACCAGAAGCATAATGAATAAAGTAAAAAACGCCAAAATCATTAAAAATGTAAAAACGGCAATAAATAAAAGGCTTATGATGTATTTTATCAAATAAGAGATTCCTCCCGTGGCTAAACTCCATGCTGTCGTTTCTTTGCCTTCCCAAAATTTCTGAGGCTGCATAGCATTGCCAAGGGCATTGCTTAAGCTGTCTGCGGTTGTTGCTTGAAGAAATACATCGGTGACTATATTAGAGACGGAAATGAACGCTCCGGCGATGACCAAACTGAAATTCACCAAAAGCGCGGCTACAATCAGTTTCCAGAGCGTTTGCTTCATCGCATAACTCTGGAGCCTGAAAATCGTGGCAAAAGCGATAATAATAATCGCCAAAACAAAACCTAAATTAGTGAAGCTAAGCGCCATTTTCCATCCAGTCTTAACAGCCTCTAAATCTAAAACCTTAGTCCCAAGAGCAATGCCAAAATTAACCAACCGGGCCACAACAGCTAAAATCCATCCTGCGCCGCTCGCTGCCATAAAAGCTGTTCCTCCGGCATCATTGGGAAAGGGGGGGGGCATCAATGTGTCAAATCCGACCGCTAAAGCGCTATTACTAACCCATGTCGCTAAAATCGCCGCTGCCAGCAAAATCCCTAAAATTATTTTTTTACCCCGTGAAAATTTCATAATTAGTTAATTCAAGTTTAGCTAATAACTCAATTACAACCCGC
>Ga0210057_1010973_pt1 | contig 10127 bp, 13 predicted proteins | sample CryGeyCG2114_010_2_FD_183968 | JGI IMG/M metagenome (GOLD analysis project Ga0210057, IMG submission 183968) | Groundwater microbial communities from aquifer - Crystal Geyser CG10_big_fil_rev_8/21/14_0.10 (SPAdes) (version 2) | ecosystem: Environmental > Aquatic > Deep subsurface > Groundwater ...
TCCTGTTTTTCGATTGTGGTTTTTAAATCATCTTTATCAACAGGGAAAAAAGTTTCACTAGCTCTTTCTTGTGATGTTTTTTTTTGTTTATTACCCATGATTATTGAGAAGAAACAGGGTTTTTAAGCGTTTTTGAGGGGGAGATGGGAAAAACTAAACATACAATTCTTTTGGAACTTTAAATTCTTTATCAGAAAACACAATTTCTTCTGCTTGAAAAATCGCCCTCTTACAAACATTAGTCATCTCTTCATATTTTACTTCAACTTCTTTACTTGTTATTAAAGAGCTATATCTTGCTTTTTCTCTTTCATCTACATCTGATTTTTCCTCTTTTTCTCTATAAACCATTATCCTACCAATAAATTCATCGTCATATTCTATTAAATTATTGTCTTTAGCATCTCTTAAAAAATAAGCTGTGCACTTTTGACTTCTGCTTTCAATTCCGAATTTTGATAAAATTGCTAAAGCACAATAATAAAGAGTGTAAAACCATTCTTCTGGAATTTTGTAATCAAAACCTTTTTGCTTGTAAAAATCACAAAGTTCTAAATTTAATTTTGCTTTTTTGATATACTCTTCTGCAATATTATTATCTGGTTTAGTAATGAACAACCCTTTATGTTTTTTACCCTTCTTTTCATCTTTCAATGCACTTATAAAACAAGCTCTTACTTCCCTGCTCATTTTAAATATACCTCTTTTATGAATTTAATAAACTTTTCTTGTCCAAATATTACAGCCCCTTTTTTTATAGCGTCAATAAATATTTTATTTGGTTTTCTTAGCTCTTCTTTAAATTCAGTTTGCGTAAAATTTTCTGAATGAATTTTTTTGATTTGGGTTTTTTGTATTTTTCGCATTATTTCCTCAATGTCTAAAAAATTATTTTTATTAGAAACCACCCCCAAAATATCAATATCTTTAGCTTCTTTTGGAGAATGAAGAATACTTCCATATAAAATTAAAAAATTTAATTTATCTTTGAGTTCTTCAAAATTATTTAACCATCTTTGGTGATTTAATGCTTCTTCTGTTAAAATTAAAGACAATTTTTTCTCTAAAATTGGATTTTCCCAATTTAATTTTATATTAATTACACTTGTTTTACCTTCGCCAATAGGAGATAATAATATTAATTTTTCAGCTTCCAGTTTTTTTAAAATCTTCCAGATACCAACCCTGCTTATATTAAGTTCTTTAGCCAAAGAGGTGATAGTCCATTTTATTGTAAACTGCTTTAACAATACTTTCAAAATTTCTGCGCTTGTTTTATTTTTCTCCATTTGCTGTTTCCTTTTTGTTAATAGTTATTAACTTATGGTTAATAGTAATATTTAAATGTTTCTATGACTCATTTTAAATGTCTTTTCCTCGAATTGCAGAAGGAGGATTTCCTTATATGCTCTTGAGAGAAATCGCGAGATTATAATTATGGAGAAGAAACAGGATTTTTAAGAGTTTTTGATTTGGGGAGTTTCAGTTTTCATGAAAAGAAGATTTTAAAATTAATTTTAAGAAGGATAATTTAATAAACATTTAATTTTTCTATCTATCATGGGATATTCAGGAGCAATATTAAAGAATAGTGGAGGAAAAATTCTATTTCAATTAAGAGATGAAAATGGAAGAAATCCGAATAAATGGGGGATATTTGGAGGAGGAATAAAAAAAAACGAACATCCAGTAGATGCTTTAATTAGAGAGATCTCAGAAGAATTGGGGATTCAACTTTCTAAATCCGATATTATGAAACATTATAAGATACCCCTAATTGATTATCATATTTTTGAAGTTTATTTAAAGAAAAAACCAAAAGAATCTTACCTTAAAGAAGGAAAAGACATGAGATTTATGACAAAAGAAGAATTCCTTAAAACAAAAAATGCTCTATTGAGAGTTAAACTTTTTCTAAGAATTTTTAATATAGTTTAAATTATTCTATCGAGTGTGTCTTCTATCGTTATCCTAAGCGAATCAAGTATTTCAAATTCGTCTTGGTTCAAACTTCTTTGTAATATGTTTCTTCCATATCCAAAATGGTTTTTAATTAATCTTTGCGTTCTTTTTAGTGCGCCCTTGCCCCTCAATAATTCTAAAAGCATTTTATGTTCTTCATCTGAAATATCTTTTCCAACATAATCAGATGCATTAAATGTTGTATCTATTGAATCAAGATCTGCAATAAAATAAGGGGTTCTTCCAGATTTCATTTCCGAAGCCTTACCTTTTCCATGTTCCCCTATAAAATCTCTTATTTCTTCATAGAGTCCAAAAGCAGTTCCGGTGTCAGTTCCATATCTCATTATTTCAAAAATAGTTAATTTATTATCTGTTGCAGTTGATGCAACTAATCCCAAAGGAAACCCCAAAGTGATACCATTAACCTTAACAATATTTTCTAATATTTGTGACGGTTTTGTAGGTCGATCTATGTCCATAGATATCGCACTTGTTATAGCTTTTCCTATTGCATCAAAACAATCAACCTCAGTTATTCCAAAAAAATTATTTAAATAAGGAAATAATTTCAATAATCCCGCATTTGTAGCATAAACAGAAGCCAGTCCCATCATTTCTGGACCATATTCTTCTAAATAAGTAGTTTCTCCGTCTCTTTGATTGTGTTTATCAACAAGATTATCAATTAAAACCATCGAAGTGGAGTAAATTTCAATTGCTCCTGCTAAGTCTATCATCTCTCTATGGGATAATCTTCCATTAAGGCCTTGGTGTAAATAATAAGATGTAATGCCCTTAATATGACTAGATTTTTGTTGTCTTTGTAAAACTATGTTTCTCACTTGTCGATTCTCTACTTTCTCAAAGTGATTAAAGATATTTGCTTTTATTTCATCTCTTAATTTTTCAGTATTTCTAAAAAAATCTTTTTCCATAATTTTGGAAGTTTTATGCCCTATATAAATATTGTTGTAACTACATAATTAATAAAATGAAAAACATTTAAATAGATTATATTTGCTTTTAGTTATATGAAACCGAGACACGTTGGAATAATTCCAGATGGCAATCGTAGATGGGCTAAGTCTAAGGGAGTTGCAGAATATTTAGCTCATTCAACTGCGGGAAATTATTCTAACTTATTAAAAATATTTGATGCTGCAAGAGATGAGGGGATAGAAACTCTTTCCATATGGGCATTTTCTACTGAAAACTGGAAAAGAGATAGAAGAGAAGTTAACGAATTACTTGGAGTGATTGAAAGAGGTCTTGATAGTTTTACTCTTGCTGCTCTAAGAGATCAATATAAGTTTAGAGTTATAGGTAAAAGAGAAAATATCCCTCGTAGAATAGAATCAAAAATTAGAGAATTAGAAAAAGAAACAGAAGATTATACGAGTATGCAAGTAATTTTAGGAATTGATTATGGTGGCAGAGATGAAATCCTAAGAGCAGTGAATCTGGCAATAAAAAGCGGAAAAGTTCTTGATGAAGAAGAATTTAAGAAATATTTGGACACTCATACTATCTCTGATCCTGATTTAATCATAAGGACTGGGGGAGAAAAAAGATTATCAGGTTATATGCCTTTTCAATCAGCCTATTCTGAGTTAGTCTTTTTGGATATTTTGTTTCCAGATTTTACATCAAATGATTTAATTAATGCCATTAGAGAATTTGAAGAGCGTAAAAGAAGATTTGGAGAGTAAAAATTAAAATATCAAAAAAATTAAGGAACTCCTCATTAAATAAAAGAATTTACATATTCCATCATATCTCAAAAACCGCCGGTTTCCTCGAAACATTTATAATTTTTGTTTTTCCGATTTTTTCGTATAAACCGCCTGCTTCGTGAATGTGGGCGCTGATTAAAAAATCTGGCTGAAATTCTTTAATTGCTTTTTCAACTGCTTTTGAGCCGGGAAATCCAGAGAACTCTGCTTTGCTTTTGTGGTGATGCATGTGGGTAACCATTATTTTTTTCGGAAGGTCTTTGATTTTATCATGCCCTTGTTTTAACAAGCTAAAAATCTCAGAATCTTTTATTGTGTTAATTCCAATATCTCCGCCTCCTGCTCCGAAAATTCCTAAATCTTCTTTTATAAAAGAATACCCGTGGATGTTTTTTGTGTTTGGATAAAGTTCTGCAAGAAAGTCAGTGGTTGCAACTGATTCGTGGTTTCCAGGGATAATCAAAACTTGTTTTTTTGCTTTTATAAAAGGGCCAATTAAATTTTTAGTTGAAAGTTCTGCGAAAGTCAAATCTCCTGCTAAGATTACCAAATCTATTTCTTCTTTTTTTGCTTTTTCAGCCAGCCTCTTCACAAGTCCTGTGTCGCCGTGAATGTCGCCTACTGCAAGTATTTTTGTTTTTTTGTTTTGACTCATTTGTTCTTTTTCCATTTTTTAATTGTCATTTATACTAATTTTATAATTCAATTTAGTTTAATAAATCTTCTGAACATATGTTTTCGAAAGATTTAAAAGCAACACACTATCTGAGATATATACATTAAACCACATACATCCAAAGACAAAAAACATGAAAGACAACTTTGACATCTTTTTTAGGAGAAAGCCGGCATTAATGCTTGTCTCTTTGAAAAGAAATGTTAGGATGAGGTATGGTAGTATTTTGGCTAAAGAAGTGGATTGCACTTACAGCCATGCAGTGAAAATTCTGCAGATATTGGAAGAGTTGAAATTGGTCGAGTTTGAAAAAAAGGGGCGAATAAAATTAATAAAACTGACCAAGAAAGGCAGAGACGTTGCAGAAGCAATTGAAAATATACAAGACCTGATTAAATGAGCAGGTTTCTACCGCCCCTGAAAGAGAAACATAAAAATATTTGTAAATAGAAGAATCTTTTTTTTGTTTTCTTTTACTTTATCGAATATAGTTAATTGTATATATTCAACCTTAATTATATTTAAAAGTTCTTTTTCTCATTTAAAAATATGTTAAATCTATTTTTCAGGGATAAAGAATTAAAACCAGTTGTTAAAAAGGAAAGATACGGGTGTCCTTTTTATGGTTTTGCATTGGGTTCCTTTGGCAAAGGTTTTTTGATGGATCAAGATGGAAACCAATGTGCATTGATTGCAAGAAGGTACAGCCCATGTCAAATGGAAATTAGAGTGAAAGTTCCGGAATTGGAAAATTGTGATTTCAATACTGAAACTAATAAAGAAACAATTGAAAAAATGGTTAATTCTTTTCAAATTTTCCCAAATGAATTTTTGCCAAAAAGAAAATCATCTTGGAAAGGCATGAAATGTAAAGACTGGTATGATTATATTATGAACCAGCATTAATTTTTATGAATCTTAATCTATCATTATACAACAATATTATTTAAAAAATAATCTTCTATAAAATCCATTTCTTTATTTCATCACAATATAATTTAAAAGGAAATGTTTTTTGTTTTATGTAATGTTAAAAAAATATGTGGTGATTACAGGGGGTGTTTTGAGTGGTTTGGGAAAGGGAATCGCAATCGCGAGTGTCGGCAAAATTCTTTCTTCTAATTATAAAGTTATTCCAATAAAATGCGACGGATATTTGAATGTTGACCCCGGCACAATGAATCCGATTGAGCACGGCGAGGTTTTTGTTTTAGATGACGGCGGAGAAGTAGATATGGACTTCGGGCATTATGAAAGATTTCTTGGAGTCACATGCAAATCTGAATGGAATTTGACAATGGGAAAAGTTTTTGAAATGATAAGGGAAAAAGAGCGAAGAGGAGATTATCTCGGTAAAACAGTGCAGATGATTCCGCATGTATCTAATTTTATCAGGGATTATTTTATTGAAATTGGCGAGAAAACAGAGGCGGATTTTGTTTTAATTGAAATCGGAGGAACAATCGGCGACATGGAGAACGAGGCTTATGTCGAGGCTGTCAGGGCGTTGGTCAGGAAAGTAGGAAGAAGCAATGTTCTTTTTTTGCATTTAACTTATGTTCCTATCCCGTATGGTGTTGACGAGCAAAAATCAAAGCCGACGCAACAAAGCATTGCTATGCTCAGGCAAAGAGGAATTGAGCCAGATATAATTATTGCGCGATGCAAAAATCATTTGACAGAACATGTGAAAAGAAAAATCAGCGAATTTGCAAATCTAACTCCTGAAGAAATTATTTCCGGAGTTGATGTCGACGATATTTACAAGATCCCTCTGGTATTTGAAAGTCAGGGAATGTCGCAACTCATTATGAAAAAATTAGGTGTTCCTATTCTTCCGAACTTGGAAAACTGGGAATCTTTTATCAAGAAAAGAGAAAATGCTGAAAAACAAATAAACATCGCTGTTGCAGGAAAATATACCTCTTTGGGAGATTCTTATGCGAGCATTTTTGAAGCATTGCATCATTGTGCATCTAAATATTCAGTCAAGATTAATATTAAATTAATCGAGACAAGCGATGATGGATTTGATTTAAAAGATATTCACGGAGTTATTGTTCCGGGAGGTTTTGGTTCCCGAGGTGCAGAAGGGAAAATAAAAGTTATTCAGTATTGCAGAGAAAATAATATTCCTTTTTTAGGAATCTGCTACGGATTGCAAATGGCTGTGATTGAGTTTGCGAGAAATGTGTGTGGAATTTCTTTTGCAAATTCAACTGAGATTGATATTTTATGCAAAGACCCTGTGATTGATATTCTCGAGGAGCAGAGAGATGTTAAAAATAAAGGAGGAACAATGAGACTCGGTGCATATCCTGCGATAGTTCTTCAGGATTCAAAAGTTTATTCTTTGTATAATTCTGAAAAAATTTTTGAGAGGCATAGGCACAGGTACGAAGTTAATCCAAAATATCATGAAGTTCTGAAAGAAAAAGGTTTGGTTTTTTCAGGTGTTTCTCCTGATGGTTCTTTAGTTGAATTTATTGAATTAAAAGATCATCCTTATTTTGTTGCAACGCAAGCTCATCCTGAATTAAAAAGCAAACTTCTTTCTCCTGCTCCTCTTTTTAGTGGATTAGTCGAGGCAGCGTTGAAGAAAAAAGAATGTTCTTGAATTATTTTAAAACATATTTAACTGGAATTATTTCTTTTAATCCAGAATCAGTTAGTATAAAATCTAATTCTTTTCCTGTCATGGCCGGGTTTCTTCTTCCCAAGATTTCTGCGTGCGATATTGAGAAAGAATCTTTAATAGTTTGCACGTTTGTTTCAAATAAATTTCCATATTCTGTTTGAATTCTTGAAATATTTTTAGAATTTATTTTACCTTGCTCTTTTTCTTTATCAAAACAATGATTCCACAAAAAACCTGCTGTCGGATAATAAGCTTCTTCTATTGGCTCGGCCCATCTCTTAGAACCAAATGTTATTAAATCAGCTAAAAATTCAAGTTGCGAGCCAGAATGTCCTTTACCGACGCTGACAGCATTTCTAAGAGAGAGGAGAGAATAATGTTTAGTATCATTAATAACATTTGCAAAATGATCTGCACTGATAATTAATTCTTTATCGCAAAATGTATCTTGATAATATTTTAAAATTCTTCTTGCAGTACGTTCTGTTATCTCTAGCCAACCAGGCGGGGTTCCTTTATTACACTCGCATAAATTTAATATTAGCTTCAAATTTTTTGGATTTGGTTTTAATAAAAAAATTTGTTCTTTTCTTGTAAGGGGGTTAATAAAATCTTCGGACATAAAATAAAAAAACAATTTCTGTTTAAAAGAATTGTTGTGATGTTCTGATTTTGTGAAATTGTTTTTCCAAAATGGCCCCCGGGATTTTTTTATCTCCCAACTTCGCACGAGTTATTGATAATTTATTTTTCTCTCTACCATGAAGTTGCTCGACCCCCGAATTATAAATCCTTTTGAATTTACGTGGATTAAAAGCCCAAAATAAAAAAGGGATTTTACAACCCCTTTTATGGCTTTGGACTCGTCGGAAGTTTGTCGCAGTGCATTTTTTCAAAATGGTCCTGGAGGGATTTGACAAGAAATTGCTTTGCAATTCCTAGTTGCGTTATTTTTCTAACGAAAAACAACACAAACCCGAAGGTTCAAATCTAAATGAATGGCCCTGGAGGGATTTGAACCCCCGACACCCGGATTAAGAGTCCGGTGCTCTAACCAGACTGAGCTACAGAGCCTCACTTCGTTCAGCTCCTACTCGTTTCCTTCGTGAGCTCAGGAAAGAGCTACAGAGCCGCGAAGACACCTGCGGTTTCTTTTGCTTAATCTTCCCTCTCGGTACGGATAAGCGATTTCTTAAATTGCCTCCGAAGGAAATCGCAAGACAATAAAGCACAGAGCCTCTATTTTAAATCAGAAACAATTATTTATAATATTATCTAAATGCATAATTTTTATAAATGTGGTTTTTTTATTTATAAAATGGTAGAATGGCTTGATGAGAAATTAAAGAATTCATTTGAAAGAAAATTAAAAGATTGGATTGATTGGAGTGATAATCACATCCCCGATAGAATGACCCCTCTTGATGAAAAATGTTTTTGTGGGGGAAAAAGATATTGTTGCAGTGCTGATTTAGGTATTGTTAGTTATGAACCTCATTCTGCGCATATTTGTGATAATCCTAATTGTGATTATGTTGAAATGGAAGACTCGTTTTCAGAACCGGTTAAAAAAATAAAAACACGTTCGCCTTTAGATATTATTGAAGAAACAAAAACACGTTCGCCTTTAGAGGTTGTTTTTCCGTCTATTAACAGAGAAATTGTTTTTCCAGATATCTATAATCAAGAACATTGTGAAATTTGTAAAAAATCAAAAAAAGATTGAATTAATTTATCTGTATTCTCTCCAGCTGTGTTCGCACTTTGTGCATTTGAAGAATTTTGTTTCTGCTTCGTCGCCAGAACGGGTCTGAACTGTCCAGAAAAAAGCTTTGTCGTTTCCGCATTCTTTGCATTTCTCGCTGACTACAGGTAGAATTTCTGAATCTTTTGCAGAAACAACTGCAACGCCTCTTTTTTCTTCAATTTTTTCTGAGATTTTTATTTTTACTTTTTCTTTTGCAGAATAATTACATCTAGCACAGCCGTCGTTTTTTCGCTTTTGAATAAGAACTGAACCGCACCTAGGACAAAATTCCATTTTTGTTTTTGTGTGGAATTTTGAAAACCCCCATATATTCGAGTTTAGGACAAAATTCCATCCTTAATTTTAATGATTTTTATTTATAAAGGTTTGGTTTTAATTTGCCTTGCAAAAACCTCTCTCTGATTCGGGCCTGAGCGGTTCAAAGAAGATTAATTTTCCCCAGCCTAAATAAGGTGCGAGTTTGAACACAGCTTTTCCGACGAGCTGTTCTGTTTTTATGTTTTGTTCAACAACAAGTTGTCCGTTATTGTTGTCGCCCATTGTTGAAAAAGTATATTCGCCATTTTCGTTTTTTATTTTTATTATCCTGTGAATTAATGGGTTTTGTCTGCCGCCGTTGAAGATTATTACGTCGCCGACTTTTAGTTTTTCAGGTGTTGCTTTTACTATCAAGAGAATGTCACCTTTGTTGAATCCGTTTTTGAATTTGAAATTTTCAAACGAGTTTTTATCTATTTCATATTCGTTGTATTTTTGGTTGTGGTCTTTCCACCATTGGTCATAATCAGAAAAAATATTTCCTTGATGATACATACTGCATGATTCAACTATTGCCATTGGCAAAGAACTTCCAGTTGCTAAGCTTAATCCAGGGAAAAAAATAAATTTTATAAAAACAAATAAAAATACAATTGAAAAGAGCCAGCCTTTCCAGGAATTATCTTTCCATAATAAATGCCAAAACTTTTTCAAGAGTTCTTTTATTTCCATAAGGAACACAATGTTTAAAGGTTTTTAAAATCTTTTAAATCTTAACTTCTTATATTGTTAATGCCCCTATAGTTCAGCGGATAGAATTTCTCCTTGCGGAGGAGGCGACCGAGGTTCGAATCCTCGTGGGGGCATTGAGTAGAATAGTTCGTGTTTCCTAAAATGTTCAGATTTAAAAATAACATATTCATTAAGATAATATGAGAGTAAAACCAGAAACAAAATTAGGGAAATGGTCTGTAGGATTGAACATCTTTTTCTTGATAGTAATTATTGCTTCTATTATTTTAGTTAAGGTTCTCGGAATACTTTCTTTTGACGATATTTGGTGGGATATAACTGTAAATGTATTTTTAG
>Ga0210057_1010974_pt1 | contig 10127 bp, 8 predicted proteins | sample CryGeyCG2114_010_2_FD_183968 | JGI IMG/M metagenome (GOLD analysis project Ga0210057, IMG submission 183968) | Groundwater microbial communities from aquifer - Crystal Geyser CG10_big_fil_rev_8/21/14_0.10 (SPAdes) (version 2) | ecosystem: Environmental > Aquatic > Deep subsurface > Groundwater ...
CTCACATTGAAAAAAATTTTCGAAAAATTGTTGCCCAGGATTTGAGTGGTGAGCTTCGAGGTATAAAAAATAAAACTCTTATTTTGTGGGGTGAGAATGATACTTGCACACCTGCCATTATGGCATATGAACTTCAAAGTAAAATTCGTCGTTCCGGACTTCATGTCTTTCCCGACTGCACACATGACTTTCCGACTGAAGAACCTCATCTTGTTTGGAAAGAAATAGAGCCTTTTTTGCTTACCTAATTTTCGATCATCACGAGTATAATAATTTTGAAAGGCACTCTGATAAACATTGTTCGGTAAATTAATATTTAGAAATCATGGGGACTGATGTTCATTCTTATTCTTCTTTGTACTTTTTGGATCTTATATAAGGGATTTCACTTCATTTCTTTATTTGAATCAAAAGATTATAGATTTGACAGGTTTCAGTCCGGTATATATGATCGGGGATTTATTACCCAGTTCTATAGTTATAAAATCTCCTGGCCTTCCCGAACACCCCGCAATGTTATGATTACCTCGTTTCATGTCCTTATCACGGGTGTTCTGTTTTTATATGCGTTTGAAGACATCTATATTTATAATTTTTTGAGCTATTTTTTTTGGTTGGCCCCATTTGCTGCTTTTGTCATTGTATTAACAGGGGTTGCTTTAACCCAAATTCCCGTTCAGATCTACCGTTGGATTATAGTTCAAACCGCAAAATTAAAGCTTCGAAATTCTAAAACCGTATTTATCGGAGTTGCCGGAAGTTATGGAAAAACAGCTATTGTAGAACAATTGCATTCAATATTTGCAAAAAAACATGCTGTTACCATGACTGATTCACGATATATAAATGATATCGGTATAGCGCGTGCAATACTAAGGAATCTTTCAGATGATACGGAAATTTTTATCATTGAGATCGGATCATGCAAAAAAGGAGAAATTAATCAGGCGGTTCATTACATTCCCTTTTCCTATCTGATTATCACAGGTATTGGGAATCATCGCTTGGATTTATTCGGAAGTAAGAAAAATATGAATACAGAATTCACCTCGCTTATCACGCAGCTTCCGTCTGACAAAATTGTATATCTTAACTCAGAGATATCAGTAATTGGAGATGTTTCAACCACGATCAAGACGTATGGATTTTCGGAAAAGGATGATGTCTCAGCCACACATTTTAGTTTTAATCAGGCTTTTACCAAGGCCCGAATTCACTATAAAAACCAGTCATGGAATATTCAGACAGCTCTTCTGGGTAGACATTCCCTTCAAAACCTTTTACCTGTTTTTGCGCTTTGTGTAGATGTCGGCATGAGACCATCTGATGTTCTCCATAAAATACAAAATTTTAAACACGAAAAAAATAAATTCTCAATCCATCGAGGAACACATAAATCGGTTATTATTTCAGATCTTCAGGAATCGAATCTCAACGGATTACTGATAAAAATAGATTTTCTTAAACATTTTTCTCATAAAACAAAAATTATTGTTTCTCATGGCATCCAGGAACTTGGAGTAGAGAAGAGGAGCTCATATAAAAAGATTCTTCATGAAATTAATAAAAATAATATTCAGCTTTATACGACAGATGATTCTTTTAGTTCATTATCAAAACATGGAAGTATAATGACATTTAACGACGTCTTACAACTTCAAAAACAATTGCTTTTGAGCGTAGATAAGGGTACAGTTGTACTAGTGGAAGGTAAGTGGCCACCTTCATTAATTGAAGCCCTAATTGTACATAAATGATTTCCTCAGAATTTGCACCAAATGAAACAAACGAAGATGCAAACCTAGCTCTGAGGCTTCTTTTTCAACCATGGAAGTGGAGGAGAGGGAAGGAAACAAATAACCTTAAGCGACGTTTAAAAAGTCGGTTTTTTTCCTCAGATACACATATAAGTTTGTTTTTATCTGCAAGAGGAGCTTTGTATCAATATATTAAGACTTTGGCGTTACCTCCAGGGACAAAGGTGTTAGTTTCCGGATTTACTCCAATCACCTGCATCTTGCCTATACTGGAGCACGAACTTCAACCTGTTTATGTTGACATCAATAAAGAAGACCTCAGCATGAACGTCAATGATCTCAAGGCTAAATATAACTCTGACTCAAAACTGCTCATTCTAAAACATCCTCACGGCGCCACTCCGAAAGATCGTAAGGATATACTCGCTTTTGCCAAGGATAAAAAACTCACCGTGATAGAAGATGTATCTCAGGGGTTTGATCTGAATTTATTTAAACAAAAACGCTTTACATCAACATTATTGCTCTCATTTTCTCGAACTGCTTTTATTTCATCCGTGCTGGGAGGGGCAATTGTCATCCGAGGTAAAAACAATGCTGAGCTTATGCGTGATGTCGAAAAGAACATCCCGAACGCATCTTTCTGGCTTATTCTGCAAATTATTTTTTATAAAATAGGCTCTGTAATAATCAAAAAGACATATCCTATTTACTTTGGGAAGTTATTGCATTTTGTGATGAAACACTTTAACCTTATTCCGACAACAATCACAAAGAACGAACGAAAAGGTCAATTTGATCCGTTATATTTAAAAAGGTATCCAAATATTTGCGTTATATTTTTGATGAAACAACTCGATAGATTTAACGACGTTTCAGCAAAAAGAAAACGTATCACTGCTCTTTATAGTAAACAACTTACTGATACTAAATCTCAATTAAAGATCGCCCTTACCTACTTCCCGTTTTTTATTCATAGCCCTGTACAAGCAATAAAATCGCTCAAACAATTCAATATCACCTTGCGTACAGAATTCAATACCTTACAAAACGAACAAATTAACCACCATGTGTTTGGATATAAAATGAAGAACTGCCCGGTTTGCGAAAATCAAATTCCGCATATCTTAAAACTTCCGACTACTATTTCAAAACGTGACTCTCAGAAACTTATAACAAGGTTAAAGAAGGTAGTTTCTTCTCAAAAATAATACTTGCTTTAAAGATAGGCTTTTATAACAGGCTAAAACACACCATACGCCCTAAATTCGTCTAAATAGACCCCTCTAAAAAAATAGACGTATAAAGTATCATCTTTTTTAACTCTTATTTACATATAATCATAACGATGGTTATAATTGATCGAATTATAGGTATGTCCTGAAAATTTCTCAACTTAAGCGGTCTCATCAAAAAAAATCATTATGGTATATGATCTTACTTCATAACTCTCTCTTTCGATATGAATCTATGTTTATTATATTCTTCAAAATTTTATTTATGTCTGATGAGGCTGATATATCAGCATAAACATAAGGAGTTCTCTGTAGGTAGAAGTATAAAATAGAGGAGAATTGAGCCTGAAATTCAAGTTTGGACTGTCATATAAGCCCAAAATAGGGTAGACCTGCAGAATAAAAACCAATCAATGGGCTGGGAGAAGTAAATGAGGCTTTTTTAACAAGATAAAATAATAAAAATGAAAATAAACGAAAAAAACAGGGAAAATATAAATCTACAAAAATCGCTTCTCTCTCCTCTCATTTTGCCTAAACGTCGTAAAAGATACAATTTACGACGTTGTATAAAGTCTATTCTCCCGCCTCATATATGTCGAATTTTATCAATATCAATAGTTAGGTAAATCGAAGGAATAGAATTATTATTCCTCTTTTTTATTTTTTTTATTTCTAAATTATTTTTTATATTTTCACTTAACTTTCGCTTTTTACACCTCTTTTTAATGCCTTGCTTCTGAGAGTGAGCTCACCTCTGCTCGAAAGAGGTCAGAAATGTGATGCTTTGTAGTAGAGACTTAAATATATCGTCACAAAGCCTTTTGAAAGATAGTGGCAACTATAACAACCTAAGTTATCCACACTTACCTGGCAGAGCATATCGAAGTGTATCAAAAGATATCAATAACATACGTACGTGAATTTTGTTAATTATCTTATAGTAATTAAATATTATTATAGGATATAATTATATTACTCACGAACGTAAGTTTTTAAATACATGTTATCCCCTCTCCTCTCTTCTCTACTTTGGGATCTCTGTCATTTTTGAAGATCATATCTACCGGATTTTTTTACCATTGGAGCGTCAGGACAGTAATAAAAAGTACAAAAATCATAACAAATGCATACTCACGAAGTGTGTTCTTAAAGAGACGATCTGCAAGATAGTTGTATGCTATTCCTGCCAAGCTGTAATAAAATGCAGTCAGAATAAGCGCAATAACGTTTATTTTCAGCGGTACAAATGATGCTATAAGTGCTACTTCAAACAAGAGTAACGCCAATACGACACTAAATGTCACGATCTTTTTATCAAAAGACTTTTCCAGCTTTACTGACCAAAAAAGCTGCATAGAGATTGTCAGAGCAAGAAATGCTATAATGAACGCATTAAGGATAAAGTTCAAACGAAACGATAATGTCACTAATGCAAACAAAAAAACAATAAATGTCTGCGTCAGATAATTAATGGAAAACGCTGCGCGATAAAGCTGTAAACTCCTCTCTACTCCGACATTAAATATATTCATTGTCAAAAGAACAGCATAATACCCAAGAGAAAAAAGAATGAGAAATGGTAATCGGGTTAACCAGCGTACCGGAAGCAGCGAATAAAAGAGATATAAGGCAATTGCAAGCATAATCGGCACTACAAATAACATATACCACTCTACCCTATCAATACCTTCAAAAACAGCAAAATATGTAGTGACATAAGAGACAATTAAAATAATCGGAAGAAAAACATACCAAGAGTCAGTGAAAGTAAAGAATGAACTGACCGTCAACAAAATCATCATAACCAATGTGGCAATGACAATACGGATTCTCTTCGGAATCAGATTAATGAAACTAAAAGCCTTCTGTTTCTGTTTCTGAGGCGTCAGTTTTTTTAGTGATAAAAACGGCAATTTGAATGAGAATTTAGACTTACTTGCCATGGCACTAGTATAACACTTGAGATGAGTTAGAAAAACTGATTATCAAGTACTAATATTCTGACTTTTTGCACTTGACATTCGACGTAATTTTCTTATACTCAACTAAATGGAAAATATTGATACTCTTGAACAAAAAGCGATTGACCACGCTGTTGAAGCAAACTGGGAAGGAGCGGTAGAACAGAATAAACTTATAATTGAGCAGGATGAACAAAATATGAATGCATTTCTAAGACTGGGATATGCACAGCTGCAGATTAATAATCTAAAAGAGGCAAAGAAGGCATTTAAAAAAGTACTGGAACTTCAGCCGAAAAATAACATTGCTGAAGAACATTTGGAAAAGATTGCCATTCTTGCTGATAAGAAGAAGAAACGACACATTTCTTCAACGAAATTTGATCCCGATCTTTTCATTGATATACCGGGGAAGACACGAACCGTCCATCTGGTAAACCTCGGCCAAAAAGAGGACCTTGCCGGAACAAGTATTGGTGAAGAAGTGTTTTTGAAAGAAAAAAGAAGAAAGCTTGAAGTACGTACTTCAAATGATGAGTACTTAGGATGTCTTCCCGATGACATTTCCAAACGTCTTGCCTACTTCATCAATGAAAGTAGCGAATATAAAACATATATTAAAGAGATCGATCTTACTGCTGTGGTGGTCTTTATCAGAGAGCTTTCTAAGGGCAAAAAAGTCAGACAGTATCCTTCATTTCCGTCAAATCCACATGTAATGCTCTCAGACATTAATCAGATTGAGCAGGATGAAGAAAAAGAAGGCGACCCTGAGACCGACGATGAGAGTGATGATGAAGAAATTGTAGAAGGCGATCTGGAGCTTGATGACGACCAATGGGAAGAGTTTGAAGAAGAAAAAGATTTGAGTTCGATTGTTCAGCTCGAAGACGAAGAGGAAGAAGAAGAATAATGCTCTACTTTATCCTTAAAAAACACAATTGATCCTTTCATTTTCCGCATGGAAAGCATCTTGCTGATCTCTTTGGGAATATGAAAATCCTTCATCGATATCCAAGCCATCACAAATGAGATCACAAACAATACGGCAATAATAATCAGAATAGTCATAGTAATATTATACTCTATTCAATCTCCCAGTCCTTTTCCCGTGCACCAAGGACAAAAATAATATCATACACGTCTGTTTTCCCCTGAACTAAAGGACACGTGAAATATGATGAGATATCCTGGGCAGTTTGAGTCGCAGTTTCTGACGAATATATCACCTCACACGTATCAGACCGTTTGATATCCAAAGAGACATCACTTACTCTTATCCCATTCCCTTCAAGAAGTGTACTTATTCTCGCTGCAGTTTTGTATTGGTGCGGGTATAGGATCTGCACACTTGCCTGGTCTTCCCGATAATTTGCCTGATACAGCAATCCAATACTTTTTTTCATAAAGGTATCATTTTGGAAAATCGTGTCACCCAACACATTATCAGTTTCTTTACGGTAACTGATGAGATTGAACTGTGTATCTTTTTCACCAATCAACAATAGTGCCAGATACAGACGATCCAGAACGGATGCGTTCCCAGACCAAAACAGAACATGAAAAGCAGAAGGCTTCTCTGTTGACTCTTCCGTATCACTTCCGTAATAAACCTCATTACTTTCCGGAAAGAAATAGTAATGAATAAAAGTAGTCGTAGTGGAAGCAAATGTCTTTTCCAAAAGATGAGCATTACCATCCAGTTTGGCCAGCTTCCCTAGTGAACCGATACGATACTGTCCGTACCCACCGGGAACATCTACTTTCAAATCAGAAGGAAAAGATATTTCATAATGTCGGTCTGTTTTGGTATCTATAGAATAATACCTTGTATGTGGCCCGTACATGACGAAGTTGATTCTGTCAGGACGAGATACAAATAATGAATGCGAAAAAAACATTACCCCTTTGTATAAAATGTAACCAAGAATAAAAGAAGATAATATGACATAAAAGAAGAGATATCTCGGTTTTCTTTTCCCGCTTACTGGAGTATGCCTCATTCCTCTACTCTAGCACAAATGCGCCTGATCTGAAAGCTCAATTTAGGTAAGAATTACTTCGTCAGATCTGCTTCACAATTTACACAGTAAATCGACTCTGGTATAAGCTCCAGTCTCTTTACCGGAATATCCTTATTGCATCTTTTGCAAACGCCATACATTCCCTTCTCATTTTGCTCTAACGCTATTGCAATATTCTCGAGCCTCTTTTCCAACGTCTCGATTTCAGCCTCAATTCGTTGATGACTTTCCTGTTCACGAACATCCGTATCTACAGCTGCATTATCATCAACATGTTCGGGATCACTGAACGGATCAGCCTTTTTCAGATCTTCCATTCTCTTAAGAATGCTCTCTTTTTCAGCAAGTAATGTTTTTTTGATATCGTCTTTATGTGACATAACAAATTAAATGAATATAATAATAGTTACTTTTTTTTCTGCTTGAAGGAGAAAACTCGTTTTACTGACCTCCAAATTGATTGTCTAAAATAATAGAGGAAGTAAACACTTACTGTCAAGACTAACAAACTACTAACTACTAGATCAAAGCTTACTGATTTAACCATTACACGAAACGCTTTTAGGTTATCAAACGCTACAGTGACCAGTCCGACACACCAGATAAAATATACAAAATTAAAGCCTTCATACAGTTGTCCGCGTCGAATTGAGCGTACAATTTTGTAAGCGAAAAAACTGGCAGCAAAAAATGCAAGAGTCTCGTAGAGAGCAGTAAGATGTCTTGCTCCGTCGAGATTGCGATACGTAAGTGCTAACAAAAACTTCGTCTGTGTCCCGATCTCAGAACCGGCAAAAAAAGCACCTAATTTTGCTATAGCAATAGATAACAAAAAAGGTGCAACAAAATAGTCAATAGCACGCATAAAGTTGATTTTTTTCCAACCGGTAAATATCAGCAAAAAAAGGAAAAAACCTGCTAAAAAACCCAGAAACCCGATACCGGGATAGCCGTTAATAAGAAGAAATTTAAGGAGATCATAGCCGAAATCCGAGAAATGCAGTGCCACAAACTGAATTCTCCCGACAAGTATCCCGCCTAATAATCCGAAGAAAACAGCGTCAAAAATTTCATCTTCTTTATATGAGGTAAGCGTTATGTTTTTCCAGAGAAAAAATGCTCCCCAGAAAAATGCAAGAACCAGAAATATGCCAAATGTATAGAGTTTGAAAAATCCTAAATCAAGTAATACCGGCAGCATATAAATATAAAAATACGTAATCCGTTAACTTTCAGAGTACTGTATCTAGTATAATAAAATTTTGCTGACAATCAATTAACAATTACTCACGTGAGATACGTATGTCTTCCAAACTCAAAGTCGGATTCGATCTGGACGGAGTACTTCTCTATAACCCTGCACGTATATTCCGACCCATTACCGTGGGATTAAAAACCATCATCAAGCCGAAATCAACAAAAAAAACACATTTTTATTACCCAAAGACGTTTCTTGAAAAATTGGTGTGGATTATCGTTCATTGGTCCAGCCTTTTTATCTCACCGGGCTTTGAAAAGGTAAAAAAGCTTGCTACCAAGGGCGATATCGAAGCTTACATTATAACCAGCAGATATGATTGCCTTAAAGCGGACTTTCAACGCTGGCTTAAAAAAATGGATTCAAAAAAGCACTTTCACGCAACATTTCATAACCAAGACAATTTACAACCTCATGTCTTTAAAGAAAAAATGATTAAAGAGCTTGGCTTGGATTACTTTATCGAGGATAATTGGGACATCGTCCAGCATATAAACAAAAATACGAAAGCAAAAGCGCTATGGATCTCGAATGCTTTTGATAAACACATTGATTATGACCTCAAATTTTTATCACTGAAAGATGCCATGGATTACATTGAGCAACATCTTATAAAATAAGGTATGAATATTCGCCGGTTTTCTTCACATGCAGCGCTTACCTTGATACTTATTTTAGCCTTTTTGCTTCGCATGTACGGTATAAACTGGGATTCGGGCTACCATTTTCATCCTGATGAGCGCATGCTGATTATGGTAACCGAGCGTATTGAGTTTTTTTCTCAGCTTAATCCTGATTTTTTTAATTACGGCAGTCTACCGGTTTATATTCTTGCTGCAGTTGCGCAAATAGGACAGAACTTCACAAAGATACCGCTTGATACATACGATGGTTTGTTGCCTGTAGGACGGGTCTTATCACTCATATATGATCTCGGTGTTGTAGTCATGATTTATAAGATTGCACAGCTCCTTTTCAAAAAAAGATCTCCAGCAGCATGGGCTGCGTTTTTCTACGCTGTTGCGTTCTTCCCTATTCAAAACAGTCATTTCTTTATCGTTGATACCTTCCTCAATTTTTTTATAACGCTTCTTCTCTATCTTATATTGCTCTATCAGAAGAAACCGAGTATTCGAACAATTGTTTTTATGGGAATTGTATATGCTGCAGCACTTACAACAAAAGTTACGCCGGTCATCTTTTCTCCTCTGTTATTATTGGTCTTCCTTCTTCCAAAAACCTACCATGAGAACTTTTTTACTAAAATCGGCGAATTATTTCATAAAGATCGGTTAAAAACATCGGGAGGAATCCTCCTCAAAAAAAGAATTGCTGTTCTTTCTATTTTTGCCTGTACGACTGCCCTATTCTCTTTTTTTTTCATGCCGTACGGCTTTATTGAGTGGCAGCGATTTTTAAAGGATATTCTCCTGCAGGTGAGAATGAATTCTGATCCTTATGTCTTTCCGTATACACTTCAATATATTGGTACTCTCCCCTATCTCTATTATTTGGAAAACTTATTTCTGTGGGGTCTCGGTCCGGTGCTATCAACGTTCAGTTTGACGGGCATTTGTATTTTTATCGTAAAAATGATCCATGGCAGCTTTTTGCGAAAAAGAACAATTAAAGAAACTTTGACGAGGATACTGCAATCGCCTTTCACTCTCTTTTTCCTTTTTTACTTACTTTATTTTGTGATTATCGGAAAATCAGCAGTAAAATTTATGCGATATATGCTTGTAATGTATCCTTTTTTTGTTGTCATGGCAGGGTATGGAGTATCCGTCATTCTGGGCTTATACCGGCCCCACAACGGTTTTTTGACAAAAGCTTCAATGCTCCCCAAACTGGCACTTAGTGTCAGCTTTATTTGTTTTTCCCTGTTA
>Ga0210057_1010975_pt1 | contig 10127 bp, 3 predicted proteins | sample CryGeyCG2114_010_2_FD_183968 | JGI IMG/M metagenome (GOLD analysis project Ga0210057, IMG submission 183968) | Groundwater microbial communities from aquifer - Crystal Geyser CG10_big_fil_rev_8/21/14_0.10 (SPAdes) (version 2) | ecosystem: Environmental > Aquatic > Deep subsurface > Groundwater ...
AGCGTATCGCGGCATGGGCTCTATTGGAGCTATGCGGCGGGGTTCAAAAGACAGGTATGGCCAAGGTTCTGTTAATGACAGCGCCAAGTTTGTTCCCGAAGGAATTGAAGGAAGAATTTTATACCGCGGGCACGTGGAAACCGTCTTGCACCAAATTTCCGGAGGAGTTCGGGCGGGCATGGGATATGTGGGCGCCAAGACTATTCCTCATCTCCAGCAGAAAGCCCAGTTTGTAAAAATCACCAACGCGGGATTGCGCGAGAGCCATCCGCATGACGTGGAGATAACCAAAGAAGCGCCGAATTATTTAAAGACGGCGGTGATGGAGTGATGGTGTATTAGAATATAAGGATTATCAGCGTCAGGATAACGAGTACGGGAATCTGCAGCATGAATCCTTGCTTTAGGTTGAGCCTTATTTTAAATATTTTGTGAGTTGACGCGTGGAGATTCCGGTACCAATTTAAAAAAGGCGCGCCCGTTAATTCATGGAATCCCCACAAGGCGTCCGGCAGAATGGCGCCGGCTATGCCGTAGAATATTCCGGTAAGCTGGGGGAGATCGGAATATACAATCCACAAAACACTGACCGCCATTAAAGAGGCAAAATCTAAAATAGCGGCCGCCATAATCCTCCGCCTGGTGGTTTTAAAAAGTTTCCATTTTACTATTCCTTCATCTCCATGGGGGATAGCGTCTAAAACAAAATGGGAGACAAATCCGAGCAAAAAAGCAATCCAAGGCTCGTCTACAAATTGGCCAATGGCCGCTCCCGCGGCCGCGTGGACAGTTATATACATATTTAATTTGTGATATTATATTCCCATTATAACATAAAAGATTGAAATTTTAAATTATTTATGGTATACAAAACAGTGTTAATAATGGGAATGCGCCGGGGTAGCTCCCTCCTTCGCTTTCGAGTACGAAAGCTGCGAAGGGCGAGTAATGTGTGAATAATGCATGTCTTGCTGTTCGAAGCTCCTGTATTCAGGAACGCAGTCCGGGCCGGGGTAGCTCAGTTGGTTAGAGCATAGGACTCATAAACCTAAGGTCGACGGTTCGATTCCGTCCCCCGGCACCACGCTTAGCGTGGTGATTGGGACGCTTAGCGTCCCACCATTTTCAAATAAATGATTGACAAAATGCCCATGTATGTTAGTATAGCCACGACCCAGTAAATTTATGCCGCGGGGTGGAGCAATGGCAGCTCGCCAGGCCCATAACCTGGAGGCTGAGGGTTCGAGTCCCTCCCCCGCTACCAAAAAACAGCCCACGCACGTGGGCTGTTTTTTTGTGATATACTGAAACAGGTATGTGTTCACGCAATACAGGCAAAAGTAAAAAAATTGATATTTTGGGGCACGCGCTATTTGGCCGTAATTGACGATACTTATATTGTCGCCGACAGTGTTGTTGTCAACATGAAATCCGGCCGCATCGTTAAAGACGTGCCTACATTCGATTTGAGAGGAGAACCAGGAACACGGGCCATCCGCTACTACGGAGACCAGTAATTTTTTGCCGCCTTATGCAGTCTTTTGCCAGAAAAGCCGCAAAAGTTGACATTCTTGGCTGGATAGTTCTATTTTTACTGTATGAAAGTAATACTTAAATTCTATGCCTACCATGCCTTTCACCAAAATTACCACTAAGCGCCAAGTTACCATACCCGGTCAATCTTTTTTCACAAAATACCCGGCATCCCTCATTGCAGACCAAAAAAATGGAAGCGATATTTATACCCTGCGCCGTGTCGGCGCTCGCCATTTCTATTTCCCGTTGACAATTTGCGCTTCTTTCCTTTACAAATTCCCCAAAACTCGTTAAAGTGTGCTCTTGGATGTTAGTTTCCAAATATGCGATTTTTAGAACAATTCAGCGGCCTATTCGGCTTTAACGCGTTTGCTCTGCTTGCGGCCGGCATTTTCAAGCCCCTTTTAAAACCCCTTTATGTACGGGGTTTTTTGTTTATCCCGCACCTTTTCGATAAAAAGGTGCAGGATTATCGGGTAAAAATGTGGTAGAATAGCTTACGTTAGAAGCAAATAAAAATATATGTTTATCAAAAAATCAACATTAGAGAAATTGCTGTATACTTTGCTTATTTATATTGGCATTTTTGTCTTATTCGGAATCGCGGCGTATGTGTATACTGTTGCGAATGTTGATCCTGAACGGCGTTTTTTACGGAGCCTTTCCGAAGATGGGATGCTTTATGCCAGCATGTTCCTTCTGGTTGGCGGTATTGGCATTTTTGGCCTGGCTGGATTTGCCGGATTTCCGTTCATGTCTTTTATTATTATCAATACTATTATTTATCGGTTTGTCAGACGGCTCTACAATTCCGGAAGATTGCGCGCTTTGAGGATAGTTGTTGCGGTGTTTGTTGTTTTCTCTTTTGCCTGCCTTATTCCCGTATATGTCTATCAGTCGCATATTAGCGCTGTCGCCGGAAAAAAGAATTCAGCGCAAAATAAATATTACTGGGAAAAGTATGGAACCGAGGAAGAGGTTGAGTTGCCGTATAAGCTGATGTTTGCTGGAAATAATAATAAGGTTTATTTAATTGATGCAACTGGAATTACGGAAACCATATTATATGATTACTCGGATAATCAGGATATACAAATAAAGTATATTTCACCAAAAGGTTCATATTTTGTAGATACTGGGTTTAAAGGAGAGAGAGAGAGAACAAGTACTTCAGATTGTGCGTGCTGATTCTTTGGAACCAATATTTGATCTAAATATTTCAAAATCAGAAAAAATAACAGGCTATATTAGCCGCCCGGACGCCTGCACTTGGTCTGATGATGAGAGATTTTTGGCTTGTTGGCATAATGTCAGTCGCGATTCTCTTGTTTTATTTGATATATTTAAACAACAATATATATATATATATATATAGCAATCAACCTGCATATAATGCCTTGAATTTTAAAACATGGAGCGAGAGAAAGTTTAATGTTTCTTTTAGCCAAATGTCAGATGCTTTATATAACGACTACGGCGGGGATGTATACAAGGTGGACAACTTACAAGAGATGAGCCAGAGCAACCTTACCATTAAACCGCATATCATAAAACTAGAAAATATGCGCCCTTGCAGGATGGCTACTTTTGACAATAATGCAATCTATTGTTCGGTAAAAGCGGAAGAAATAGGCAAGATAATAGAGGACCAAGATAATATAAATATAATAGGCAACCAGTATCCAGGTAAAAAGTATTTTATTATAAAACAAAACATTAATCAAAAATCACCCCAAGATTATCAAGTCCTTAATCTTGCCCCGCTCATGGATGCGTATCATCTTACAATACTTAGCGATACGCACATTGCCGCTGGAGATGAAATTATCAACATGAAAACTAAACGCATCGTAAAAGATCCTCCTTCTTTCGGTCTTGGCGGGTCGGCAGACATGCGAGCAATCAGATATTACGGAGACCAATAGATTATTGTAAATTATGCCAGTCTTTGCTAAAAAAGCCGCGAGAATAATTGAGGGTTGTTTTGTTGTATATTTCGCGCTGGCGCCGGTTTTAAATGTTTTGGCGCAGACAAGCGTTCAGGTTAGCGTCGAATCAGGCATCCAAGAGCAAGAAACAGCAAAAGACGAGCGTTATTCCGGAGTAGAGCCAGGCTCTTGGCAAGAGAGGATTTTGGATGAATTAACCCCGAAATACCTAAGAAATGACAGCCGAACTGATATTGATTATCCAGTTGACACTGGATATTTAAAAGGACATCTTGCGCGCCCCATAGAGCAAAATCAAGGCCAGACATCTGTTGCCCAAGACATTGTCCCAGCCCGGAACAATGAATCAGACGCTGGAAAAAAAGATGAATTAAAACCAACAACAAGCTTTTTTAACGCGGAAAAATACGCTCTCTTTAAAACTGAAATCGAGGCTTCAGCCAGCCAAAGCGCCCCAATCATCCAACAAGAACAAGGTCGGAACACCATCATCCCCAATCAGCCGGAGATATATTACATTCAGAACAGCGCCAGTAATCCAGCGGTTTGGCAGAGCGCTTCATGCGGATTTTCGCAGGAGAGTGTTATTATTATTGGAAGCGATTGCTTGGAATACGGCAATAACGCTGATACCTGGATGATTTATGGGCCATTTGATTTAAGCAATGCGAAAACCGCGAATCTGGAGTTCCAATATTCCGCGGACATAGAAGAATATTATGACAGATTCTCCTGGTACGCGTCGCCTGATAAAATAAAATGGCAAGGAGCGCAGTTCAGCGGAAGCACAAAAGGAGCGAGCGAGCGCGGGGAATTGGATTTAAGCGAATACGCCGGAGAAAAATCCGTATGGGCCGCGTTCCGGTTCCAAAGCGATTCCAGCGCGTCCAGCGGCTCTTTGGCAATAGATGACATCCGCGTCCAAGAATATGTTGATTCTCTGCCTGATTTATACGAATACTCGCGATACGCCGGAACTGGCGGAACATACGCGCCCGGAGATTACATAAGCGGAGGAATCTCCATACGCAACCAAGGCTCTATGACGGCGGCCGCCAGCCAAGTGTATTATTATTTCCAGCCTAGCGGGCGCTCTTACACATCCCAATACCAAGTGGGGCATGACGACATCAGCTCTCTAGCATTCGAGCAGTATCAAGATGCGACATTTGATTGGCCTATTCCAGCCGGCACGCCAAGCGGAACTTATTATTTTTATTATTGGATAGATGCTGAAGGCTTGGTTACAGAAAGCAATGAGGATAACAATAAAGGATATTGGACTATTACAGTTGAAGACAATCCTGATTTAACGACTTTAAACGGGTTTATTTCGGATACTACTGTATTTCCAGGGCAAACTGTTTCTATAAGCTTGAATGTGAAAAATCAAGGAGTTGGAACTGCTGGTTCGTCGTGGATAAAATTTTATTCTAGGAAAGGCGCGCTAGTGTTTGATGAGAATTCTAGAATTTCAACCAGATATATTCCCGCGCTTTCATCTGGTTCATTTGCTTCAACAGGAACATTTCACTATACGTTTCCGCCTGATTTAGAACCCGGGACATATTCGTTGTATTATTGGATTGACGCGGAAGAAGATGTCGCCGAAAGCGATGAAGGAAACAATCAAGGAGAGTGGACTATTACAGTAAGCTCATTGCCGGATTTATACCGCAGCGCGCCATCTTATAACGCTTCAACTCTTAGGCCCGGGGAAACATTTGTATTTGATGTTGATATTATAAATGGCGGCGGCGGAGACGCGGAAGAAGAAAGCCAGGTGTATTATTATTTTGAACAAGGCTCATGCACATTTAGCGATTCATATTATTTTAATATTTTAAATGTTCCAGCTCTTGGAGCAGGGTTAAAAGCGCATCATCATGTTGAATATACTATTCCCGGGGACGCAACTCCCGATGAATATAGCTTTTGTTATTGGATTGATAAATTATATTCAGTTTTAGAAAGCAATGAAGATAATAATAAATACAGCATTCCTATTACCGTGCAAGAGCCATTGCCCGATCCGGCTGATTTATACACCTATACTAAAGGCCTTGATAAGCTGGAATTTGAAATAGGCGAGGAGATTCTAGGTTCAGTAACTATCGGAAATCAAGGCGAGGCTGCGGCCGGGCAAAGCAAAATATATTATTATTTCAGCCAGGACAACCATAACCATAATCTTGATTACCAATTCGGAGATGATGACGTGCCGTCTCTTGCTCCGGGCCAAATATCAACCCAGACTTTTAATTTTACTCCGGATGTAGATGCGCCAGGCGCGTATTTTATTTATTATTGGATAGATGCCGGGCAGGTAGTGGCAGAGAGCGATGAAGATAATAATTTGGGGTATTGGGAGATTGCGCTTACAGCGCCGGCTGTTACAGGCCCGGATTTATCTGTTTCGTCTAAATCGGATATTACTGGCTCGCTTGCGCGCGGCCAAACAATTCATGGAGAATTGACAATAAAAAATATTGGCGCTGATTCCGCTAATGCCAGCAAGGTATATTATTATTTTAAGCAAGGCGAACAGATTTATTCGCTTGCGTATCAAGTTGGAGATGATGATGTTCCTTTTCTTGCGTCCGGCGCCGAGGATGTGGAAACTTTTGACTGGGTTGTGCCTGATACCACGGAACCGGCAGCATATCGCTTTTATTATCAATTGGACGCGAAGCAGGAAATCGCGGAAGCGAATGAAGATAATAATTTTGGGGGCTGGGATATTGTTATCGGTTCAAGTTCTTTGCCGGATTTGACGCAGAATAAAGATGCTGATTTGAACGGCTCATCATTTGAACAAGGAGCCGTTTTGGAAATGGATGTGCATTTGGCAAATTATGGATCAGCCGGCGCCGGTTCTTCATTTGATGTTAGTTATTATATCGAGAATGCGCAAAGCGCCGGCACCGCCCCTCAATCAAGCCCTATTAAAACAACTTCATTTCCGCCAATGCCTGCCGGAGAAAACAGGGATGCGTCTTTTTCGCATATTTTTGCTTTCGATGAGGAACTTGGAACTTATCGCATTTTTTACTGGATTGACGCCGGCATGGCTATTGCGGAGTCAAACGAGAGCAACAATATTTTTTATCGGGATGTTTCTGTGGTCGTCTCTCAGGGTTCGGGCAATAATCCCGGGGCCGCGGATTTGGCGGCCAGCGCGTTTACGGTTGGTCCGCTTTCCGCTCGCTTGGGCGATGCCGTGAATGTTCGCATTGATGTGAAAAATATCGGTTCCGTTGCCACGAATAAGCCGGGTATGGTGCGGGTGTATTTTAAGCAGTCGCCTCGTTTATATACTTCTGATTTTGAGGTTGGGTCCGGCTCGTTTCCGCGTTTGGCTTCGCAGTCTTCCTCCAGCAAGTATTTTTCTTTTACTGTTCCGGATGGGCCGGTGGGGGAGTATTTTGTGTATTATTGGATTGATCCTGACAGCGCGATTGATGAATCTGATGAAAATAATAATGCCAATTTTAAGTCTGTTGATGTTGCCCTTGCTTTGGCCGAGGTTGCGGAATTAAGATTTGCTTATATTTCTTCGCCTCAGCAGATTGGGGCGCCGTTTAATGCAACTATTACTGCTTATGACGCGCAAGGCGCTGTTGTGTCTGGTTTTTCTGGTAGTGTTGGTTTAAGCAGTAACGCGGGTAGCGCTAGTGTGCGTCCTTCTAGTGTTAATATTGTTAATGGGCAGTGGACAGGGGAGGTTGTTATGTTGAAGGCTAGCAAAAATATTTATTTAAAGGCAAGTACTTCAGCAGGTAATTTTAATAGTAAAGTGTTTGATGTTGCTAGTGATGTCTCTGAAACTGGTTCAGTAAGCGGGCGAATTGATTTTAAGTTGGCACAGTCGTTTATCAATCAGTCTAGTGAAAGTAATGATTTAGTTAAAATCCATGTTGATGATCTTGCTGGTAATTCTGTTAAAACACAAGATACACTAAACCATACGTATTCTATTGATGATTTGTCGATTGGCAATTACGTGGTGTACGCGGAGCATGTTAATTCTCACGAAACTAGCAGAAAACTTGATGTAAATATCTCTAAGTCTCAGCCAAAAGTGGCAAATTTTGAATTAGTTTTGAATTGCCCTGCCATCAGCGACCGGAATCCGGTCTTGCTGGTGCCGGGGGTTATGGGTTCTCGAGCAGAAGATAAGACATTTCCTATTCTACCTGCTGAACGAAATATATTTTGGAATTCAGAAAAATTAGCCATTATGGATATTAATATGCCTTTTTTTAATACTCCAGGATGGGCAACACTAAAAGAAAAACTAACTGATCCTAATCATTTTGTAGGCAGTACTCCATATTTTGAAGGGTGTAATTTATTTGAGGTGCCGTATGATTGGAGGTCAGATTTAGATGACAGTGTAACACTTTATTTGCATCCATGGATTCGTGAAGCAAAACAAATATCAGGCAAAAACAAAGTTGATATTATTGCGCACAGTATGGGAGGTCTTTTGGCTCGGGCGTACATACAAGGAGATTATCCTAATTGCAATAACACTGGTTGTGATGTAGATAAATTTGTTATGGTTGGCACGCCGAACCAGGGTTCCGCGAATGCTTATTATGTGTGGGAAGGCGGAGACCCTTGGCTGTTAAATGAGATTACTGGAAAGTTTTGGAAAGATAATACAGTTGGATATGCTCCAGCTCTTGGGGACTGGATTTCGCATACTTATTGGAAAGTAACAGAAGGAAATTATAAAGAAGAAAAAAGTGGCGGAAGCACATGGAAGAAACCATTTATAAGCTTGGATAAAGATGATAACATAAAAATTTTAGAATGGTATACAGGAAGCCCAATAAATAATTTTAATCCTTATGGTACTGATGCTGGTGTTATTGGGTTGAAGCAGTTATTGCCAACTTATGGGTTTTTAAATAGAGGCGATCCAGATCCATTCAGATTAGATAAAGTTAAGAATACTTTTCTCATTGATTTGAATTCAGACGAAAATAAATCATTATATGCAGAAAATAGATTTCGCATGAAAGATGGCACAAATAATACAGTTGACACCGCGGTTTTTGTTGGAATAAATAAGAATACTATTGACACCATAAAAGTATATAATAGCGATAGCAGTTCCTTATATAGAGATGGAATTCCAATAAAAGACGCTTGGTATAATGGATTGTTAAATAAGATTCCATATTTAGGTGACTTATTTTTTGAAACAAAACGGGGAGCAAGTATGAAGAAGATTGGCGACGGCACAGTACGAGAAGATAGCGCGAGTTTGCCGTATGATGAGGGTTGGGCCCGGGCAAAAGTTACGGCAGAAGCAGAACATGGCGGACTAATAAAGCCTTTTGCTGACGCACTGGTTAAATTTTTGAAAGGCGAAGTGCCGGATGGAAAATCAACGCTTGAGCAAATTATGGGTGCGGCCGCGGCTAATACTGTTGCCGCAGACGAAGACGCCCCCACGTCCATCCTCGGTTTCTCGTTTGACGGCCGCCTCACCCCCCACATAATCAGCCCCAGCGGCAAACAGAGCGGCATAGACGCAGGCGGAAATAGGGTAGACGAAATTCCGGACTCGCAAATTAATGTGCGCTCTGATTCCGGCGGAATAAAAATCAACAATCCGGAAACTGGAGTTTACACGCTCAATATCTACAGCCCATACCAAGAAGACGCCAGCATCCATTTTGAATATCTGGACGCGGAAGCAATGTTAAGCAAAGATTACCGGATATTTACCACGGCCACCAGCACCGCTTATTTATTCACCATCAATCCGGAAAACCAGGAAAAAGTTATCATCAATCAGCCAATATCAGAGTCCAGGAACGTAAGCGCGCAATATATAAATGGATTAACAAGAGTGCAATGGCAAGCTCCAGAAACAGGGACAGCATCAATCTATAAAGTATACGTGAAAAATTCAGAAGATTTTTATTTCTCCCAAATTGTTGAAACAGAGCAGTTGTGGCTAGACACTCAAGACGATTGGGCAGACCAAGAAGAAGATATGCCACAACTGTACGCGGTGAGCGCCATAAACTCAAGCGGAAAAGAAAGCTTCATGTCTGAAGTAGTAATCAATAACGACCAAGACAATGATGGCCTCTCCGACAGTGAAGAAGCAAACTATGGCACAGACACAAATCGCGCAGACACAGACGGAGATGGATTGAGCGATTTAGAAGAAATAACCAACAGTACCAATCCCCTGATTTTTGACACAGACTTAGACGGGTACAGCGACTTTGAGGAAAGCGAACAAGGCACCGACCCGCTGGATGAGGAATCATTCCCTCCGCCCTCGGCTGATTTGTCCGTCAGCATAACGCCGTCTTTTTCCTCGCTTCCAACCGGAAACAAATTGGATTATTTTATCACTGCAGCCAACAACGGCCCGTCAGAGGCTCAATTTATGGTTCTCACCGACACCTTGCCCGAGTCCGCGGTATTTTTTTCCTCCAGCGCGTCTCAAGGTTCTTGCTCACACCAGAGCGGCGCCGTAACCTGCCAAATCGGAACATTAGCCGCGGGCGCCAGCGCCACCGGCACTATTGCGGTTTTACCGTCAATCGCGGGCAATATAACAAACATCATTACTGTTAGCGGCAATGTTACAGATAACAATCCAGCCAACAA
>Ga0210057_1010977_pt1 | contig 10125 bp, 8 predicted proteins | sample CryGeyCG2114_010_2_FD_183968 | JGI IMG/M metagenome (GOLD analysis project Ga0210057, IMG submission 183968) | Groundwater microbial communities from aquifer - Crystal Geyser CG10_big_fil_rev_8/21/14_0.10 (SPAdes) (version 2) | ecosystem: Environmental > Aquatic > Deep subsurface > Groundwater ...
CGGAGTAGAACCAGAGCTTATTGGACAGTTGAAGACTGATGCAGAACTTCAGAAATATGTTCTTGTATCGACCCTTTCAAATTCTATTAGGGCAGGTATCAAGTTGACTCAAGCGGAGATGCAAATACTAACAACATCAGAAAAGCTTTCACCAATGGTCACTGATATTATTGGGAAGAATATAAGTGTCAAGGGCGCAATTGATCAAATGCGTAAAAATGGATTGGTAAAATCAAGAACGATTCCTGAGCTTTTTAATGAGATGGGAGATCGTAAAAAAGGCTTAATGCTCATTTTGGCCGCGTTGGGATTGATATCCGCCCCTGTATGGTTGCCTGCAGTTTCTGGTGCGGTTGCTCCTATGTTTGTTAGATAAAAATTACATATAAAATAATTTACTCAGATATCTAGATTATTTTTATCTCTTTCTCCTTGATCCCTGCAATAGACAATGATATTATGAATAATATATGTCTCTTAGATGGCGGGGTAAATTTTTTGCAATAATATTAGCAGGTTTTTGTTTCCTTTCGTATGGCGCCAAAGCCTCAAACGCCCAATCCACACCCACTCCGACCAAAGTGCCAGTCAACATGTCTCTTATCTCCACTTATAAAGATTATATTAGTCAGAGTGAAGTTACTGTTGGCAAGCGGGTCGGTTTTGAATTTTTACTGCCAAACATATCTGGAGCATGTGGAAGCACCGGTACTCAATCGGCTTCATTTAGTATGGAGGCTAGGAATGCGGGAGACTTCTTTTGGCAGGTAGCATTACCTTCTGTATCTAACTTTAGAAAAATAGAAACGACCGGCCAACAGCCAAAAATGATAGGAGAAAATAATTTTCAAACTTTGGGTGATAAATTTGTTAGAGTCAGATGTATAGAGAATGGTGTTACTAAATTAGAAACTCAAACTATTTCTCTTACAGTTTCTCCCGATACATCAACAAATACACCAACACCAACTCCAACATCCATTCCGCAACCAACTTTTATAAATGTCATTACAGTGACTAAAGCCGTTTCGCCAACCGCAACAAGAACTCCAACCCCGACAAGAACACCTACTCTTGTACCACCAACCGCCACCTTGACACCAACCTTTACAGTTGTCCCCACTCCCACACCTCCTTGGATATATATTGATCCGACGTCCAATACCACTAAGGTATTTGGTCAGGTGAGGCTTGTTGACCAAACTAATCCTGCAAATGATGGGTTTTGGAGAAAGGATAAGACAGTCTGTAATGGGAATAATTTTTATGAGTCTGTCACTATGAATGTCAATGGATTTTATCTTGATCGGTGTGATGGGGCAACAACTCCATATTTTTCCAGAATAATATCCTTACCTGCAGGGTATAATCATACCCTTCAAAATATACCACCAGGGTATGTATGTACCGGCTGGGCTCATTACAATCGTAAAATTTCTACAAATTCGTGGGCTCTCCAAGGTAGTGGGTCTGGTTGTAGCACAGGAGTTAGAACTATTGCAGTTTTACAGCCGGCAAGTGACTTTTATAATTCTCATTATTTTCTATTTACTATTGAGCCAATAGCCCCTACATCAACAAACACACCAACACCAACTCCAACATCCATTCCGCAACCAACTTTTATAAATGTCATTACAGTGACTAAAGCCGTTTCGTCAACCGCAACAAGAACTCCAACACCAACAAGAACCCCAACCCCAGTACCACCAACCAATACACCAACATCAACACCAACAAGAACACCTACTCCTGTACCACCAACAAAGACTCCTACTCCAAAACCAACCAGTACCCCTACTCCAAAATCAACCAATACACCAACTCCAACCAATACTGCAACACCAACCAGTACTCCAACACCGACCGTTGTCCCAGTAACCCTCTCTCTTATTCCAAACCCAACTCTATATCCTGGATATGTAAGTCCCAGTGAGATTGTCCTTAATAAAGAAGTAGGATTCAAGTTTATAATTCCATCAACATCAGATCTTGGTCCATGTGCAACCATAAATACTCAAACCACTGCATTTATTCTTGAAGCAAGAAATCCTGGAGACCTATTTTGGCAAGCGGCTCTAGGAGATGTATTTACAAAACCCAATACTACCGGCTCTACTATCACAATGACAGCCACAAATACCTTTAGAACACTGGCCACAAAAGAAGTCAGAGTCAGATGCCAAGATAATGGTGTTACAAGATTACAATCTCAAACCATGACTCTTTCGATCCTCAGTCCAACAGCAACCCTTACCCCAACTCCAACCGCAACAAGAACCCCAACCCCAGTACCACCAACCAATACACCAACATCAACACCAACAAGAACACCTACTCCTGTACCACCAACAAAGACTCCTACTCCAAAACCAACCAGTACCCCTACTCCAAAATCAACCAATACACCAACTCCAACCAATACTGCAACACCAACCAGTACTCCAACACCGACCGTTGTCCCAGTAACCCTCTCTCTTATTCCAAACCCAACTCTATATCCTGGATATGTAAGTCCCAGTGAGATTGTCCTTAATAAAGAAGTAGGATTCAAGTTTATAATTCCATCAACATCAGATCTTGGTCCATGTGCAACCATAAATACTCAAACCACTGCATTTATTCTTGAAGCAAGAAATCCTGGAGACCTATTTTGGCAAGCGGCTCTAGGAGATGTATTTACAAAACCCAATACTACCGGCTCTACTATCACAATGACAGCCACAAATACCTTTAGAACACTGGCCACAAAAGAAGTCAGAGTCAGATGCCAAGATAATGGTGTTACAAGATTACAATCTCAAACCATGACTCTTTCGATCCTCAGTCCAACAGCAACCCTTACCCCAACTCCAACACCAACAAGAACCCCAACCCCAGTACCACCAACCAATACACCAACATCAACACCAACAAGAACACCTACTCCTGTACCACCAACCAATACACCAACATCAACACCAACAAGAACACCTACTCCAACTGCAACCAGTACTCCTGTACCAACTCCGATACTTGTAAATCTATCGTTGATTTCTGGTTATGTCAATGTAAATCCTAGAATTGTTGTCAAAGACAAAGAAGTTCACTTTGAATTCACCTTGCCTGATATTCCTGGTGACTGTGGAAGGTCGACCAATCAGGCTAGACCATTTACTTTTGAGAGAAGAAATATTGACGATCCTAATTATGGAGTAGAGGCTGGAGCAATTTTTACAAAAATTAATGGCACGCCTGAGAAACCTACATTCATGAAAGTATCATATACTTTTACTACTACAGCAGATCAAACAGTGATAGTGAGGTGCATAGATAATTATAGAACGGTTGCCATATCTCAAAATTTGCCTTTAAAAGTCTTGGCAACAGATCCGGGGCCTGGTCCAACCTTTACTCCTACTCCAACTCCAACGGCAACTATTACTCCTACTCCAACTCCAACGGCAACCTTTACTCCTACTCCAACACCCACTATCACTCCTATCCCTTGTGCCAGAAGATCGGAAGGGGATGCAAACTGTGATGATAGGATTGATCTTTTGGATTTTGTCTGCTGGAGGATAGAATTTTTGGATCCACAATCACCAAATAGATGTCATAGCGCTGATTTCAACCAGTCGGACGGAACTGATATACTGGATTTTGTAATTTGGAGAATTAGTTATCTACAATCGATAAATCAATGAAATATATATTGACAAACAGAAAATATTTTAAAATAGGACTTTTTGTAGTTGTTGGAGCAGTATTTTTATTTGGCATTTTCCAATATATCGGACCGAGTTTGAGAAAGTATTTTGCCGCAAATCCTGCAGTTCAAATCACCCTCACTCCAACGAAAGCCAATTTGAAAACAAATGAAGAATTCCAAATAAGTATGCAGATAGTCGATGGCAATGTATCTGCAATTGATCTGAGTCTTGAATATGACAGTGATAAGCTGGCTTATTCAAAAGAATATGAACCAACAAATTCTGGCTTTATACCTCTGGATCCTGATTATTTTGATACACCTTGGCTCGAAACTACGACAGATACGACAACTGGTAAAAAGAAACTGAGAATGGTGGTTCTGGCAAAATCGGATGCAACAAAACCAACACCCACTCCGCCATACGCCATTCAATTTGGTTTAAGATTTAAGGCATTAACCGCTGGAATTGCAACTGTCAAAATATTGCCAGAAACAAAGATTGCCGGCCAGGATGGGTCTGGACCGGCAACAAATTTTGATTTTACACCAGACTTAACCACTTCTGTAAATATTTCAGAATCAAACACCTGCGTCTGTACAAATGATCTGGTGAGTACCGACAATTGTGACACTGGTTTTGCCCCGATTTGTAGTGCGGATAATGCCAATCAATGCGCCTGTGCTGAAATAGTTGATTTTCCAACAGACACACCAACTCCGACACCAACTCCAGCAACCGAAGTTTCCGAGACACCTACCCCAACTCCGACTGTTGTTGCCGGCACGGTCACACCCACAAGTCCCATAACTCCGCCACTCACTATTTCGCCTCCCAGTGACTTGATTGCAGATGTGAAATTAAATATGAAAATCAGATTTCAGGGCGTAGTCACAGAGCCGATAGATCAATTTAGAGAGCAGGACGTCAAAGTCACATTTTTATCAAATGACAAGCAATTCAAAAAAGAAGCAACTGTCCAATTCAATGCCGATGGTGGAGGAATTTGGATTGGTTCTCAGGAGCTTATCGGAGTCCCGATCGGAAAGAGTTTTAGTGTACTTTTAAAAGGTCCAAAACATTTGCAAAAGAAAATATGCGAGTCTGATCCCAAAGAGCCAATTCCAGGTGGTTATATTTGCAAAACAGGAAACATAACCCTCACTGAGGGCGATAATGATTTTGATTTTTCGGATGTTGTAAATCTAGCCGGGGATATACCGATCCAAAACGGTATAGTTGATTCGATGGATATTATTTTTATTAGACAAAATTTTGGCAGTCAGGACAGCGAAAAACTTTCAAAAGGGGATTTAAATATGGACGGGATAATCGATACTCAGGATTATTCTCTGGTGATTGCCGCTCTTGCCTTTAAGTATGATGATAACTGAGTACTAGCAGTTAGGTTATAGCTGTTAGGAATTAGCTTGTAGCTGGTAGATCAGCGGCTCAGCTAAAATAATTGTAAAGTGTAAATTGTAAATTGAATAAAAATTTAAAATTTTAAATTGAAAATTGTTTAAAGTTATATGTTAAACTAAATTTATATGAATCCTGATAATCCGACAAATCAATATGGACAACTGAAATCTTCAGATATGCTTGATAAATCCGGCAGGCAAGACAATCATAGTATTCGGATGATTTTTATCACCATATTAGTCATTTTCGTAAGCATTGGCGGATATATCATTCTTTCCAACCCGGAGCTTAAAGCAAGGACAAAAGAAGCGCTTAAATTGGCTCCAAAAAATATCGAACAAAACACAGTCGATCGCAGGCAGTCTTTGAAGTTTGTCGAATCAAAAATCTCCGACCGACAACTTCCCTGGATTGAAGTCAAGCCAGAATCAGACAAATTTTCAGTCGGTAAGGAGTCCACTATTTATATTACCGGCAATTCTAGTGGGAAAGATATCACTGGCTACGATTTGCTTATTGGTATTGATAAATCGTATTTTGATATCGTGAGTATCGAATCTCAAATTGAGGGATTTAATATATTCCATTTTGATCGGGAACTATATCAATCGATTACTGGAATAAAAGCACCGGAAGACAAAGAAACGACACCATTTGCAGATACAAAGATCGTCAAGGTTGTGGTTTTGCCTAAAATGAAAGGCGAGTCACTCATCACTGTTTTGGGGTCAAAAGATCAGGAAAAAACGCAGTTTGTTGACTCAGATGTAAATGTTATCTCGCCACAGATTGGTTCGTACTTAGTAACAATTCAGTAATTTTTAAAAATATGCTTGGCAGAAAAATATTTTCCATCGCAATAATTGTATTTATCTGGGCATTTATTATGGCCGGATCTGCCATGGCCGCTTCGCTTAGTTTTGATCCTGAAACTGCCGATCTTAATGTTGGTGACTCATTTTCAGTCTCAGTAAATATTGATGCGGGAACTGATCAGGTTGCCGGCACTGACATTTATATCAATTATGACGAGACCTTATTTAGTCTGCAATCTGTGACCGGGGCCTCATATTTTCCATTAGTTGACAATATTTCTTCGACAGGCAGGCTTTATATCTCAGGAGTGGTGGCTAATGGAGGAGAATACAAAACATCGACCGGGACGGTAGCTACAGTTGTTTTCAAGGCTTTAGCCGCTGGCGAGTCGAACCTCGAGTTTGACTGCGATCTTAGTAAAACCGATACTTCAAAAATAGTAAAAAATGATATCAATGCATCAAATATCATCGACTGTAGTCTGGAAACACCACTTACCGTAACAATCACTGACCCTGATAGCACAACAACGACCACCACAACCACGTCAAAGACGTCACTGCCAGCAAGCGGGGTTCTTGATGGAGTTTATGAGTATGTGGCCATTGGAGGATTGCTTCTGTTTTTGGGTGTAGTTATAAAACTAGCAATGAGGATCTAAGGTATTTTGTGATATTATATTTGTATGTCTTCTGCTGAAATCTCCACAACAGATACCGATAACAAAAAAGGAAAAGTGCTACTTTGGGCATTGTGGTTATTTATTGCAGTCCCAATTGTCTGGTTTTTGGTACTTTTGGGACAGGGGATATTTATAACACTAGCAGATAAACAACCTCAAGATGTGGTCGCGGTCCAGATCACCAAATCCACTGCCAATATCACATGGGTGACCAATACAAAATCAGCAGGAACTGTAGAATATGGAACATCGCCTTCGAGTTTGACCCTCAATGCCGAAGAAGTCGAGCCGAAAAAAGACCATGAGGTCAGCCTGACACTATTATCACCGCAAACAATTTATTATTATCAAATTACGATAGATGGTAAGGTCTTTGACAATGATGGTTTGCCCTGGAGCTTCACAACAAAAACCAAGGATGGTACTGATGTGGCAGAGGCTGTGAAGGGAGTGTCGACTCGGAAGTTGGCCCCAGAAGAAGAGATAGCCACAGAACCGGCCACACTTAGCACCTCGCAATGCACTAGTATAAATTGTGAAGAGATAAAAGCCAACCTGGGTCATGGTTGTAGTGCCTCTGACTATTTCAAATGTATTGCCAATCTTGGATCAAGCACATCTTCGACTGGCAACACAAGCTTACTTACGACCCCGACACCGACTCCAACGCCGGCAATTATTATGTCAAATAAGTGCAAGGTTTTAGATTTATATGTACCATCAGGTGGTAATTGTACAAATTGGAGTTGGACTTCTTACGCTACTCATCCTGCCGCAGATTGTCGAGATGCCTTTTATCAATATATCGTTCAATGTAACCGTAAAGATTTTAACTCTACAAACACAGAGGATAAAGGTGAATGGTATTTTAATAAAGCGATAAATAATAGGACAACGGACTCGATAGAACTAACTAATGAGCCTCGCGAAGGCTCAACTGTTTATTGTCAAATAAGAGTGGAAGATCCAGCCTACAACGCAAGCCAATGGGTTCCCGCCTCTGCAGTTTGTAAATATTAGATTTCCTTTTCCTACTTACTTACATTAAAAAGGTATTTGTCCGGGGATAAAAATAGAATTAAAAAATGTAAGCAGGGGATACATAATAGTTTCCAGCATAGACTTACCTCCAAAAGGGATTATAAGCGCGATCAGAAATATCATTCCATATCTCTCCAGCTGATACCATTCTCGCGCCTGATTTTCCCTAAGTATTCCACCCACGATTTTAAATCCATCAAGAGGGTGAATTGGTAGTAAATTGAAGGTCCCAAGAAGGACATTCATGCTGATTAACGGTACTAAAAATATATACCCTATAGTAATAAGCAAAGGAATATTAAAAAATATGAACGATCGAAGTAGAATAGAGCCAATCAGCGCCATTGAAAAGTTTGATAAAGGGCCGACTATCGAGATGAGTGCCGCATCTTTTCTGGGGTTTGTGAGGTTGAATGGATCAAACTGGACTGGCTTTCCCCAGCCAAATCCTACCAAAAGTAGAAACAATGTCCCATACAAATCAAGATGAGCCCTTGGATTTAGGGTCACTCGGCCCTGGATGCGAGGAGTGGGATCTCCTAGAAAATCTGCCATTTTTGCATGGGCAAATTCATGGATTGAGATGGCAATGACGAGTGATAGCGCCATCATTACAAAAAGTAGTGGATTGCTAAATAAAGTAAAAATCATAAAGAAAATTCAAATTCTAAATTTCAAACTCGCAATGTGTAACGCATAGCGTGTAACGTATAACGCAAAACGTGTAACGCGAAATACATAACACGTAACACATAACATGTAACAAAATCCAGGTTCCAGCTATTTGCTATCAACTATTGGCTATCAGCTATTCGCTACTGATCACCGAACGCTGAATACTAACTACTAACTACTGACTACTGATTTGCACTTTCATCAGATGATTGCATTCTATAAGCCCTTATGATATTATAAAGTTTCGATTATTACAAATCTTAAAGTTGTAAAATGCATTGTTATCATTGTGGAAAAGGCATTATGTTTGGCAGGTCTCACACTCATCATCGAGGTGTGGCTGGAGGTCGGTGGAAAAAAAGAGCCCAGAAGACTCAACGTCTTTTTAAGCCCAATCTAAAAGCCTTTATGATTATTGAAGACGGTGAGACGAAAAGAGTCAAGCTTTGCATGAAATGTCTAAAAAGAATCAAAAAAGATACTGCAGATGGCAAAAAGCCATTTTTGACACTAGCATACGGTCCAAAAGTCAATGTAATAAAAAAAGAGGGATCAAACAAATCTAAAGAGAAAGAAAGTCCAACGGTTGCTCCTTAATAACTGCTACTTATAAAATTACTTAATTGTCATGCTGAACTCACTCGCCTCGCGTCGAAGCGGGTTTCAGCATCCAGAGTTTCATAGCTCAATTTTATGTAGTTTTCCTCGTTTTTCCTCAAATAGGGTAGTGTTTTGTTCCAAAGCCCTTCTGGTAAATAATATTCCATCCAGATGATCGACTTCATGCTGGACTATGACTGCCTCAAAACCTTCAAACCATTCCTCATGCATCGCCTCATCTATAGTTTGATATTTTAGATGGATTTTTTGTGGTCTTGATATCTCAGACCAGATTTTATCAACAGAAAGACAGCCCTCTAGAGTAGTCTTTGTTTCGACCTTCTGCTTGTTTTCTGTCTTTGATTTTGTACCGCTTTCTATCTTTAGTATTTCAGGATTTATGAATATTTTTATCTTTTCTCTCTTTTTTGGACGAATAATAAAAAGTCTGATATTGATGCCGACTTGCACTGCGGCCAGTCCGACTCCTTCAGGATCGTGTGCGGCAATAAGAGTATTTTTCATATCTCGGACGAGTCTGTGTAGTTTTTGATCAAATTTCACCACTTTTTTGGAAGGGGTAAAAAGGTTCTTTGCTGGTATTTTTACGACTGGAAGGATCATTTTATGTATTATAACAAATGCGTGTAACGTGAGACGCGTAGCGTTAAACGTTTAACGATAAACATTAAACATTTCCAATTGACCAGCTAGAATTTTTTGTTTTCCACCAGATCTCCCAGAAGCGGATAGAGGAGAAGAAAGCCCAGACAAAACCCGGCCATCCATCCATAAAACCTTTGTGGCGGATATAAATCTTGAAAAATGTGGCGATAGGTTTGCCGATAAGATAACAAGGCAAGCAAAGGCTTTTATTTTCCTCGACAAGCTGTTTGGCATCAAATTCGTTGTATCTGTGCCATCTTTTGAGGTATCTCTCAAATGTGGGATCGGCCATGTGTTCTATGGCATTTTTGGTCCAGGCGGTTTTACCCGAGACTATCGCGTTCTCATGGACATTTTTTAGAGCAAAATGAGCCTTGTCTTTTTTATACAATCGAACCACGCCATCAGGGTAAACTCCACCTTTCATCAGATATTTTCCAAGAAACCAGTTCTTACGAGGAATCCAGTACCCCGCAACGAGCAGGGAATTTTCTAATTTCGAATTTCGAATTTCGAATTTGTCGTGAA
>Ga0210057_1010978_pt1 | contig 10124 bp, 16 predicted proteins | sample CryGeyCG2114_010_2_FD_183968 | JGI IMG/M metagenome (GOLD analysis project Ga0210057, IMG submission 183968) | Groundwater microbial communities from aquifer - Crystal Geyser CG10_big_fil_rev_8/21/14_0.10 (SPAdes) (version 2) | ecosystem: Environmental > Aquatic > Deep subsurface > Groundwater ...
GACCGCCGCAGGAGGAACACGGTGTTTCCGGTCGTTCCCCCGAACCGGAACACTCCTGACAAGTAGTCACTTGAGTAAAAGAACCCAAGATGGTTCGTTGGGTTTTTTGCACATTGCCTTTACCCAAACAACTTGCGCACTGCTTCATTTTGGAGCCGGTTTCCGCTCCGGCGCCGCCGCATTCCGGACAGCGAGAAAGTTTGGAAATTTCCATTTCTTTTTTAACTCCAAAAACAGATTCTTCAAATGAAATTTCCAGTTCGGTTTTCAAATCTCTGCCGCGCCTGTCGCTTTTACGGCGACGCCCACCCATTCCCAAAAAATCTTCAAATATATCCGAGAAATCAAAATTATTGAAATTATCCCTGTTTCCTTTTTCTCCTCCGCCAGAGGAACCGCTTCCGAAATCAAACTTAAAACCACCAGGACCGCCCCAATTAAAACCTCCTTGCTGAAAACCTCCCGTTCCTTCCTCAAAAACCTGTCCGAACTGGTCATACTGATTTCTTTTTTTATCATCCGACAAAACCCGATAAGCTTCGTTTACTTCCTTAAAACGGGCTTCGTCCCCTCCTTTGTCAGGATGAAACTTATGAGCCAGCCGGCGGTAGGCTTTTTTGACTTCTTCTTTGGTGGCATTTCTGGATATGCCAAGAATTGAATAATAATCTTTAGACATGATTTTTATAAAACAAAAAGTAATTTAGATTTTATTTTATTCGTGATAATGCCTTAACAACGGCTTACAACGTCAGTTTTTCCACTTCTATATTCCTTTTCTCGGATTTCAATATGTTAGCAAATTTAGCCGTTTTTATCAAAAGAAATTCAAGAATAACCGTGAGATAAAAAAGCGGAATGGTAAAAGTCTTAAAAGCCAAGAAAAAAGCCATGGCAGAAGCAAAAGGAAGATAAGTTTGATAAGGCCCTACCAATTTTATCAAACGCGCCGTTGCCGTCTGATAAAAAGCGTCTGAAATTTTTTCATCGCCGGAAAGCTGAATACCGAATTGGTCGGCAATGTCTCGGCGTTCCGCTTCTATAAACCTTTGAATCTCATTGGGTGAAATTTTATCAAGCGACAATCCTTCTTTGGCTGATTGTTGTTCCAAAAAATCTTTTAGGGTTTCATCAACCGTTTTATTAGGGTCAAGAGCCACCGGCAGACCAATAACGGATTGGAGTTGGGAAGATAAGAGCCGAATGGTAAAATTGGAAAAAGACCTTGGGAAAATGGAGGATATAGCTTGTTCTTGGCTTCCTCCCACGGCATTTAAATAAAATACCGATATGACTAAAGCCGCCGTGGTAAAAAAAACAGGCAATCCTGATTTTAATATCTTGGAAACACTGAACCCCAATGAAAGCTCGTGTTCTTTGCGCAGACGGTATGTCGCAAAAACCAGCAAAAAAATACTTGCCGCGAATGTCATAATTGCCGAATTAGAAGCCGGCAGCGTGAAAAAAGGAAAAGAAATTCCAAATACGGGAGGCAGGTACGCCCACCAGCGGTTTGTCATGAAAATTGAATTGAAAGAAAACAAAGATGCCGTCGCGAGCAGACCAAGCAAAGGATAGATAAGAGACAGATAAGTCCTGGATTCAACGAACACAAGCGACAAGACCGCGTTCTTCCAAAACAAAAAAACCACTGCGAGCAATACGGCCAAAGAAACGCCAAAACCAAATTCTTTCCATTTAAACATGGTATTTGTTCCAAATAAGATTCCAGCGGATTTTAAAAACATCGGCGAACACTTTGAAATAATCGGCCGGAGTCACTTTACTGTCCGGGTCAAACTTCCAACGAATGGGAATAATCGCGATTTTGTAATTCAGCCGACGAGCCAGAGCCAGCATTTCTATGTCAAAGGAAAAGCCGGACATAAGGCTTCTGGAAAAAATATCTTCAGCCGCTTTAGCACTTAAAGCTTTAAAGCCGTTTTGGGTATCCCAAATTCCCCAAACCCCCCCGAACAATTGAATTATGATGTTTCCGACATTGCCGATTATCTCCCTGTGCCACGGCTCTTTTATATCACGGGCGGCGCCCGAAGCATCCTTATGGTCGCGAGAAGAAATAACCACCTCGTTTCCCTTGGAAAATAATTCCCTCATAGCCAAAAAATTATCGGGAGCGGTTGAATTGTCCGCGTCGGAAAAAAGCCTGATTTCTCCTTTGGCGTTCAGCATAGCTTTCTTCACCGCCAATCCTTTGCCTTTTGATTCAACGTTAAACAACCGCAGCTCCGGTATTTCCGCCGACATTTTTTTAACAATTTCTTGGGTGGCGTCACGAGACGCGGAATCTGCCACCACTATTTCATAACCTCCGACAAAATTTTGCGAACGCAAAAAAACATCAACTTCTCGCAAAGTTTTTTCTATGCGCCGCTCTTCGTTATACGCCGGAATTATCCAAGATAGGTACATTTTCTTATCATTTGTTGATTATCGCCGTTTTATCCAAATAACTTTGCAGAATAAGCGCGGCCGCGGAAGAATCAGCGGTTTTCAAGGGAGAATTCTCCTCGGCCAATTTGCTTGTAAAAATTTCATTTTCCGCGTGAATTGGAATATCAAAAAAATTCCTCAAGTCTTCTATAAAATCTTTCACGTCTTTGGTTTGCGTGGAATCCTTCCCCGAAAAAGTGACAGGCAGACCAATTACCATCTCTGCGATATTTTCTTCCGAAACTGTTTTTGCAATTTCTCGCAAAAGATTTTTTCTGCCTGTGTTTATTATCGTTTTTTTTGGAAAAGCCAGTTTTTTTTCTTCGTCCGATACAGCCATACCCACCCTTTTCTTACCGTAATCCAATCCTATTGTTCTCATAATTAATTTTATCACAATTGAATCAAAAAGTATCCGGACCGGTGAGCACTTCGGCTCCGCGGCCGGTGACAACCACCGTATGTTCAAAATGAGCTCCAAGAGTCCCGTCTGCTGATTTTAAAGTCCAGCCGTCGGGAGAGGATTTTATACGCCCGTCCCCCAAAGTCGTCATGATTTCCACGGCCAAAACCATTCCTTTTTTTATTTCCGGGCCGGAGCCTTTATGGCCATAATTGGGGATAACCGGGTCTTCGTGTAAATCATACCCGACTCCGTGGCCGGCAAGATTCCGCACGATACCAATTTTGTTTTTTTTTAAATAACTCTCTATGACCGCCCCGATATCTCCGATTCTGGCTCCGTCTTTCACTTCACCGATGCCCAGCGCTAAAGCCTCTCTAGTCGCCCGAATAAGTCTGTCGGCTTCCAACCCCACTTTACCGACAGCCACTGTTAACGCGGTGTCGGTAATAAGACCTCTTTTAGCCGGCCATCGCATTCCAATATCCAATTTTATTATTTCTCCTTCGCAAAAGGGTAAATCGTCCGGAATACCATGCACAATTTCTTCATTGGCGGAAACACAAAGAGTCGCCGGAAAAGGAATTGGGGAATCTTTGGTTTTATAATTCTTAAAAGCCGGCTTCCCGCCGGATTTTAAAATAAGACCTTCCGCCAAAGCATCCAACCGCAGAGGAGATACCCCCGTTTTTGTTTCCTCGGCCAGATGATTCAGAATATTTCCCAAAATTTTACCCCCTTTCCTTAAGATTTCTATTTCTTGAGGTGTTTTTATGGAAATCATTGTGAAATAGAATACGTGATTCCTGATTATTTAACTGATAAATCCTTCCTTGTCATTCCGGCGGAAGCCGGAATCTTGTCATTCTGGATTTAATCCAGAATCTATATTATAGATTCCATTCATTTCCCGGGGCCAAGAACCGCCCAGACGTTCGGCTAATTTTTTGTCTATTTCTTCCCAAACTTTTCGCACCGATTGATTTCCATTTACAAACAAAAGTCTTCCGGCATCTTCATAATATTTAACCACCGGAGTTACATCGGTTTCAAAAAAATCAAGACGGTTATTAATGGCTTCGGAGTTGTCATCAACCCTTTGCCGCAAAATCAAACGTTTATAAGCTTCTTCTCGGAAGACATCTATATAAATACAGACAGGCAGGGGGCGCTTGTGCCATTTTATTACTTCATCCAGAAGTTCCGCTTCCCATACCCTGCGCGGAGCTCCGTCAAAAATCATATTTTGCGCGGCGGCTCCTTTTTCTATTATATCCTTAAGCCAAGTGTAGGCCGCGAACCAGAAAGGGAAAAGACCGCCTTCTTTCATCAAGATTACGGCTTTTTCCGTGGTAGGATTTTGTTTTTTCAGAACTTGGCGCAGGAACCTTCCGGTTTCCAACCTGCGAACTCCGTCTTTACGCAGACGCTTTGCCAGAAATTTGGCTTGAGTCCCCTTTCCGCATCCGGAACGACCGATTACGGTAAGGGTTAGTTTATCGTGAAGAGAGAACATTTTATATAATTTCTAAATAAATCACCAAGCGCCAATCTCCGGTAAATAATCAAACACCAATAACCAATCTTCAACAAAGATACAATAATCAAAATTAGTTATTAGACATTTTTAGGTAAATTAGGAATTAGGTAATTAGGAATTTGAATTATATGCTTTCATATTCTCTCATAACAAGCTGGGAGTCAATCTGCTTCATTGTTTCCAAAACAACGGAAACAACAATAAGAAGAGCCGTACCGCCAAGCGTAAGCGCTTGAATCCCGAACAAAGAGCGAACCACGAGAGGCAGGACCGCCACCGCTCCCAGAAAAAGACCTCCCACTAAGGTTATGCGGTTTATTATATGGTGAAGAAAATCCGCTGTCGGACGCCCTGGTCTTATACCTAAAATAAAACCCCCTTGCTTCTGCAAATTGTCGGATATGGCGTGCGGGTCAAAGGTGACCGCGGTGTAAAAATAAGTGAAAACGAAAACCATAAGAAAATAAACCGCCCCGTAAAGCCATTGATTGTTGAAAACCTGAATTAAAAACCTCGCGAAATTTTGCACATAAACATTGGGCATACCGGCCAAAAAACTTCCAATCAGACCGGGGAAAAGGATTATAGACACGGCAAAGATAATGGGAATAACTCCGGCTTGATTAACGCGCAAAGGTAAATGGGTTGAAACCCCTCCATACATTTTCATACCCCGTACGCGTTTGGCGTAAGACACGGGTATGTTTCTTTGACCCTCGGTCACTACCACTACTCCGGCGATAACCGCCAAAGATACCACGGCGAAAACCAGATATCCCGGAATTTTATCGGCGGAAAAAGTAAATAATTCCTGTTGCAGAGAAAAAGGAAGTCCCGCGATAATTCCCGCGAAAATTATTAAAGAAACGCCGTTGCCTATATTTTTTTCGGAAATAAGCTCCCCTATCCACATTAGAAAAAGAGTTCCGGCCGTGGCGATTATCATGTTCATGGCAAAGCCGGAAAAATCCAGAGCGGGTATTACCTGCTGGCGTATCAATAAAACCAAAAGTCCATATGACTGAACCAAAGACAAAGGAACGGAAAGAAGACGAGAATATTGATTGAATTTCTGCCGACCCATTTCGCCTTCCTCCTGATACAATTCCTTTAGACGAGGAAAAATCATGGTCAACAGCTGCATTATGATAGTGGCTGTTATAAAAGGACCGACCCCAAGCATGACTATGGATAAATTACTCAATGCTCCGCCGGAAAATATATTCAATAGACCGAAAAATTGATTATCGGCAAGAAAAGATTTTAGTCTTAAAGGGTCCACTCCCGGCACCGGAATGGCGGCAGCCACTCTGAATAAAAGAAGCATAAGCAAAACAAAAAAAACCTTGCGACGCAAGTCGGGAACGGTAAAGAGCAGAGATAATTTTTTAAACATATTCGGAAAACTTAATTACTTGCCTATTTTCTTTGCCTGTTTTTTCTTTGAAGAAACGACAACCGGAATTTCTTTTTTTATTTCGGATTGCTCCGGCTTGTTCCCCTTGATGAAGGGTACTTTCAATTTGCCGGCGGCCGAAGCGGAAAAAACAACATCCTTAAAAACAAAAATTTTGGAAGACTCGCCTTTTCCCAAAATTTTCACCGCGGGAATCTTTCCTTTTCTTTTTTTTACCAGACCGGCTTTAACCAAGACTTGCGGAGTTATGACATCTCCGGAATTGAACCGCTTGTTCAGTTCCAAAATATTCACTATTTCCGGTTTCAAGGTAAAAGAATTAAAACGATACCCGCGTAATTTAGGAATTTTCTTGAGTATTTCCCGTTCTGCCGGACGATATTTAGCTCCGGCTCGGGCTCCCATACCTTTGATGCCTCGTCCTGAAAAAGTGCCGCGCTTTCCTCCGCGGCCTATTCTTCTTGATTCGCGAAATTTGGTTTTTGAAGTCAGATTGTGCAGTTGCATGTCATTTTTTAAACGTGGATTAACTCCGCAATTTCTTAAGAGCTTCTATAAAAGCCTTGCCATTATTAAGTTTGTTATTGGTTCGCCCGATTATTTTGGTGGTGAGATTTTTCACACCTCCCAATTCGGCAATAAGACGGGGCGGGCCGCCGGACACAAGCCCATGACCTTCTTTGGCCGGCTTCAGCAAAACTTTCGCGGCTGAAGATTTTCCCATAACTTCTTGATTTACGCTTTTATCCTTGTTTATATGAAAAAAAATAAGATTCTTTTTAGCCTGATTTACAGCTTTGTCTATAGCCGCGGATACATCTTGTCCCTTACCCGTTCCCATTCCCACTTTCCCGTTTCTGTTGCCGATAGCCACGGTTGCCCTGAAACTGAAGCGACGGCCTCCGGCCATAACCCGAGCCGTGCGACGCAAATCTAAAACCTTCTGATCAAATTCAGATTTTTCTCTTTCTTTCATACCATGTCTTTTCCCTCTTGGTCTGGGCATTTTTTATTTAAAATTTAAGTCCTCCTTTGCGAGCCCCTTCCGCCAGCATTTTTATTGAACCGTGGTACTTATAACCCCCGCGATCAAAAACCACATTGTTTATTTTTTTAGCCACAGCTTTTTGGGCCAAAAGTTCCCCAACTTTTTCGGGTTCAATCTTAGCAATTTTGTGTTCTTTTTTCAACTCCAAACTGCTGGCCGAAGCAAGAGTACCGCCCTTTTCATCATCTATTAATTGCGCCCAAAGGTTTTTATTGGAACGGAAAACCGAAAGACGGGGTTTAAACTCTGTTCCTTTTACAACCGCTCTGATACGGCGATGTCTGTCGTTTCTCTTTTGTTTTTTATTTTTTGTCTTCATAAATGAATTAGGCAGTGGCCGCCACCGCTTTTTTACCGGCCTTGCGGCGGACAATTTCATTTTCATAACGGATGCCTTTGCCTTTATAAGGCTCCACCGGTTTTACTTTTCTTATCCGAGCGGCGGTTTGACCCACCAATTCTTTATCCGCTCCAGAAACAAGTATGGTTGATTTTTCTACCGTAAATTCTATACCCGGAGGAGCAGGCACGCGAACGGGATGCGAAAATCCCATAAGCAGAACCAAATCATTTCCTTCCAATGAAGCTCTGTACCCCACTCCCTCAAAAACAAGTTTTTTGGAGAATCCCTTGGTTAAGCCTTCCACCATATTGGCAATCAAAGTTCTGGAAAGACCCCAGAGGGCCATGCATCTCTTGGTATTGTGCATGGGAGAAACCACTATTTCTTTTTCTTTTTTCTCTATTTTTATGTCTCTTGGCAATTCTTTGAACAAAGAGCTTTTATCGTTTTTTACGGTAACCGAATTATCACTTACTTCAACTGTAAGGCCGGAAGGGATTTCTATTGGTTTTTTTCCGAGACGGGACATACTTTTTGCTAAATTAAAAATAAAAAAGTAAATTTATTATTCCGTTCTCACCATATTTTGGCTATAACCTGTCCTCCCATCTTCTCTTTTTCCGCTTCCACGCCAGTCATTACTCCTTTGGAAGTGGAGATAATCAAAACCCCTCCTTGGCCTCGCACGCTTTTGATTTTTCGGAAACCAAGATAGACCCTTCTACTGGGACGAGATATTAATTTCACGTCTTTCAACCCTTTGGAACTGACTTTGGGGAAAAGGCTTATTTCCAAGGTCTTTTTGATTTTTTTGCCGCGTTTTTCCGAACTCATCAAAAAACCGGCTCTTTCCATGGCTTTTATTATTTCGTATTTGAACTTGGAATGAGGAACTTGCAAAGACTCCTTTCCGGCCTTTTGGGCGTTCTTTATTCTTATTAAAATGTCGGAAACAGGGTCGGTAATCATGACTAAAAACTGATTTTATTTTATTAAACAAAGAAAATTTTCTACCAACTAGATTTTTTGACTCCGGGAATCTCTCCTCTGTTGGCCATTTCTCTAAAACATATGCGACATAAATTGAAATCTCTGATATATCCTCTCTTGCGTCCGCAACGAAAACAACGACGCACGACTCGTGATTTGTATTTTGGTTTTTTTTGAGACCTGGCGATTACGGATTTCTTGGCCATATATTTATACAGCTGATAAATTTTCTTGTTTAATCGGGAAACCCATAAGTTTAAGCATTCTGATTCCCTCTTTTTTTGTTTTGGCGTTAGTCGTAATCGTAACTTCCAGTCCGAATAAAAATTTATAATCTTCTCCTGTCATTTCCGGAAATATTATATTCTCTTTTATTCCTATTGTCAAATTTCCTTTGGAATCAAAGGAGTCCTCGCCCAAGCCCTGAAAATCGCGAGCGCGAGGAAGAGACAGATTAACAAACCTGGACAGAAAATCATACATTCTGGCGCCTCGCAACGTCACCTTGTACCCCACAATCAACCCCTGGCGAGTCTTAAAAGAAGCTATGGCTTTTTTGGCGGGTCTTGGAGAAGGCTTTTGACCGGTGATAAGTGTCAGATATTTTTCTATTTCTTCCCTTTGTTTTTGGTCTCTTATTTTACCAACCCCGCAATTTACAACCACTTTTACAATCTTAGGCACGGACATAATATTCTTATAACCAAACTCGACTTTTAAAGCCGAAATAACTTCTTTTTGATATTTTTCCAGTATAGAATTGCTTTTCATGATATTACTAAATTTCCCCCGCACACTTGCGGCATACGCGAATCTTGTTATGTTCCAAAATTTTATACCCTGTTTTTGAAGCGCGGCCGCATTTGGGGCAGACTAACATAATATTGGAAATAGGTACAGAAGCGGGAATCGTTACCAACTCCCCTTTCTTTCCCTGTTGTTTCGGTTTAACGTGCTTCTTTTTAAGATTTATTCCTTCCACAACCACTTTTCCTTCCGCAGATTTAACAAGCAGAACTTTGCCTTGTTTGCCTTTGTCATTACCCGAAATTATTTTTATGTGGTCTCCTTTTTTTATTTTCATATACCAAATTTATCTAATTTTTTGAGCTGATATTCCTTTAAATCCACAACGATAAAAAAATTAACTATAAATTTTGAGAAAGCCTTTATACTACTTCCGCTGCCAGAGAAATAATCTTGATAAATCCTCTGTCTCTCAATTCCCTGGGAACCGGCCCGAATACTCGGCCTCCTTTAGGTTCGGCGCCATCCAAAATAACCGCTGCATTCTCGTCAAAACGAATATAAGTTCCATCTTTTCTGCGAAAAGGGTTTCGCTGGCGTACTATGACGGCTCTTACCACGTCTTTTTTCTTAACCAATTTCCTCGGCTCGGATACTTTAACAGAAGCCACCACTATATCCCCCAATTGGGCATAACGCCGACGCGACCCGCCAAGCACCTTAAAAACCTGAAGCAGTTTAGCTCCGGAATTATCCGCCACTTTTAGCATTGTTCTCGGTTGAATCATAATTTTTACAGAAGGTGAATCATTGATTTTTATCTTCAGATTCAGCATCGCTTTTGTTCGCCGGAGGTCTGGACACAAGTTCAGACACTTCCCATCTTTTATACTTGGAGCGTGGTCTGGTTTCCCGTATTATAACTTCATCTCCGACCTTATATTCTCCTTTTTCGTCATGAGCTTTGAATTTCTTGGTGACCTTAAAATATTTTTCGTATTTTGAGTGTTTGCGAAGATTGGTGGTTTCCACCACTACGGTCTTTTGCATATTATCAGAAGTTATTTTTCCTTTTATTTTTCGCATAATGTAAAAATATTATATTCCTTTTTTTGAATTTAAAATTGTTAAAACACGGGCGATATCTTTTCTAAGGTATCGCAATTCTTTAAAATTTTTGAC